>Ga0209212_1004810_pt1 | contig 16462 bp, 18 predicted proteins | sample RifGroC2_FD_183996 | JGI IMG/M metagenome (GOLD analysis project Ga0209212, IMG submission 183996) | Groundwater microbial communities from Rifle, Colorado, USA - Groundwater C2 (SPAdes) (version 2) | ecosystem: Environmental > Aquatic > Deep subsurface > Groundwater | place: Rifle, Colorado...
CAAGAAAAGAAGCCGATGAAGGGAAAGTTTTGACTTTTGATGAAGTTAAGAAAAAATTGAAACTGGCGTAATCTTATGAAAATAATTTTTTCTGAAAGCGCCTTTCGCCAATTATTAAAACTTGAAAAGATCATTCAGCAAAGGATAAGCAACAAGCTTGATTTTTATATATCTCAACGCGCGCCACTGGAATTTTCTGAAAAATTAACTGATTCCAAGTTCGGACAATGGCGTTATAGAGTAGGCGATTATCGGATTTTATTTGATATAAACGGCGATAAAATTATCATTCTTAAAATAGGACACAGAAAAAATATTTATTAATGGTCGGACAAAACAAAATGACGCGGGAAAAACTTAACGCACCCATCACTTCATGGACGGCTTACGCAAGGTTTGGCAATTCTTGGAGGTTGAGGAAAAAATTGGGTATCAATTTGGCCTGAGTTTGATATAATAGAATTATGTTAGATAAAGAAATCATCACAACTAAAATAGCGATTTTTCGGAAGAAGAGATATGGCAAAAGAACATAACTATGCGTTTATAGATGGTCAGAATTTGTATTTAGGCGTTACATCGCTGAATTGGCATTTTGATTATAAACGCTTCCGCATATATCTCAAAGAAAAATACGGCGTATCAAAAGCTTTTTTATTTATCGGTTATTTGAGTAAATACGCTAAATCAAAAGTGGATTATTTAGACAAAGCAAAGGATAAATTGAAAAAGCACCCCTAGGGACGGAACCCTTCGGCGTGCTTTTTCATAACAATACCTTAAGCATATATGAGAGAAAAACAATGTCAAGCAAAATTATTAACAGTCTAATTTTTAACCTTTTATGCAAAAAATCATTCGCTTCATCAAATACAACCACTTGGAGGCGAGGCCTCCAAGTGGTTTTTATTTTTAAATCTTATATAATAACATTATGGAAAATAACCAAAAAAACGAAGTTAAGCATCCTCATCTTAAAATTAAAATATGCGTCTCCGGCGCGGCTGAGACGGGGCATTGCGGCATAGACGCTTTGGAAGTGGGTAAAACTCTCGGCAGAGAAATAGCCGCGCAAGGAGCAGTGCTTACCACCGGAGCCACCACCGGTTTTCCTCTCTGGGCGGCCATGGGCGCCAAAGAAGAAGGCGGTATTTCCATAGGAGTTTCTCCGGCTAATTCTGAAAAAGAGCATGTGGAGAAATACGCCCTGCCGCTTGAATATATGGATCTTATAATGTACACCGGTCAGGGTTACCCAGGTAGAGATATTTTGCTTACCAGAACCAGCGATGCCATTATCATAGGATGCGGCAGAATCGGTACTTTGCACGAATTTACTGTTGCTTTTGAAGACGATAAACCCATAGGTGTTCTGGAAGGAGATTGGGAAACGGACGAAATAATCAAAAAAATCATTGAAGAAGGTCATCGCGGAAATGGAAAAATAATCTATGAATCTGATCCGAAAAAATTAGTGGAAAAAATATTAAAAGCGGTGGATGAAGAAAAAATAAAAACTCATAAATGCTCGGGCTGTATTTAAAGGGAGTGGGAATACTTACCGGCCTTATCATCGGTGCCGGCGTTTTCGCCCTGCCTTACGCTTTCGCCAAAGCAGGGCTTTTCTGGGGGCTTATTCATTTACTGGTAGGATTTCTTGTCATTTTATTGCTTCACAAATGGTACGGAGAGGTGGCCTATTACACAAAAGGCGCTCGTCGTCTTACCGGTTACGCCCAAATTTATCTTGGCAATAAAGCCAAGTTTATCGCTCTTATCATCACGATAGGTTCATATTATGGCTCTATGTTGGTTTATGGGCTTCTGGGTGGAAAATTTTTGACCAACTTTTTTGATTTCTTCAATGGTTATACGGAGCAGCTTTTAACGATAGCTTTTTTTGGAGCGGGCGCGCTTCTTTCTCTTTTTAACATAAAAAGAATAGGCAATATAAGTTTTTATCTTACGGCTCCATTGATCGGCTTTATTTTTTATTTTATCTACATTGCCGCTCCAAACATCAGTCTTGATAATTTTCTAACTCAGCCTGACTGGCTCTATAATGCTGATTGGTTTCTGCCTTACGGAGTATGGCTGTTTTCCTTGAGTGGATTTGCCGCTTTGCCGGAAGTAAGGGATTTGTTTGAAAAAACTTCCCTTGCCAAATTCAAAAAAGTGATTTCAATAAGCCTGTTTCTGTCCGCTATCTTTTATTTATTGTTTATCTTTGTCGTTCTTGGCTCAAGCGGCAGTTTGGTAACGGAGGATGCCTTATCCGGAGCGGCGAGAGTGCTCGGCGCCAAAGCGCTCACCATTGGCTCGCTCATAGGTTTCTTCGCCGTCTTTACTTCCTACCTTGCCTTATTGGTTAGCCTGAAGAATATATTTCGTTTTGATTACAAAGCGCCATTTGCTCTATCATGGCTCATATCTTTCTTGCCGCCTATCGCCATGTATTTAGTTGGAATAAACGAGCTTATAACCATCTTGAGTATCGTGGGTACTGTTGGCATGGGAGTATTGGGAGTTTTCATAATCTTCATGCGTTATAGCATGGTAAGAACCCTTAAGAATGGAGATAAAAACGATGTGGTAAAAGAGATAAGAACAGATGCCATAAAATTCAATCCACTGCTTGAAGGAGCCGTCTTAGTCGGACTCATATCGGCGATTGTTTACGACCTCTGGACTATATTTACATAATAAACCATCAATGACCGCTAAAAACAAAAAACACCTCCGAAGAGATGTTTTTCGGCGAATCCATCTTGGAGCGGGACCGCGGATTGCCACCTAATACAAAACAGTATAAAGGATTGAAAAGTTTTGTCAATAGCTTGTTTGGCAAGTATGTGGATAACAAAAATATCCTGGACCTAGGGGGAATCGAACCCCCGGAACCGCTGGTGGCAACCCGCGATCCGCGCCAAGCTAGGCCCAGGACAAATACAGTATATCATAATAACAATTTCCAATGACCAATTATCAAACAAATTGAAAATTAAAAAAGTTGGACCGTTTTAAGCCTGCCTGTCCGGTAAGCAGCCTGCAGTTCTGAGTTTTGAGATAGAATTAAAAAGCTGGACAGTTTTGTTTTTTTGTTTTCGTGATTGCTTTTTTTGAGTTATCCACAGCTTTTGATAGCCTGTTTTTGCCTATTTTAGGTTAAAATAAGAAGACAGTGAAGAATAGTATTATAAGCTTTAGTTTTAATTAAAAAATGATAAAAACCAGCGCGATAGCGTCAAAGGCCACGGAATTTGTTAAAAAAATACAGAAAAGAGACGGTCATCTGGAGGAATTTGATTTAAGAAGAATCGCCAATGCCATTTATAAAGCGATGTTGGCTTCAGGAGAAGGCAGTGAAATAGAAGCGAGCATGATTGCCAACAAAGTCTTTGCCGATTTGGTGAGAATTTCCAAAAAATACAAAAATTTCGTACCCACGGTGGAAGGCGTGCAAGATTCGGTAGAAAAGGAACTTATCCTCGGTGAATATATTAAAACATCCAAAGCTTATATTTTATACAGAAGCAAAAAAGCCGAATTGAGAGAAAAAGGTTACGTGGTGCCGGAGAAGGTGCATAAACTCGCGCAAGAAAGCAAAAAATATTTTAAAAATTCCTTGGCTGAGTTTATCTATTATCGGTCATATTCCAAATGGATAGAGGAAGAAGGCAGGCGAGAGACGTGGATAGAGACCGTGGATAGATATATGGCCTTCATGAGAGAGAATCTCGGCGACAAGCTTAAGGAATCGGAATATGGCGAAATAAGGGAATATATTTTAAATCTAAAAACAATGCCTTCCATGAGGCTTATGTGGAGCGCCGGCGCGGCTGCCAGGGAGTCCAACGTAACAGGTTATAATTGCTCTTTTATCGCGCCATCCAAACTTCAAGATCTTGGTGAGATTATGTATCTTTCTATGTGCGGCACGGGCGTAGGCTTCTCGGTGGAAAGTCATACTGCTCAGAAATTCCCACTTATAAAAAGACAAACAGGCAAAAAGAGAAAGACGCACGTCGTGGCGGACAGTAAAATCGGCTGGGTGGAAGCTTTTGTTTTCGGCCTTAAAACATGGTTTGCCGGAGAGGATGTGGAGTTTGATTATTCCAAGGTACGGCCGATGGGCGCCAAACTTAAAACTATGGGCGGCAAAGCCTCAGGCCCCGGACCGCTTATGGATTTAATGCGTTTTTCCAGAGAGAAAATACTTAAAAAACAGGGGAAGAGATTAAATAATCTTGATTTGCATGATGTTATTTGCAAAATAGGCGAAATCGTGGTGGCCGGCGGCGTGAGAAGGAGCGCTCTTATCTCGCTCTCCGATCTTGATGATAAAGAAATGCGAGATGCCAAGAAAGGCCAATTTTATCTTTCTGAAGGGCAAAGAAGCATGGCAAATAACTCAGCCGTGTATTTGGAAAAGCCGAATGGCAGTGAATTCTTCAGTGAGTGGTTGGCGTTAATAGAAAGCCGATCCGGCGAAAGAGGAATCTTTAACCGCGGCGGATTGGAGAAGCAACTGCCGGAAAGAAGATGGAAAACTCTTGGCAAGCATAAAGATACCACCGGTACCAACCCTTGCGGCGAGATAATTTTAAGATCAAAGCAATTTTGCAATCTCACGGAAGTGGTGGCCAGACACGAAGATACGGAAAAAACTCTTTTGGAAAAGATAAGGATTGCCACTATCATTGGCACCTATCAATCAACTCTTACCAATTTTAAATATCTTTCCAGCGAATGGAAAAAAAATTGCGAAGAAGAAAGACTCCTCGGCGTGTCTATAACCGGTCAGTGGGATTCTCCCTCAGCCAGAAAGCCGGAGATTTTGAGTAAGCTTAGGGAAGAAGCGCTTAAGGTAAATAAAGAATATGCCAAAAGGTTCAAGATAAATCCGTCCACTTGCATTACCTGTGTCAAACCTTCCGGTACCGTTTCTCAGCTCGTGGATTCGGCGTCTGGTATGCACCCGAGACATTCTCAGTACTACATAAGAAGAGTCAGAATATCAACCACCGATTCTCTTTTTAAGATGCTCAAGGACCAAGGCGTACCGTATCATCCGGAAGTGGGGCAGACGATGGATGGCGCCAATACGTACGTGATAGAATTTCCGGTAAAGTCGCCGGACAAGTCCGTTTTTAGAGATGATATGAGCGCTATAGAGCAGCTTGAGTACTGGAAAAACGTAAAAATGAATTTCACCGAGCACAATCCTTCCACTACGGTATCGGTTGGCGAGAGCGAATGGGTTGGCGTGGCTAACTGGATATATGAGAATTGGGATTACATTGGCGGTTTGTCTTTTTTGCCAAGAGAGGATCATGTGTACAAGTTGGCGCCATACGAGGAGATAGACGAGAAAACTTACAAAGAGATGATGAAGCGCTTTGAAGGTTTGGATTATTCCAAAATAATGACCTACGAAAGAGAAGATGAGACGAAAGGCTCCAAAGAGCTGGCTTGTGTCTCCGGCGTGTGCGAAATGTAGTTATTATACTACATACCGGACGGCGGAGGAAGGCAAGCTTCCTTCGTAAAAACGCACCAAGGTTAAACCTTGGTGCGTTTTAGTTAGTTGGCTGTTGCCGCGATCTGCTTGAAGATTTCAGGATTATTTTCGGCCAGTTGAGAGAGAACCTTTCTGTCTAAACCGATTTCCTCCTTTTTAAGTTTGCCCATGAGCTTGCTGTAAGATATGCCATTTTCTCTTGAGGCGGCGTTAATCTTAATTTGCATCTTGGCGCGCATTACTCTCTTTTTCTTCCTTCTGTGAGCGAAAGCGTAAGCGCCGGCGTGAGCGATGGCGTCTTTCGCCATTCTCTCTTTGGACTTGCGGCCATGCCTGTAACCCTTAACCATCTTAAGGACGTTTTTTCTTCTTTTGTTTGCTATTGTTCCTCGTTTGACTCTGGTCATGCTAGTTTAAAAACTTCTAATTACTTGGTAAAAATCTGCTTATGTTCTTACTGCTAAGAGTAAAGCTTCTGGTCTTTTTCTTGGCGAGTTGTTTGCTTCTTGATTCTTTGGCATTGAAGTGATTTTGACCTGATTTTCTGGAAAGAACCTTGCCTTTTTTGGTAAGTTTTAGCCTCTTGCTGTATGATTTATTTGTTTTGAATTTCATTTTCATTGCTTTTATGATGTTTTTTCTATTATCGCCATTATGCCTCGGGGGCTTTTTTTAGGCCCGTCAGCTACTTTGTGTTTTTCGCTTATAAGGTGCAAAATCCTGCTCAAGCGTTCTTCCAAAAAGCCCTTTTCCAAATACTTTGTTCTGCCTTTAAGACGCATTTCCACTCTAACTCGGTTGCCATCCTTTAGGAAATCGTCTATCCTTTTGGCCTTCATCTCAAGATCGTGGGACGAAGTGCCGATGCCTATTTGAATTGACTTCAACTCCACTTCTTTGGCATTTTTGGCCGATTCTTTCTGTTTTTTCTTTTGTTGGTAAAGATATTTGCCAAGATCCATTATCTTTGCTATTGGCGGGTTTGTGGTGGGTGATATCTCTATAAGATCCAGTTCTTGTTCTCTGGCTATCTTGATGGCTTCAGACGTGGTTAAAACGCCTAAATTGCCACCATCGTTACCTATCACTCTCAATTCCGGGGCGGTTATTTGATTGTTTATCCTTGGCTTTTTAATAATCTCTATTCTACTTGTTTTTAATAATTTGTAAAGCGAAACGCTAGATTGTTCAACATTGGAGGTTGAACAATTTTTTAACCCTCATTTCCATTTAGAAGGAAATACCCCACGCTTCAAACATGGCTTCGGTGGAAAGGACTCTGCCTAGTGTCTCAATTTGACCGGCTTTTACGAAGGTGGGTATGCCCAATATGCAATTATTCTTGGTGGAGACGGCAATACCGCCGGAATTGCCAAATTCTATCTTGGCCGATGTTACATAATAGTCGCCTTCGTGACCGGAGACAATGCCTTCCGTGGCTGTTATGTCGTTGATGGTGCCGATTGACGGGTAACCCAAGATGGCCATCTTCTCTCCTATGTCGGCGTTATATTGGCAAAATATCTCTTTTTCCGAGCTTATCGTTGCCGAAAGTTGTGAGTTGGAATCCTTTATCTCAATAAGACCCATGTCCACCGAGCTGAAAGTTTTATAGCTCCCATAGACAAACGGCGCCTGAAAGGTTTTATCATTTTCCGGCAATTTGATGGAACAGGTTGAAGGAGGCTGGCCATTGTCGTCCAAGAAAACGTGTTTGTTGGTAAGAGTCCATATCCCGCCGTATACGGAAGCATCTTCGCCAAACACAAAGCCGGAGCCGTTTTTAATAAGACGCATTAGGCCGTTTGAATATTGCCACTGGCAAACTATGCGGGCCACTCTCGGTCGCCATTCTTTCACCACAATGCTTGTTTCGTTTGAGAGGCCGGAAATTTTATCCTCTATTTCCAATATTTTTCTCTGAGAATTTTCTTCTTTTATTTTTGTCTCATTTTCAGAATCGTTTATTTTGTCTTCAATTTTCTGAGCGCTGATTATGAGTTTGGTGGTGGAGAGTCTGGTTTCCTCGTCTTTTTGCTTAAGCAAATCAATTTCTTTTTTTATCTCGTTTAAAGAATTTTGCTGGGCGATAAGAATATTTTGAATCTGATTTTCTTTTTGAGCTTTTTTGGAAGAATATTCGTTATATTTTTCCGCCGCTAACGCGTAAAACCCGCCCGCCACAATGGCCGAGAGCGAGAATATTATAACAGGTGAAGATAAACGAATCCCTTTAATCATTTATGGAGATGGGCGGAATCGAACCGCCGTGCAAAAAGTTTTTTAAATTAAATCTACGAGAGTAGGATGCTTGTTTTTTCTCGGACGCGGGGTGTTAAGCAAACAAAACCCCCGAATCTAAAGTTTCTTTAATTTCAAGATTTTGGCGAAACGGCAAAATCTCTATCCCGATGTTTGACGCCCCGTCTCGCTTATCGGGAATGGGCGAGGGAGACGCTGTTTATAAGCGGCTTAAGCCAAAGCGAAAGCCGGAACAGGTGTGTTGAATAAGTTTTTTACAGTTATTCGTTTTTCCGGAAGTTTAAAGAGATTCTGGAAAACTCTTCTCGCATAATTTAAAAGTGCTTCTTGTCTAGGCCGATCATCCCCTGAGTTCAAAATAATAGCATGAAATTACTAAAAATGTCAAACTTGATGTTATAATTTAATATGATATAATCATATTATTAATAAATAATAAATAAAACAAATGAGTACTTTATCAGTTCCATTAAACAAAGACCTTGAGGAAATAGTGATTTCTATGGTTAAAAGCGGGTTTGCCCATAATAAGGCTGAGGTTGTGCGCAAGGCGCTTATTAGGCTTGCTGAAGAAGAAGCCATAAACGAAGTTTTGAGGGCGGAAAAAGAGCTGGCGGATGGTAAGATAATGAAAGGTGATTTAAGAGAGATAATCGCCAAAATGCCTTAATGTTATGAAGATTTCTTTTTTGCCGTCATTTACAAAAAAGTTTAAAAAATTAGAAAAATCTTTGCAGGAAGAAGCCCTTGAAAAAATAGAATTTTTTAAAGATCCTAAAAATCATAAACAACTTAAAGTCCATAAGCTTCATGGCGAGCTAGCCGGCAGATACAGTTTTTCCGTCAATTACAAATTCAGAATAGTTTTTGTTTATTTGTCTAAAAGCGAAGCCGTATTGCTTGCCATTGGCGATCATGAGATTTACGATAAATAATTTTGTCATTATCCCTTCATCAATCTCCTTATATTCTTTTCCGTTTCTCTTTTCTTAATTTTGTCGCGTTTTTCGTATTTCTTTTTGCCGCGAGCAAGACCGATTTCCAGTTTTATTTTTCTGCCTTTGCTGTGAATATTGATTGGCACGAGAGTGAAGCCTCTTTCATGCGTCTTGCCTATGAAATATTTTATCTCCTTTTTAGTAAGGAGAATTTTGATGGTTCTTTGCGGGTCGTATTCGGACGACACATTTTTTGGCTGAGCGGGGGATACAGTGTGACCGATCAAAAAAGCTTCTCCTCCTCGCATTATAACCCTTGATCCTGAGAGAGAAATCTTCTTACTTCTTATGGATTTTACCTCCCAACCGAGCAATTCCAAACCGGCTTCTGTTTTTTCCAGAATCTCATAATCAAAATAAACTCTTTTGTTTTCCGCGAAGACGGGCATGCCTTCATATTATACTTGATTTATAACAGCTTCAATAGTATAATTTTCAAACCTATGAAGATGAAACCGGTCAAAAAATTTTCCTTTTCCAAGAATGTTGTTACCATTCTGCTTGTCTTTATGATAATGGCGGCCGTTTCTTCCATGTTGTCCGGACAATTCAGCCAGATCAGAGAGATACCCGTGTCTGAACTCGTGTCTGAAATAAAAGCCGGCAATGTAAAAAGCATAAAAGTGGAAGGTAGCAAGCTGAAAGTAACCTTGAATGATGATTCTGTTGCTGTGTCTAAAAAGGAAGATGAAGCGGCGCTCTCTCAGACTCTTTCCAATTACGGTGTTTCCGCGGAAGATTTGGCTAAAATAAGCTTGGATGTAAAAGGCCCGTCCGGTTTTGGTTTCTGGCTTGGAGCCACGCTGCCGTTTATCTTGCCATTGCTTATCATCGTGTTCTTTTTTTGGATGGCTACACGGCAAGTAAAAGGCGCTAATTTGCAATCGTTCAGTTTCGGCAAAACGCAGGCCAGAATGATCAGCCCTGACGACAAAAAAGAAAAAGTAACCTTCAAAGATGTCGCCGGCATTTCGGATGTAAAAGAAGAATTAAACGAGATAGTGGAATTTCTTAAATATCCGAAGAAGTTTATAGACATCGGCGCTCGCATCCCCAAGGGCGTGCTTCTTATGGGGCCGCCGGGCAGTGGCAAAACTCTTTTGGCGAGAGCGGTGGCCGGCGAGGCGGGCGTGCCGTTCTTTCATCTTTCCGGTTCTGAATTCGTGGAAATGTTTGTGGGCGTGGGCGCCAGCAGGGTGAGGGACTTGTTTAAAGTTGCCAAAAGCAACGCTCCGGCCATAATTTTCATAGACGAGATAGACGCGGTAGGCAGACACAGAGGCAGTGGTGTAGGCGGCGGGCATGATGAGCGAGAACAAACTCTTAATCAAATATTGGTGGAAATGGACGGTTTTGAACCTCACGAGAAAGTGATTGTCTTGGCGGCCACTAATCGTCCGGATGTGCTTGATCCGGCTCTTTTAAGACCCGGCCGCTTTGATAGGCGAGTAACGCTTGATTTGCCGGATGTGAAAGAAAGAGAGGAAATACTTGATATTCACTCAAAAGGCAAACCTTTCGCCGAAGATGTAAAACTCAAAGTGATAGCTGAGAGAACCCCCGGTTTCTCCGGAGCGGATTTGCAAAATCTTATGAACGAGGGAGCGATTCTCGCCGCCAGAGACGGCAGGAAGAAGATAAGTCAGTATGATCTCATAAGATCAATAGAGAAAGTGATGCTTGGTCCGGAGAGGAAGAGCCATTTGCTTACCAAAGAAGAAAAAAAAATAACGGCATATCACGAGGCCGGCCACGCGCTGGTATCTTCCGTTTTGCCTCACGCCGATCCGGTGCATAAGGTGTCGGTGGTGTCTCGCGGCCGAGCCGCCGGTTATACGCTTAAATTGCCGGTGGAAGAAAGACATCTATACACCAAGGCGCATTTCTTGGATGAGATAGCGGTGGCGATGGGGGGCTATACGGCGGAGAAAATAATTTTCGGCGATATCACTACTGGCGCTTCAAATGATCTTAAGTATGCTACGGAAGTGGCTAGAAGTTTGGTGGTTCGCTACGGCATGTCGGATAAGATAGGACCGGTTGCTTGGGGCGGCAGATATGAACCGATATTTTTGGGCAAAGATTTTTCTTCAGAAAAAGATTACTCCGAATCGGTGGCTAAGGAGATAGACGCCGAGATTACCAGGATTATGGGTGAAGGTCAGAAAAAAGCCGAAGAAAATATTATAAAATATAGACAAGTTTTAGATGAGATAGCCAACGTGCTTATAGAAAAAGAAACGATTGAAAATGACGAATTTGATGCTATAATCTCAAAACATGGCATAAGACCGAAAAAGGGAGAGAAAGAAGCGGTTCAATTGTAAATTGATTTAGCGCGCGCATAGCTCAGCTTGCCCCGCCTAGAGCAGGCGGGGTGAAGTAGAGCGCGGAGCTTATAAAAACAAGTGAAGAATTGAGAGACAATGTGAGCGCGCATAGCTCAGCTTGCCCCGCCTAGAGCAGGCGGGGTGAAGTAGAGCGCGGAGCTTATAAAAACAAGTGAAGAATTGAGAGACAATGTGAGCGCGCATAGCTCAGTTGGTAGAGCGCGGAGCTTATACCTCCGTGGTCCTAGGTTCGAGTCCTAGTGCGCGCATTTTAGATAAAGAAAAAAACCCTATTTATTAAACGAATGTGGAAAGTGTGGAAATAAAATTCGTTTATATAAATAGGGCTATATGGTCGTGGGCGCTTGCAGGCGTAACGTCTTTCTTAAAAAGCAAAGACTAGCATAAGGCAAGGCGCCCACGTTAGTTTATAGGCGAAACGAGCGGGAAGGAAAAAGGAGATAATCCTTCATCTATATAATAATAAACTCGTTTCGCCATACCAAGAAAGGGGGCACTTATCTTGGGGGATGTTAAAAGAACTAATTTCTTAAAGGTTAGCTTTATTATTTATCTTTGTCAAGTATTTTGATTTTTACTCAAAATGGATTTTTTTGCCTTGTTCGTTAATTTTGGCAAGAAGCAGCGGATGGTTGGCTAATTTCGGGTCATTTTTAATAATCTCTTGAGATTCTTCTCTGGCCGCTTCCACCATTTTTATGTTTTTAAGCGCGTCCATACCCACATCGGATATGCCCCATTGCTTGCCGCCACCCAGCTCGCCGGCGCCACGGAGTTTGAGATCGTATTCAGAGAGCTCAAACCCGCTCTCGGCTTCCTTAAAAGCTTTTAATCTTTCAAAAGTTTTCAAGGAAGGATTATCGGTAAACACGAAACAATATGGCTGGTGCGAACTCCTCATTACTCTGCCCCTTAGCTGATGCAGTTGAGCCAGACCGAATCTTTCCGCTCCTTCTATTATTATAATTGTGGCGTTTGGCACGTTTATGCCCACTTCCACCACCGAAGTGGCAACCAAGATATGCGTTTTGCCGTTTTTAAAATTTTCCAGAGCTTCATCTTTTTCTTTGGGTGTCATTTTGCCGTGCAGTATGTCTATGTTGAACTCGCTGAAAACTTCTTTATCCAGTCTCTTGGCTTCTTCTTTTACCGCCTTTACGTTTAATTGATTTAATTTTTCCGGATCCGGTTCGTCTATGCGCGGACAGATTACGTAAGCTTGCCGGCCGTTTTTTATTTCCTCTCTTGTTTTTTCATAAGCGCTAGGCCTCTCTTCCGGAGAAAATATTTTGGTAATAATTTTTTTTCTGCCTTCCGGCAATTCGTCCAAAAGGGAAAGATCCAAATCGCCGTAAATAGTAAGCGCCAGAGTGCGGGGAATGGGCGTGGCTGTCATGGAAAGGAGATGGGGAATGCTTTCCGATTTGTCGTTTATGATGGAGGCTCTTTGTTTGGTGCCGAAACGATGCTGTTCGTCTATCACCGCGAGGGCGAGATTTTTGAACCGGACTCCTTTTTGGATAAGTGAATGGGTGCCTATCAGGATGGGTATTTCGCCGCTTTCCACCCATTTAAGAAGTTGGGCTTTGGATACATGAGTAGATTCCGTTGGCGATATCTTGGATGGGAACTTTCGACATTCGGAAGACGTGAGAAGACCTATCTTGGTAGTAAGACGCAATTTGGAAAAGTAATCTATAAAAGAATCAAAATGTTGGCGCGCAAGGATCTCTGTTGGCGCCATGTAGGCCACTTGGTAGCCATTGGCGGTCGCTATGTAAGCGGCCGCCACGGCCACTGCCGTTTTGCCACTACCCACGTCGCCTTCAAGTAGACGGCTCATGGGCTTACCTTTGCCCAAGTCGCTCGCCACATCTCCAATAGCCTTTCTCTGAGCCATTGTGAGTTTGAACGGGAAGGCGGCCAGAAAATTATTTAAATCATCTTCATCCGTATCTATGTCCGGAGAAGGCTTGCTGTCTCTCTCTTTGCGGTCTTTTAGTCTGGACAACTGGATGAGAAAAATTTCTTCAAAAGAAAATCTTTTGCGCGCCGCTTGGGCGTCGCTCAATTTTTGTGGTTTGTGTATATATATTAGAGAAGATGTGAGAGAGGGGAGTTTATATTTTTTCAAAATATTTTCCGGCAAAGAGTCTTTGAGACCGGCTTCCGTTTTTTTAAGCGTTTTTTGAATGGCATAACGGAGCCATTTGGAACTTATGCCGGTTGATTCTGGATAGATGGGCAGAATTTCTCCGCCAGCGCCGAGCGCTTCGTAAGAATTTATTTTCTCATAATCCGGATTTGATAAATATAAACCATATTTGTCTTTGGAAATTTTCCCCGAGAGAGCCAGTTTTTCTCTTTCTTTTATCATTTTGGCGATATACGGTTGATTAAACCATACCGCTCGCATGGTGCCGGTAAGATCACTTATCTCAACTTCGGAAATATTTAATTTTTTGCGAAAAGTTTTTTCCGTTTTCACTTTTATCACTTCGCCGAAGACAGTGGTTTTGTCTCCCTCTCCCAATTCGGAAATATTTTTTCTTTCAGACAAAGATTCGTAACGAGAAGGGAAGTGTTTAAGCAGGTCTTCCAAAGTAATGAGACCCAGTTTTTTAAGGGCTGATTTTTGTCTCGGCGACAGGCGGAAATTTTCTTCTATAAGAGAGCTTAATTTCATTGTGTATCATCTCCTTACTATTTTTAAAATATAAATACCTATCGCCAACCATGCGCCGCCAAGGAGCAAGCCGGCTATCACATCGCTTAGATAATGCGCGCCAAGATACAAGCGGCTTACGGCAATAAGCGTTATGCTCATAGGGCCAAGATAGGCGATAATTTTTCTTAGCCATTCTCTTCTAATATTTTTTAAAACTAAGTATATGATAAAACCGTAGCAGGCCATAGCCAGAGTGGCGTGCGCGCTGGGGAAGGAGAAAGTACCGTTTTCCACAAGTGAATCAATGGGTCTTTCGCGATGGAATAAGACTTTGAGTATATAAGAATCTATAGCCGAGCCGATGGTGAGAAGCCAAAGGATGAGCGCAGGCCTCATTCTAAGCTTTCTGAAAAAAAAGAAAGAAATTATGGCGACTATTATAAGGATAAACCACCATTCGCCGAGAGTGGTAACGGCTTTAAAAAAGTATATTAAAAAAGGCGAGCGGATAGACTCAAAAAAGTTTACGGCGGCTGTGTCTAAAAGACTTATAAAACTCATATGTATATTATACAATTAAATGGTATAAAAAAAACTCCGGCGCGCGATGATAAGGTAATTATCAAAACGACCGGAGCTAAGTTAAAACAGCGAGATTAAGACAGTGTGTCTAAAAACAACATTATTTCCTTAGCCTGGGGGCATGATCCCATGACATATTTCCCGCAGTCGTCGTCCTTAAGAAGCATTTTTACTGCAGGGGAGCAAACCGCCCCCCTTTTTTTGTTTTCCCATTTTTTACAAACAGTTTTTTTTTCTGCTTCTGTTAACATTTTAACCTCCTTTTCAAAAAATTTTTAAGATACTATAAAAAATCCACAGCCGCCGCGCGGGGCTGAAAGTCATTGATGAGAATTTTTTTGCAAAGAACTATTTTTTTGTTAAAAAACAAATGAACGAATCTAATTAAATGTATCATTGTTCTTAAAAAAAGCAAATAACGCCTGTGGATAAAGTTTTGTGCCGCGAGAAAGTTTTTTTTAAAGAGCTTGTTCGTTTATTTGCGAGTTTGATCCCTCATGTTCTTTGTCTATGGTTTGTTGGATTAGATTTTTAAACTCCTCATAGTTTCTTGGGTTTACAATCTTTTCTCCGTTTAGGAAAAAAGTAGGAGTGGAGTTGAGACCGATTTTTACACCATTGATGTAGGTGTTGTTAATTTTCTTTTGCAACCCAGCGGTGCCGATATCTTGGCTGAATTTATCCATATCTAAACCGAGTTGGCTTATGTAGCCGAGAAAAATTTCATTGGCCTTATCACTTTCTGACCACTCTCGTTGATTTTCAAATATCATGTCGTGTATTTCCCAGAATTTGCCTTGCATGCCGGCGGCTTCCGCTACTACGGCCGCAAGTTTGGCGTTTTTATGCTGAGGGAGGGGAAAGTGACGATAAACGATTTGTAGTTCTTCGCCAAGTTCTTCGCCAAGTTTTTTTACGACAGGAGCGTAAGAACCACAAGCCGGACATTGGAAATCGCTGTATTCTATAAGAACGGCGCGCGCGCCACCGCCTTTTACATGGTCACTTGGTAAAATGGTTGAGATGGACGAAGCGTTGATATTTTCACCACTGTCTTGTTTGGAGGCTAACTTAATGATGCCGAAAAGCGCCGCGCCCACTACCGCTAATATCGCTACCCACATGGCGGCCTTGCCGCCGATATATTTTGATTTATTGAAATTTTTCATAATATATGTATTATACATATTGGAATTTAGACGTAAAGACGAGTGTCTTACATTTGTTTTTTAACATTTAGTTTGAAAGGAGTTGTTTATGGGCGTGGTACTTGTATCGGGAGAAAACAAGAAACTGGATTTAGAATTAACCTCGCGGCTTTATGAAGCCGCGAAAGACCTATTGTTAAAAATGATAATACGCGGAGATCGCAAGGGAAGGATGATAAGGATCCAATTTTCCAGAAAGATTAAGTACAATAAAATTTATCTGATGTCCAATATTGGTAGAATGAGGACGGTGGGGTTTGATCATTTAATGCTTCAAGAGGAAAGACAGGAGAAGATTCATTTCCATGTCTTTATCTCAGGAGGAGTCGGCGCAAGAAGTGATAAAATAAAATCTTCCCCCGTAGATTTTTTATTGAACAGCGAGGGTGAGGTATTGCTTGCGAACAAAGGTGGGGAATACACCACCCGCGAGACGACGAGCCTGAGAGATGCCAAGTGTTTTTTTGGCGAATTGTTGAGAGAAATTAAAAGATGCGTGGAGGGGAAAGGAGTGATGCAATTATTTTAATTTTAAATTATTTTTTTGAAAATATAAAAAACGCTCGGCAACGGGCGTTTTCTTTTTGGCTTTGTAAAAGCCGAAGAAATGTGCTAAATTTGTTTTAGTTTAAGAATATTTTGGAGAGGTGGCAGAGATTTAAGCAATGTTATTGCTTAAATCCGAAGGAGTGTCCGCGAAGCCACTTTACAATTAAATATACAAATGGAGAGGTGGCAGAGCGGTCGAATGCAGCAACCTGCTAAGTTGTTGACCCTCAAAAGGGGCCCGAGGGTTCGAATCCCTCCCTCTCCGAATTGTAGCGAAGCGAAATGAGGAGAGGAGAAAGCAATCTTAAATTGCTTTCGTGAGG
>Ga0209212_1004811_pt1 | contig 16460 bp, 17 predicted proteins | sample RifGroC2_FD_183996 | JGI IMG/M metagenome (GOLD analysis project Ga0209212, IMG submission 183996) | Groundwater microbial communities from Rifle, Colorado, USA - Groundwater C2 (SPAdes) (version 2) | ecosystem: Environmental > Aquatic > Deep subsurface > Groundwater | place: Rifle, Colorado...
AGATCGACTGGGCGCAGATGCACCCCTTGCCGCCGCCCGTGGAGAACGTCAGGGACCGGGGCTGGAATTTCTCCCCTTCCTCCTTCATCTTCTGGAGACGCACCCGGTAGTAGTGCGGCGCGCAGGTTGGACGCACGAGCATCTCCGTCTCCTGCTTCTCCATCCGGTAGTGCCACTCCAGTATTTCCTCGTAATCCTCCTTGCTGATCAGCTCGCTCATGATCGCCTCGCCCCGGCCCGTGGGGACGATCATGAACATGTACCACGCATGGGCGCCGATCGACTTCGCGAGCTTGCAGGTGGCCGCGATGTCGTGCTGGTTCCTCTTGGTGAAGGAGGAGTTGACGATGAACTGCATCCCGTTGCGGTTAAAGATCTCCGCCGCCCGCAGCGTCGCCTCGAACGCTCCCGGCTGCTTGCGGAAGTCGTCGTGGACCGCAGCGGTGGAGCCGTCCAGCGACAGGGAGCAGATCCGGATCCCCGACGCCTTCATCTTTCCCACAATCTCGTCCGTGACGAGCACGCCGTTCGTGGCGATGCACATCCGGAACCCCTTCTCCGTCCCGTACTTCGCGATCTCGAAGAGGTCCTTCCGCAGGAGCGGCTCACCGCCCGAGAGGACCAGGACCGGCTTGGAGACCTCCGCGATGTCGTCGATCAGCCGCTTCGCCTCTTCGAGGGAAAAATCCGAGTCGTGGGAGATCATCGAGGACGAGGCGCGGCAATGGATGCAGTTCAGGTTGCATCGGCCGGTCACTTCCCAGGCGATCCACTTCGGGATGAACTCTTCCTTGGCCAAGGTGTATCCTTTCCGGTATCCGTAAACGCACATTATAACCCGCCGGGCACCGGGAGGCGACCGATGGCGAGAAAACGCAGGAAGCGGTACCACCCGCCGGGGACGCAGCCCGGGACCCTCGCGGCGCACGCCGAGGCGGGGGACGCGCCGGTCCGGATCACGGCTTTCCTGTACGATGCGAACCGGTGCGAGGAGCGGACGGTTACTCCCTCCGAGGTCTCCTCCCTCTCCACGCCCGATTCGGGGGTGCTCTGGATCGACGTGGAGGGGCTGTCCGACCCTGCCGTCGTCCGGGTGATCGGGGAACGGTTCGGATTCCATACCCTCGCGCTGGAGGACGTGCTGAACGTCCCGCAGCGCCCGAAGGTCGAGTGGTACGACGAGCACCTTCTGGTCGTGCTGCGCGAGATCCGCCACCCGGAACCCGTCGAACAGGTCTCGTTTTTCCTTGGGGACCGCGTGGTGGTTTCCTTCCAGGAGCGCCCCGGGGACTGCTTCGATCCTGTCCGGGACCGTCTGCGCCTGGGGAAGGGGCGGATCCGCACCGAGGGGGCCGACTTCCTCCTCTATGCCCTGTGCGACCTGGTGCTGGACGCGTTCTTTCCCACGCTCGAAAAGCTGGGCGACGCGGTGGAGGAGCTGGAGGAGCGGGTGCTCGTCTCCCCCGTGCCGGAGACGTTCCTCGCCATCCGGCGCCTGAAGCGGGAACTGCTGGAGGTGCGCCACGCCGTGTGGCCCGCCCGCGACGCGCTGAACCTGCTGCTGGTCGAGGAACACGACCTGATCCGCCCCGGAACCAAGGTGTTCTTCCGCGACTGCTACGACCACACGATCCAGCTGATGGACATGGTGGAGACGTTCCGCGAGATGGCGTCCGGGCTCGTGGACGAATACATGTCGGCCGTGTCGAACCGGATGAACGAGATCATGAAGGTGCTCACGGTCATGGCGACCATTTTCATCCCGTTGACCTTCATCGTGGGGATCTACGGGATGAACTTCGACACGAAGGCGTCGCCGTACAATATGCCGGAGCTGACCTGGTCGTACGGCTATCCAGCCCTCCTGCTCCTGATGGCGGCGGTCGCGGGCGGGATGCTGTACTACTTCCGGCGGAAGCGGTGGATCTGATCCGGGGGCGCAGACACGCATCGTCCATCGCCGCCGCCGCATCCTACCTTGCCCGCATTCCGAATCCACCGATGGAGGGGAGATGGGGAGTTCGTTTTCCGAACGCCTGAAGAACGGAGAGATCAAGCCGCCGGCGGCGGAGCTGGTCGGATTCCGGATGCTCTCCTTCGCGAATGGGGAGTCACGCTTCGAGATGGACGCCGGGCGGCGGCACCACAACCCGATGGGAACGGTCCACGGCGGGATCCTGTGCACGCTGGCGGACTCGGCGATGGGGATGGCGTTCGCCTCCACCCTCGGGGAGGGAGAGACGTTTACCACGCTCGAGATCAAGGTCAACTACCTCCGGCCCGTCTTCGAGGAGAAGCTGTTCGCCAGCGCGAGGGTCGTCCACCGCGGCCGCACGGTGGGGCTGGTGGAGTGCGATGTCACCACGGAAGAGGGGAAGCTTGTCGCCCGGGCCGTCTCCACCTGTTCGGTCCTCCGGGGGGAGAAAGCGGAGGGGAGGTAGGCGATGGACGACTTCGCGGGCCTCGTCGCCCGGTACGGCCTCGCGGCGATCTTTCTCTTCACCTTCCTGGAGAACGTCGGGCTCCCGATCCCGGCGTTCCCGGTGCTGATGCTCGCGGGGGCCTACGCCTCCGCGCGGCACACCGCGGTACCGCTCGTCGTGGCGGTCGCGGTCGCCGGGGCGCTCCTGGCGGACGGGATCTGGTATTACGTCGGGCGATGGCGTGGGAAACCGGTGCTCGATCACCTTTGCCGGATTTCGTTCAATCCGGACGCGTGCCTGGAGCGGGCCGTGGACGGATTCCACCGGCGGAAGAGCGCCACCATCCTGTTCGCGAAGTTCCTCCCCGGGGTGAACACCATCATGCCGCCGCTGGCCGGCGTCGCGGCGATGCCCTTCCTCCTTTTCCTGCTCCTGGACTTCGCGGGGGCCCTGCTGTGGGCCGGTGCGGCCGTCGCCTTGGGATTCGCCTTCGGGGAGCGGATCGCCGAGACGGCGCGCGGCGTGCAGGGGATGATGGGGCAGCTCCTCCTGGCCGGTATCGCCGTTACGATCGCCTGGAGAGTCGGGTACCGGTTCTGGCTGGTGAAGCGGTACGGCGGCAACCGGGTCGACCCGGACGAGGTGCTCCGTCGGATGCGGGAAGGAGAGGATCTCCTCGTCATCGACCTTCGACGCGACGACGATTTCGACGCCTCGGACCGGATGATCGCCGGGGCGGCGCGGTTGCGGCCCGCGTCGTTCCACCGGCACGCCATGCATCTGCCGCGGGATCGCGACCTGGTGTTCTACTGCACCTGACCGGGCGAGGCCACCAGCGCCAGTCTGGCGCGGATCCTCATCAAGCGGGGGTACGACCGGGTGGGAGTCCTCCACGGCGGGTTCGACGAATGGGTCCGGCGGGACCTTCCCACGCAGGCCAAGACGGAGGAACTCCGTCTGCACCCGGAGGCGGCTCCTCCGGAGAAGTCGCTCCGCTTAAACAGTTCCGCTTGACGGAACCCGGGGCCGGGACTATATTTTCTGGTCTGCCGTTTCACGTTCCCTGGTAGCTCAACCGGCAGAGCGGGTGGCTGTTAACCACTAGGTTGCAGGTTCGAGTCCTGCCCAGGGAGCCAGCACTTTTCCAAGCCCGTGGATGGGGTTTGACCCCACCCACGGGCTTTTCCTTTCCCTTTCCTGTGACTCTCCTTTTCCCGAACCTTCCATTACGTCCCTTGCGTGAGCCCGAAGTTCGTGGCAGGATAAAGCTTGGTGTGAAATGTTCACACCGGTATCCTGACGTGCAGGGAGGGCTTCGGACATGGGCGATGCGGTGAAGAAGACCATCTCCCTTCCCCCGGATCTCGCCGAGGACGCCGAGCGGGTCGCAAAAGAGGAAGGGAAGAGCCTGAGCGCGGTCATCCAGGACGCCCTTCGGCTCTCGAGGCGTCAGCGGCTCAGCGGCGAGTGGAAGGAGATGCAGGGGTACTGGAGCGCCCGGGCGCGGGAGAAGGGACTCCTCAAGGAGAGCGATCTCGACCGGCTCCTGCGTCGCCGATGAGGGTCGTCTTCGATTCCAACGTGCTGCTGGCGGCATTGCTCTTTCCGGAAGGGCGTGCGGCCGCAGCGGTGGAGAACATTCTTGACGGGAAGGACGACCTGGTCCTGTCGCCTCCCATTCTCCGCGAGATCCTCTCGGTGTTGGCGAGGAAGTTCTCCCGCGACAGGGAGGAACTCAGCCGCGTGGCGGTCGTTCTCGGGGAGATGGGAGAGATCGTGGAACCATCCCGCCGCCTGACGGTTTTCCGGGACGAACCGGACAACCGGATCCTGGAGTGTGCGGTCGAAGGGAAGGCGGACGTGATCGTGACCGGCGACAAGGCGATGCTGGCTTTTGGCGAATACGGGGGAATCCGTCTGATTACGCTGGCCGAGTACCTGGATCGGCGTGGGAGGAAGGCGACGTGATCAGCGGCCGGACGGGTACGCGACTGCAATTCGCGCCCACGCGCACCGTTCGTCCACCTTGGTCAGTAGCCGCTCCGGGCCCGTTCAACAGTCAGCGGTCGATGACGGCCATGTTCCCTTCGTCGTGGCGCTCGCCGGCGGCCGGCGTGAGGTTCTTCAGCCGTTCGATCTGCTCGGCGCTCAGCCCGATGCGGTCGGCGGCTGTGTTCTCCTCGACGCGGGCGACCCGCTTGGTGCCGGGAATCGGAGCGATGTCGGCGCCCTGCGCGAGCAGCCAGGCCAGAGCGCCGACGGTCTCCTCGATGGGGGTCTTCGGGTCGACCCGGTGCTGGTAGTACAGGTCGATGTGGTCGGTGCCGAGCCGCTTCAAGGAGCCCTCGACCGCGGCGCGGATGTTCGCCGGGCTGCTGCCGAGGACGCCGGGGCCGCCACCGGAGTGCGAGACCAGGCCGAACTTCGTCGCCAACACCACCTGGTCGCGGCGGCCCTTGATGGCCCGGCCGACCAGTTCCTCGTTGGTGTAGGGGCCATAGATCTCGGCGGTGTCGAGGCGCGTGACGCCCAGGTCCAGCGCCCGGTGGATGGCGCGAATCGACTCGGCGTCGCTGCCTGCCCCGATGTTACCGTCTGCGAATCGTTGAGAATTTGGTAACCCATACCAAACCTCAAAGGTTTGACGACTATGGATAAGCGCCTTCTTCACCCGCCGGTGGAGAAGGTGCTTTTTTATTGGGCCCTTCGGCCATGAATTTTTCGAAGTGGTTCATGAGGGACGTGCGCATCTCCCGGTCGATGGCCCCCTGGGTCTTGGCCTCCCGCCTCCCGATCCTGGCGATCTCCTTCTCCAGGGGAGACACAAGAATAAACCCCTTGACGAATGGATTTTCACGGAGAAAACTGAACTCAATTGAACCCAACCCAACCCAACTCAGCTCATCCGAACTCAACTCAAGACCTGTTCCGGCCGACCCGAGGCGGGGCTACTGGAAGTGAGTGGAAAGCCATCCCGAAAGGGCATTTCGCGAACAAGGCTCTTTCGGACGGGACCACGATGAAAAAGAAAAATGATAACAGCGAAGTCTGGAGAGCCAAGGAAGCGCCCGACTTTCTGAAGGCCCACGTGGAGACGATCCGGCGATTGGCACGGCGCGGGTCGGGAGGGCAGCGCGAACGGTAGTGGCGGTGAATTGGAGGGTTGCGACCACGAATACCGGGAAAAAAGCCGACGATTTCCATAACTCACCCGATACCGGGCGCCTGATTCTGGCCTCCCTGATTCCGCTGGCGGCCTTCGCTCTGCAATGGTTTTTTTGGGAAGCCATTCAGCCTTTTGTATGGTTTCTTTTCTATCCCGCCGTTTTTTTCAGTTCATGGATCGGCGGCTTTCGGGCCGGGTTGGTGGCGACAGCCACCTCCACGGTGATTGTCTGGTGGTTTTTTCTTCCCACCAGGTTTTCGTTCGCCCTGGAGCGGCCTGCGTCAGCCCTCTCGATGGGGATATTTACGATCTTGGGCGTCCTTTTTTCCCTCACCCACGAGCGCCTGAGGAAAGCCAACCAACAGGCGACATCGTCGCTTGCGGCCGTCAACGCCGCCAAGGACCACTTGGAGGAGCGGATCAGCGAGCGAACGGCCGATCTGGCGCGGAAATCAGAATCCCTGCGGGAGAGCGAAGAGAAATACAGGACTCTCGTTGCGAATATTCCACAGAAGATTTTCACCAAAGACAGGCGTTCGGTCTACGTGTCCTGCAATGAGAAATTTGCCCATGATCTGGGTATCACACCGGAAGGAATTGCCGGAAAAACCGATTATGACTTCTTCCCAAATGAATTAGCCGATCAGTACAGGTCCGACGACATGCGGATTATGAAGTCGGGAGAGACGGAAGGCATCGAAGAGGAATATATACGGGGCGGCGAGAGAGCATGGATCTATACAATCAAGACTCCGATTCGAGATAAAGTGGGGCATACTGTAGGCATACTGGGAATTTTCATCGACATCACCGAGCGCAAGCGGCTTGATTCAGCATTGCGCGAAAGTGAACGTCGTCTGCGTGCGACTTTGGACAATATGATGGAAGGGTGCCAAATAATCGGCAACGATTGGCGCTATATCTATATCAACGATGCGGCAGAAATACATAACCGTCGTCCAAAAGAAGAACTGTTGGGAAAGAGATACATGGATCTGTGGCCCGGTATTGAAGCCACGGAAGTGTTCTCTGTAATCCGGCGTTGCATGGAAGAACGGATTGCTCAACATATGGACAACGAGTTTGCTTTTCCCGATGGACATAAAGGCTGGTTCGATCTCAGCATTCAACCCGTGCCCGAAGGGGTATTTATTCTGTCGGTAGACATCACCGAGCGCAAGAAGGCGGAGGAAGCCCTGCGCACGCTCAACGCCGAACTGGAACAGCGCGTCCGGGAACGCACCGACCAACTCGAAGCGGCCAATGCCGAACTCGAGAGCCTCTTCGAGTCGCTGCCCGGCCTTTATTTGGTCCTCACACCCGACCTCAAGATCGTCGCAGCCAGTGACGCCTACCTGAAGGCCACCCAGACCACGCGCGAGGGCATCCTCGGTCGTAATCTTTTTGAAGTGTTTCCGGACAATCCGGACGACCCCGGCACAAAGGCTGTAGCAAACATGCAGGCTTCCATTGACCGTGTACTCCGGAACGCCGCGTCCGACACCATGGCCATCTCGAAACATGATATCCGCGGGCCCGACGGTGTTTTCGTGGAACGGTACTGGAGTCCCATCAACTCGCCCATGTTCGGACCGGATCGCCAGATCAGGTATATCGTCCATCGCGTGGAGGAAGTAACCGAATTTGTGAGGCAAAAGTCGTTGCCGGCCGGCGACACCGCCGAGTTGCGCATCCGTATGGAGAAAATGGAGGCCGAAGTTTTCCAAAGCTCACAAAAGGTGCGAGTGGCCAACCAGCAACTCGAAACCGCGAACAAGGAACTGGAAGCCTTCTCCTATTCCGTGTCCCACGATTTACGCGCGCCGCTCCGTGCCATAGACGGCTACAGCCACATTCTGCTCGAGGACCATGCGTCTCGACTGGATGCCGAGGGGAAGCGCGTCTGCTCCGTCATCAGCGAGAGCGCCCGGAACATGGGAAAGCTCATCGACGACCTGTTGGCCTTCTCGCGTGTCGGGCGGACGGCCATTCAATCTTCGGCCATTGACATGGCGGCGATGGCCAGGTCGATCTTCTTTGAATTGACGACCCCCGAGGGGCGGGAGCGCGTTGATTTTCAGGTCGGCCCCCTGCCGTCCGCCGTCGGAGACCCGACCCTTATCCGTCAGGTGTGGAGGAACCTGCTCTCGAATGCCGTCAAGTTTTCCTCCAAAAAAGAACGGTCCGTGATCGATGTCGGCGCAAGCCGGCAGGGCGACGAGATGGTCTTTTCCATACGGGACAACGGGGCGGGCTTCGACATGATGTACGCCGATAAACTCTTCGGCGTGTTCCAGCGCCTGCACAGCATGAAGGAGTTCGAGGGTACGGGCGTCGGCCTGGCCATCGTCCAGCGCATCCTCCACCGCCACGGCGGCCGGGTGTGGGCCGAAGGGGATCCGGGAAAGGGCGCGTCTCTCCATTTCACGATGGGAAAAGGGGGCGGATCATGACCCATACGGAGTTGGTGGACATTTTGCTGGTGGAGGACGATCCGCGGGACGCGGAGATGATCGTCCGGGCGATCCGGAAGCGAAACATCGTCAATCCGCTCTCCGTATTGGAGGACGGTGCGGAGGCCCTGGACTTCATCTTCTGCCGCGGCGCGTACGCGGGGCGGGACGTTTCAAGGCCTCCGAAGGTGATCCTTCTCGATCTCAAACTGCCGAAAGTGAACGGCCTGGAGGTGCTGAAGGCGATCAAAACGGAAGAATGGTCGCGTTCCATCCCGGTGGTGATCGTGACCTCCTCGCGGGAGGACCCGGACATCAAGACAGCCTATGCGCTCGGTGCGAACAGTTACGTGGTGAAGCCCGTGGATTCCAATGAATTCATCGACGCCATGAGCAACCTGGGCCTCTACTGGCTGCTGGTGAACCAGCCGCCAAGGTGACGGATGTGCGGTGAAGATCATGATTCGGGGATGCGGACATGAATGAAACGACAAGGATCCTGGTCGTCGAAGACCTTCCAACGGATGCGGAGCTCGGCGAGCGGGAGGTAAGACTGGTTCTGCCCAAGAGCGAGTTCCTGCGCGTCGAGTCGCGGGAGGATTTTCTCGCATCGCTGGATTCATTCCGCCCCGATATCATCCTGTCCGACTTTAAGCTTCCCAACTTCGATGGACTGACGGCGTTGAGGCTGGCGCAGGAATTCGCTCCGGAGATTCCCTTTATCATGATTACCGGTTCCATGAACGAGGATACGGCCGTGGATTGCATGAAGGCCGGCGCCTGGGACTATGTCATCAAGGAGCACATCAAGCGACTCGGTACGGCCGTCCTGAACGCGCTGGAGCAGAAACGATTGCGTCTCGAGAAAAAACGTGCAGCGGAAAAATCAAGGCGATGGGAGCGTGTCTTCGAGGAGGCGCAATTCGGCCTCGCCCATGCCGACACGGGCACGGACACGTTCATCGAGGTCAATGCCACGTTCGCGCGCGAGCGGGGGTATACGCCCGAAGAGCTGAAGGGCCGCCCGGTCCTGGACGTATATGCACCCGAAGAGCGCGACGCCGTGAAGCGGCGCTTTGGCGATATCGATGGGCTTGGGCACATCGTATTCGAGTCGGTTCACCTGCGCAAAGACGGGAGCCGCTTCCCGGTTCTGGTAGAGGTAACCGCCATCAGAGATGACCGGGCCCAGCTGGCGTCGCGGGTTGCCTACTCCATCAACATCACCGAGCGTAAGCGTGCTGAGGAGCACATCCGAAAAGGGTTGAATCTGGAGGCGGCACTGCGGCGGATCGACGAGAAGATCCTGGGGGGGGCGAATTTCCAGGAGGCGCTGGATATCGCCTGCGAGGCGGTCGTGGAGATGGGGTATCGCATGTGCTGGATCGGTCAGGCAATGCCCGATTATACCGTTCGGCCGGCCGCATACAGAGGATTCAATCCGGGATACCTGGAGAAGATCGATTTTCGGTGGGATGACTCCCCCGAAGGAAAGGGGCCCTCGGGGATTTCCATCCGGACGGGTCAATCCTGCGTGATCCAGAATATCGGCGAGAGTTCCTTCTATGCCCCATGGCGCGAAATTGCTCTTGGGCATGGGTATCTCTCTTCGGCATCGTTTCCCCTGATATCCGGGGAGGAGGAAGTTGTGGGAGTTCTGCATGTCTACGGTGACCGTGTAGGGGCTTTCGGCGACGAGGAAGTCATCCGGTTGGGAATGTTTGCCCAGCAATGCTCGATCGCCCTCATGAACGCCCGCCGGATCGAAACGCTCTGTGACGCCAACCAGCGCCTGGCGTTTTACGTGGACCGGATGCCGCTTGCCTACATCGTGTGGGACCTTGGATTCGGCATCGTGGAGTGGAACCCGGCGGCGGAGCAGATCTTCGGGTGGAAGGCGAACGAGGCGATCGGGAAGAATGCCTACGAACTCCTCATTCGCAAGGAGGAGCGGCCTCAATTCGAACACGGGTGGTCGAAGCTGCTCAAGGGTGACGAGTCGAGTTACTCCCTGAACGCCAACGTCCGGAAAGACGGAAAGATCATCACCTGCGAATGGTTCAATGCGTTGTTGCGTGACGCATCGGGAAACGTCAGCAGGGTTCTGTCGATGGCCCATGACGTGACGGAAAAGGCGGAATTGGAAAGACAGCTCCAGACCGCCCAGAAGATGGAGGCGGTGGGCACCCTAGCGGGGGGCATCGCTCACGATTTCAACAATTCCCTGACGGGGATCGTCGGATTCGGGGAACTCTTGCGCATGAGGATGGCGGGAGACAGGCAGGCGTTGCATGATCTGGACGAAATCCTGCGTTGCGCGGAACGGGCGACCACGTTGACGCGGCAGCTGCTGACCTTCGCCCGCCGCCAGGTCATCGAGCCTGTCAATTTGAACTTGAGCACCCTGGTTGCGGATCTGATGAAGCTGATCGGCAAGCTGGTGGGCGAACATATCGAGGTAAAAACATCATTGGAAAAGAACATCCCGACCATACATGCCGATCGCGGACAGATCGAACAGGTGGTCATGAACCTCTGCCTGAACGCCAGGGATGCGATGCCGGAAGGCGGGCGGCTCGTGGTCGAAACCGGGGACGTGGTTCTGGAGGAGAAGTACGTCCGTCAGAACCCGTACATGAGGACAGGGAGATACGCTCTGCTTACTGTTTCCGATACGGGGATCGGAATGGATGAGAAGACCTGCAAGCGGGTCTTTGAACCGTTTTTCACGACGAAGAGGCCGGACAAGGGGACGGGCCTGGGACTCGCGATGGTGTACGGGATCGTCAAGCAGCACGGTGGATTCATCCACCTCTACAGCGAACCGGGGAAGGGAACGGCATTCAAGGTGTATTTCCCCGCCATCGAGGCGCAACCGGACGTCTTCCCTGCGGTACGCAGGGAAGAAATTGTGCGTGGCGGGACGGAGACGATCCTTCTGGCGGAGGACGAGGAAGCCATCCGTGCACTTGCCGAGCGGATTCTCACGGACCTTGGATACACGGTCCTGGTGGCGCGGAACGGGGAGGAGGCGATCGAGATGTTCCGGCAGCATAAAGAGATCGCTCTTGCCGTACTGGACGTGGTCATGCCGCGGAAGGGGGGCAAGGAAGCGTACGAAGAGATGCATAAGCAAAACCCGCGGCTGAAAGTGATCTTCATGAGCGGTTACAGCGCTAACGCGATCCACGATTCCTTCGTGTTGACCGCCGGCACGCCGTTTTTGCAGAAGCCGTTCGGCCCGACGATCCTGGCGAGGAAGGTAAGAGATGTGCTGGATGCGCAATGATTTGTGGAGGGGACACGGAAAATGAACCAGGATGAAAAAAGCGCGATTCTTGTGGTGGACGACGATCCATCCGTTCTGGAATCGACCTCCAGGTTGTTGTGGGATTGCTACGGCTTAGCGGGGCAGCGTTAACCACCCTGTCGGTAGGCACCCGGCGCATCAGTGCGTCGATGTTTGCGTTTTCGAAGACTCCCTTGGGCCCCAGGGCGATCTCGACCGTCTGTCATGTGCGCCGCAAAAGTCGAGCATCTCCTGCGTCTCGGGGAGGCCGCCGATGGGCGAGCCGGAGAGGCTGCGGCGTCCGGGCAGAAGGCCGAAGGCAGAGACGGCGAGAGGCATCGAAGGCGCGCCGACGAGGGTGAGATTGCCGTCGCGGCCGAGCAGGTTGATGTAGGCGTTGATATCGTGATCGGCGGAGATGGTGTCGAGGATGAAGTCGAAGGAGCCGGTGTGCTTCTTCATCTCGTCGGCGTTGCGGGAGACGACGACCTCGTCGGTGCCGAGGCGGATCGCGTCCTCCTTCTTGCCGGGCGAAGTGGTGAAGACAACGACGTGGGCTCCGAACGCACGGGCGAACTTCACGCCCATGTGACCCAGCCCGCCGAGGCCGACCACGCCGACCTTCTTGCCCTTGGTGACACCCCAGTGGCGCATGGGCGAATACGTCGTGATCCCGGCGCAGTGCAGAGACGCGACCCCCGCAAGATTGAGGTTGGTGGGGATGCGCAGAACGAAGCGTTCATCGACGACGATGCTGTCGGAGTATCCGCCGTAGGTGACGCCCCCGAGGTGTTTGTCCGGGGAGCCGAAGGTGAGGGTCTGGTTTGGGCAGAACTGCTCTAGGCCAGCTTGGCAATGGGGGCATGTGTTGTCCGAATCGACCCGGCAGCCGACACCTGCAAGGTCGCCCGGCTTGAACTTCGTGACCGCGGAACCGACCTTGGTGACCCGGCCTATGATCTCGTGGCCCGGCACGCAGGGATAGACCGTGGGCATGATGCTGTGCCACTCGTCCGGGAATAGTGAAGATCGGAGTGGCAGATGCCGCAGAAGTGGATCTCAATTTGCACATCGTGTTCCGTCGGTTCGCGTCGCGGGATCATGGTGGAGGCCAGCGGCGATGTCGCGCTGGCAGCGGAGTAAGCTTTGGCGTTGAACATGGATTTATCCTCCCGTTTGGTTTCGTTTCGGCGCTGAATCAGCCTTGGTATTGTTCATCGCTGATCGGTGGTCGCTGCCCGCGCAAGATCAGCGACCGGTCATTTGCTCCAGCTTTTCCGGGTACCGGGATCCATGCACCGTGATCTGTGCGGCGGCGTTATCGATCTCGCGGAGATCGTCGGAGGTGAGTTTGAGTGAGACTGCCCCGATGTTCTCGTCCAGGCGATGCAGCTTCGTAGTACCTGGAATCGGCACAATCCACGGCTTCTTGGCCAGCAGCCACGCAAGCGCTATCTGAGCAGGTGTCGCATTCTTCTGTGCTGCGATGGTGCCGAGCAGATCCACCAAGGCCTGATTTGCTATCCGAGCCTCCGGAGTAAAGCGAGGAAGCGTGGTGCGGAAGTCGGTACTGTCGAACGCCGTGTTTTCGTTGATCTTCCCCGTGAGGAACCCCTTGCCCAGCGGGCTGTAGGGGACGAGGCCGATCCCGAGTTCTTCGAGCGTCGGCAGCACTTCCGCTTCAGGGCGTCGCCACCAAAGCGAGTATTCGCTCTGGAGTGCCGTCACGGGCTGGACGGCGTGTGCGCGACGAATCGTCTGTACCCCGGCCTCGGAAAGGCCGAAGTGCTTGACCTTACCTTCCCGGATCAGATCTTTCACCGCTCCTGCCACGTCCTCGATCGGTACGTCCGGATCAACACGATGATGATAGAACAGATCGATGGCATCGATCCCGAGTCGCTTGAGTGAGGCCTCGGCCACCTGCTTGATGTTCTCCGGCCGGCTGTTCAGGACCGGTGCACCCTTTGTCCCCCTGGGGTCGATACTTGTATCGAAACCGAACTTGGTGGCAATAACCACCTGGTCGCGCAGCGGTGCGAGCGCCTCACCGACCAACTCTTCGTTCGTGAACGGACCATAGACCTCTGCCGTATCAAAGAATGTTATGCCGCGTTCCACGGCTGTCCGGAGGAGCGAAATCATCTACCGTTTGCTTGTGGGCGATCAAGGCGCGCGTCTGCGCCAGATTGCGTCGGCGGGGAGTCAGAGTCATCAGATAGCGCGGGCAATCGATTGGTTGAAGGCCAACTTCACACGGCCGTTGAGTATCGATGACCTCGCTGCACAGGTTCGCATGAGCAGTTCCACGTTTCATCACCACTTCCGGTCGATGACCGCATTAAGCCCGTTACAGTTCCAGAAGCAACTACGCTTGCGAGAAGCCAGGCGTTTGATGCTTGCAGAACATATGGATGCCGCAACCGCAGCGTTTCAGGTCGGCTACGAGAGCCCTTCCCAGTTCAGCCGTGAATACAACCGGTTGTTTGGGGCACCACCGTTACGGGACATCACGAATTTGCGTCAATTGGCTGCCCGATAGCTTGTGAAACTCCCGAATCCGATCTTTGTGGTCGGTGATGGTTGCGATCGGGCGGAGCACTCGTTCTGTCGCAAGGCGTTGCAGGCCCAAGACTTGTGTCACCCTGGCCCGGGTGATCCCCTCCTGGCAAGCGATATCCGATTGAGTGGCGACCTTGCCGGATTCCATGAGGGCCTGCCACTCGGTGGTCTTGCGGAGGAGTTCGGGATTGGCGGGCAGACCGCCCGCCCGGATCATGGGGGTCAACATCCGGTATCCCGATCCGCCTCAAGGAACGCGTGTTCCAGAAACGAATTCAACGCATACAGCCAGCCGGTGGGACCGTCGCTCTCCGCCGGGTCCGGGCGCGCGTTCGGGGTCTGATTCGGGTCGGTGCTGTCGCTGTCGTCTCTGTAGTTCATGGACTCTCCGCCGTCAGGACCATGCCTGCTCGAATCGCCTGATTCCGCAAAGGAACCCATACGTCCTTAGGATACGCGTCCGGAGGGCTTGGATTCCCGTTTCGGACGGTCAAAGTATTCACCTTGCGAGGGGGTGGTTGCGAAACCCGTGGGGGTTCGAGTCCCGGCATCATCGCACATCGCCGCTTGACCGGCCTTGCGGATGCCACTATATTCCCATATGGGAATTGCCGGCCCCGCTCCACGCCGGAAGAGCGTTCGCTTCGATCCCAACCCCGAGCACCACACCATAGGAGACGTCGATGAAAGGAAATGAAAAGCTATTAAAAACGTTGAACTCGCTGCTGTCGGAGGAGCTGACCGCCATCAACCAGTACATGGTCCATTCGGAAATGAGCGCCAACTGGGGATACGAGAAGCTGCACAAGCATTTCGAGAAACAGGCCATCGATGAAATGAAACACGCCGAGAAGCTGATCGGCCGGATCCTCTTCCTTGAGGGGGTACCGATCGTCAGCAAGCTCGGGCAGATATCCATCGGCGCGGATGCATCCAAGCAACTCGCCAATGATCACGCGCTCGAGATGGCGGCCATCAAGGCATACAACGACGCCATCCAGCTCGCCGGAGAGGTCGGCGACTTCGCCACCAGGGAGATCCTGGAACATATTCTCCAGGATGAGGACGCGCATATCGATCGGATCGAGGAGTTGCGGGACCAGATAGGACACATGACGCTTCCCATCTTCCTCACCACCCAGGTCGGATAGAAGGATCGAGCGCTGCCGAGCCGGTCCCCTGGCGGGAAGCCGGCTCTTTCGTGCAGGTCCGATTTGACGACTATTCCCATGCACCTTCTTCGCCCGCCGGTGGAGAAGGTGCTTCTTTTTCCTGTCCGGTCTCCCACAGCTACGGAGGGCAAGCGGCGGATCGCCGGGGCAAAGTTTTCTTGCGCAGGTGACAGACCATGCGGTTACACGTGATAATATTTACAATTAATAGCCAAATGATTCCGGAGAAGACATGCGGATTCCGAACTCGAACCGGAGGCGGTTGAAGTTCTCCCGAAAGACCGCGATCCTTCTTCTGCTCGCCTATTTCGCGATGGGGGCCGGACTCGTCGATTCGTCCGTCCTTTGTATCGGCGAGGACGGGCACCTCGCCATCGAATCCGCGGCGTCCTGCGCGTTTTGCGCATCCCGGGTCCTCCTGCCCGTTCCGCCGGAATCCCTGATCCCGGAAGGAAGCACGGCGTCCGGTTGTGGCCCCTGTCAGGATTTTTCGATAGCCTCCGGGAGGGAGTTCCCCGGCATTGCGTTACCCTCCCCCCCGGGATCGGTCAGGAGCGATTTCTCTCTTCCATCCATGGAACCTGCCGAAGGATCCCGGACGATGATCGCATTCGCATCTTCCGTGTCCGGCCCGTTGGAACTGCCTGATCCGATCGCTCTCCACGCCCGCACCGTCGTCCTGCTGATCTAATCCCCGTCCCTCTCCGGTTTCCGTCATCGTTCAGCTTCCGGACGATGACCGTAATTCCCTGTTGCCCATTCCGCGTTCCGCTCCCCGGGATTTTCCGGAAAGCAGACGCGATTCATGTCGGAGGAATCGAATGAAAACGTCACGGTTATCCCTGGCAGTCATCGCGGGAGCAGCGGGTATTCTCTTCGCCGCAATACCGCAGGCCGGGGGAGCGAACCCGGATCCGAAGAAGTCGATCCCGATGGAGTCATCGGCGGGAGTCCGGGAACCCACGGGAGAACTCACCCTTCGCCAGGCGCTTGCGCTGGGCCTCGCCGGAAATCCCGATCTCATCGCGTTTTCCTGGGAAGTACGGACCGGGGACCCAAGGATCCTGCAGGCGGGTTTGATTCCGAACCCGGAACTTGGGGTCGAACTGGAGAATTTCCTCGGATCGGAGCCGTCCCGCAAGTTTGAGACCCTTGAAACGACGCTCTCGATCAGCCAGCTCGTGGAATTGGGCGGCAAAAGGGCCGCTCGCATCGGGCTGGCGTCGTCGGAAAAAGAGGTTTCGATCTGGGAGTACGAGGCGAAGCGCGCCGATGTGGCGGCGGACGTCGCCAAGTCGTTCGTGGAGGTCCTTTCCGCCCAGGACCGGCTGACCCTCGCGGAGGAGTTGGCCCGCCTGGCCAAGGAGGTCTTGAACGCCGTCGCCGCCCGCGTCA
>Ga0209212_1004812_pt1 | contig 16458 bp, 12 predicted proteins | sample RifGroC2_FD_183996 | JGI IMG/M metagenome (GOLD analysis project Ga0209212, IMG submission 183996) | Groundwater microbial communities from Rifle, Colorado, USA - Groundwater C2 (SPAdes) (version 2) | ecosystem: Environmental > Aquatic > Deep subsurface > Groundwater | place: Rifle, Colorado...
GCCTTCGCTCCAATGTGCCTTCCAACTCCACAGATTTACCGCTCCGCTTGAATCTCCCATTGCAAAATATGGTTTCTTTAACGATTCGGGAATTTTCGTTGGAAACTGCAGGGACATGGCGTCTCGAAAAATTTCTTCTTGTATATTAGTTGAATCATCCCATTCAACCAAAAAAGCAATTTCATCCTTATTGTACAAAGCCCTGATCATAACAGCATCAACAGACGGCGCCCAATGTCTGGGACTTGCGAGGATTTGCCCTGCCAATGGAACCTCTACCGGCGTGGTTTTACTCCAGTTCTCATCTAATGGTTCTATCGGTAATTGTTCATCTTCAATTAGCTTTACCTTTACCACCACATCAGATGCCATATCTTTAGATAAACTTTTCACATAGTGAGCAACATGCCAGCGATCTTCATCAGAAAGTTTTTCTAAATAAGATCCCATTGGGGTCTCATTAAATCCAGTTGAAATCGTACGATAAATATCTTCGATCGCATTACCACCCTTAAAATTCCATGCCTTGGATAAATCCCTTGCTCTATAAGGCATATTCCATTCTGTTTGTAAAGCTACCGTTAAAGGACCATTTCCCCGTCCGTCCTCGCCATGGCATTCAAAACACTTCGTCTCCTTAAATAGCTCCTGCCCTCTTTTTATGCTATCCGGGGTCGAGGCAACTGACCCTACCGATACTACCTTCGGGGCAGTGTCTTTCTTAAACTGTTCGTTAAAGGTCTTGATATAATAAATTGCCTGCCATCGTTCTGTTTCAGTAATCGTACTCCAGAAAGGCATGGCCGTTCCTTCTATACCGCTGGTAATAATTCTAAAAAGGTCTTCGTCGGTGGGAACGGAACCGAATGGAGTAGAACGAACCTTATACTCATTTCTCGTAAAATTCCTGGGTTTTGGAAACATCGTTTTCGATGCAGGACCGTCACCCTTACCTTCGATTCCATGACAATACCAACACCGCTTTTCGTAAACCTTTTTCCCTTCAGCGATGGCTTCAGGTGTTTCAGACAACTTTTGCGGCACCTCATGTTTATAAGTTCTAAACAAGTGCGAAGTTTGTGCGGATACCTCAGAACGTCCTACAAAAACACCTGTCGTTACTACGATTAATCCCAAACTAACCAAAACACTTTTAAACGCTTTTATCATAGTATTTACTTGCTCTTCTATCCGTTGCTGTTGATAAATTAATCACCTTTAACAGTTAAGAACTAAGCCTCCCTTTTATACAAGCACGATATTATTCAAGCTTTTCCCTTTGTCGAGGCATAGCACCAGCCGTATCATATTCACCCATAATAATCTTCCAGATTTCATCATCCTTTAAATCGTCTTTCCACGACGGCATCGCTGAATCCCATGGGGTAGACTCCGACGGGAGACCAGGCCCCCCTTCCTTAATACGCCAAAAGACATAGTTATCTACTACTGTTGCAATCGTTCCTGGATCCTGAAAATTAATCGGTCTCAGACGGAACGAATTTGAAAACGGTCCGTTGCCATCCGCTTTTGAACCATGACAGGGACGACAATAGGTTTGGAACAGAATCTTTCCTTCTTCGATGTATTTTCGTTGTGTTTCAGCATCAGTTTGACGGAATGGATTCTCAAGTTTTTCGAACTCTTGCGGAAGGGTAGGATGCTGAATCCTTAATTCCACCGGTGATGCAGCGCCTGGAATAGACCAGGAATACACAAACCACCCAACTATAACAGGAAAACCAATAAACAATACCTTTTGTAACAAATTTTTTATTGTCGGTCCACTATCCGGTAATAAAAAGCCCAGAAAGTCAGCAAATTTTTGATTACTCGTGGTTGCATACACCAGACCAGCCAAAACTCCCATAATCATATACCACATCATCAGTGTGCTTGGCGTGGGCATAGTATGATCTTTCGCCATTAACACCTGAAAAATCTTCGGGGAAGCATATTTAAGGAACAAAAACAAGCAGATAACTGCAGTGATTACCCATATCATTAAAAATTTACTGCGTTTTTTAGCCATTAATACACTCCTAACTATTGATTCCTTCGCATAAACAACATCGCCATTGACCTATTTCAAACTCTGTAAAAAGGATACAATCCCGTAAAAATCCTGAACACTTAACAGCTCACCAATATTTCCCGGCATAATCGAAACATCCTGTTTTTTCATTTCCTGGATATCACTTTTAGCAATAGCCACCTCTTCGATCTCGCCACTTTCTTCTTTTAATAAGACAATCTCTTCTTCGGTTTCACTCTTAATCAATCCGTTATAGGGAATTCCGTCGGTAGTTATCACATACATTGTTTCATAGCCTTTTACGATCTTGGCGCTCGGCTTAAGGATAGATTCAAGAAAATATTCAGGAGTCTGAATTGCGCCAATCCCCGTGAGCTCTGGACCTACCTTCTTTCCCTTGCCATTCACAACGTGACACTTTCCACAGGTAACCGGACGAGTTTCATCAAAGAACACCTTTTCACCTTCTTTTGCATCAACAACCATCGGTGGTACCCACGGTTTTACCTTTTTCTTTGATGCCTCTGGTATTTTATCCTTATACTTCATAAGCGCACCAATGTCAGGCTCTCCTCCCAATGTTTGAAGATATGCCAAAACAGCCAATATCTTTTCACGGGACAACATAATGGGAGGGTCGAATACCCTCGGCATAATTTTATCATACCCTTTCACAATATATTTATCAGGCTCTACTATAGATTCTACAAGATAATCCAATCCCGAAGGCAAGCCCAACTCTTTTGCCCGCTCTTCAGCCCTACCTGACAAGCCATCCTGATCAGGACCTCTTGTAGCACTTCCACTCGAACCTATCTTGTGGCAGGTACTGCACTGTCCGTCACCCCAAAATATCTTTTCGCCAGATTCGGGACTTACTCCTCCAGCCGACTCGCCGCCACCCGTACCAGAAAGGCCGGCCACATACATCGTGATATAGATATAGAATCCTATAACTGCAACTCCAAATGCCGTAATTTTTAGCATGCTTTTATTCATAAGTTTTCTAAGCCTTCATTTCACTATCTTGAGGTTTTAACCTGATTAAACATTCTCCCTAATTCATCTCTCTGCAATTGCACCCATTAACTTCTGCCATAGTTTGATTCAAAATCTAGTCCTCATAGTCTGAAGAAACTTCCCCATATTCATGTTCTTTTGCTTTTTCTTTTTTGTCACCGAGACCGGCCAGCCAGAATACAAAAGCTACCAGACCCAGGAAGAGCGCCACAATCAAACCTACTATCCGTCCCATATATGCCAAAGACGGCGTGTACGCCCATTGTGAAGTATCTTGCAAAATGCCATAAACATGCCAGTCCATTCTCAGTCCCGATCGTATGAAGCCCATCAATCCCATCAGAATGACAATAACTACACACAACAGAAGCAACGCATACTGAGACCGCACCGGCATCTTCCCCCACTCAATCCCTCCTACAAGCTTTGCCTTGCGGAACATGAAAACATCAATGATGGCGTTCATAATCAGACAACTCATTACAATTGCAACCTGCGTTACCGACAAGTATCTCAACACCAGGTTTGCCTTTTGCATAACCTCGAAACCATAATACCAGAAGTAAAGCACCGCAATGCACGCAGTAACTGCGAATAATATAGCCTGCCCTAATTTCCCTTTATTTTTAAAGGTCAAATATGCAGCTAAACATATCGCAAATGACTGGATATAAAGTGCACGCATGATTGGCTTCACAAAAATCTTTATGTTGGCATCTAATTCCACAAAATTGAGCGAAATCGCATATGAAACCAGCATCAGCAGACAAAAGATCATGGCAGAAAATATTCCAATCTTACCGGATTTCCCCTGTTCAGAAAACGGTATCATCTCCCCCTTGTTACTTCTGCGGTAGATCAGGAAGGAGAAGAACGTGGCAAGAATTATCAAATTGACCACGGCATTTTTTGCAGCCATAACGCCAAAATACTTAGAGAACGGATGATACTGCTCGCCAATCATAGCCCTTTCTTCACCACTAAGAGGCAGATTGTGAGGCGTCAACCAGACCGCAAAACACATGAATATTACGAAGATAAGGTATTTGAAGAATTTTGTGTATCGTTCAGACCCCCTAATCCTACCCATTCCAAGCCATAGATAATAATTTACACCGATAAAAAGCATGCCAATCAGGATGGCCTGAATAATAAACGTCCAGGAGAATGCGCCTCCCATCATAATATTACCCATCACAGGACTGGAGCTGTAAATTTCACGCCCAAGCCAGTATCCTGCAAATGGTAAGGGAATCAATGCCCCGACTCCTATAAAGTTTCCAACGTAACCCATCCAATCGTAATGCGCCCGTTCCTCTTCTGATTTTGAACCTAAGAACTTAACCGCCGCATACGCGCCTACCACAAAACCTCCAAAGCACACGTTTGCAATCAGACGATGGATATTTACCGGCATCCAGAGCGGATTATATATGGCATGAGACAAACTGAGCAGCTTCCCCGTTGTAGGAGCAACTCCGGCAGGACTCATCATGTATGTTGCCCATGAATTGGTGATGAACATAAGCCCCGTACCAAACAGGTTAAGCATAACACCCAACATGATATGGAACCATTTCTTAAAGGCGGTACCCTTAAGAATTTCCCACGAATAATAATAGCCATACAAAGTGAATGCTTCGCCAAAGAACATCAATGCATAAATATACATGGTCGGCGCAAACACATTCGTCATATGGCCCATAAATTCCGGATACAAACCATACAGGCAAAATCCAAGCAATCCGCCTAACGATGCGGTCGTAGCGAACGCAGCAGACAGCAACTTGGTAAATTCCTTCGCCATCTTATCATATTTGATGTCTCCGCCTTTGAATCCTACGATCTCAACAATAACGGCAAATATGGGAACACCCAGCACAAAGGCAGCAAACATGAGATGTAATTCCGAGACAATCCAGACTATCAACCGGGAATCAATCCCGAAAAACGCCCGATACTGAACAGGCCCTGCCTCTTCTTCCTCAACAGCAGCCGTTGCCGTTCCGGCCTCTCCCGCAGGCTGTCCCTCTGGAGCCTGCGACGATGCTGGCGCTTGGCCAGCTTCAAATTGGGGCAATTCAACGCCAGGCGCGGCAGCTTCTTTTGCCGCTTCCGCTGGCGCATCGGCAGCAAAAATATTTTGTGAAAGCGGAAGGAATGAAACAAAGGAAAGAAAAAACAATAAGACAACACTATATATACTTCTCTTTGGGAGATTCATCAATATCTTCAAATTATTCATTAGCGGTGCGCCTTTTTTAACAAGTAGGTTACACATTCCATAAAGTTATGAACACAATTATTTCTTTGTCAAAACAAAGTCTACCACAACCTCTTCTTTTGACTTTACGGTTACATCGCCGGCCTTTTTCCCAAGCTTCTCCTGCCAGGCCTCGATCTTATACGTGCCAGCAGGCACGTTCTCAATCTTAAATTGACCATTTTCATTCGTGACGGCGAAATACGGATTTGCCTTAATTACGATAAAGGAACTCATCCATTTGTGTACATCACACGTAATCTTTGCTATCTCCGCAAGATCAAATTTCTTCGTCATTTTCCCGCCACCCGACACACCTTCATTAAAAGCGGGGTTCTTGATAGACCATGAGTGAAGATTGTGCATTACGTTGTCGCTATTAAGCAAATCCACACTGGATCCAACTGGAATTGCAATAACATGGGGAGTAAACAAGCATTCTTTCTGATCTAGCACAGCAGTTACCGCCTCAATCTTCTTACCCGCTGCAATGTCAACCAGCGAAACCACAACATTCTTAACACCTTTAGATTCGCCGTTAATCACCAATTCCTCCGACGCCTTATTTTCGTGACCGCAGGTTTGCTCGTCCTTATCGACCTTTAATATCTTTGCTGCTGGGACATCACCGTCAAATTTAACAGTTCCAACAATCGTTCCCCCATCTTTCACATCCACCTCATTGTAGGCAACGCCTTTCTGCTGCGCCATAGCAAAATTATTTATCCATACCCCGCTGCCAATAACACTGAATGCCAAACCACCAACAATTGTCAAGCATCTCAAACTTTTCAACATCATTACCTCCACATTCATCTTCTAAAAGTTACTATGGATTCAAAAAAATCCTGTTAATATATTTCTTTGATAGACTCAAAACAAAGGCGAGTTATGATACATTATATAACAAGTTTGTCAATCACAAATTTTAGTAAAAACAAAATTGAAACCAGCGTTTTTTTGGAAAATCTTACAATGGGATTTAGCAAGTAACAACATTCATTCCTTTTAATAAAAAAATAAAAAAATAATTTAAAAACTATGTAACTAATTAAATTTCAAATTCTTAGTTTTTCATAATCAAGCATTATGAAACATCTTCAGGGCTTTATGAGCTGCGAAAAAATTTCAGTATTGCAATGATAGTTTCAAATATAGTATTACAAAACTATTCATAAACATTAACGTTAAGGAATTTCAAAGTTGCAGTTGTAGTGTAAACTTTAGTTCGCATAGGATGTAAGCGAACTGAAGTTCGCGCTACATTGAAAAAGCTGCCAAAGGTAGCCTAATTTAATGTTCTCTTCAGGGTTTCAATATCTTTAGGATTTGTGAGCTTACCAGGCTCGATAATCACATCGGGCTCCATCTTGAATCGTCTGACCCATGACGTTTCTGAAGGAGGTTTCCAGTATAACTTGTACAAACCGGGCGATACATTTACAAAACGATACGTACCATCATTGTCTGTGACTGTTTCGATCTCCACAGCTTCCGCTACCGGGCGATACCCTTTTGCTAAAAGTCCGCTTTTTTCCAACATTTGCAACTTTACCTGGCAACCGGAAAGAGGACTTCCGCTCCGCAATATCTTCCCCTCAACGCCTCCAAGATTTCGGTCCTGAATAACCGGTTCTTCTTTCTTAATATCTTCTTCGACCGCCTTATCGACTTCCTCTTTATCATGCGACTCTTTTAACAGGTCTTGATTGGATTCGGACGTTTCTCCGCTCTCTGCCAGAGGTTTTTCGTCCTCAATCGATTCACGGATACCCATTGACTCATCTTCGGTTTTAGTCACTAATTTATCATTTTCTTCCAGCAAGCTTTCCTTTTTCGCCTTTTTAGTCTTTAGCCTATAGTATTTTCCCGCTTCTTTCTTTTCTATTGGATCAGTCCTTATCTCATCGACTATTACTCTATCGCCAGCAGCTTCTTGTATCTCAGGTTCTAATTCCCGATCCTCAATAATCTGCGATGATTTTCCCTTTTCCTCAACCACATCAGTAGTTTTTGGTCTACTATCAATCTCCGCCGGAGCTGAAACGGTCTGCTTGCCATCCGATCGGAAGGACATTTGAAGTGAAGAAATCTTCGAGGTAGGAATCAATACATGAATAGCATCTTCGGTAACTTCCTTGATCTTACATTCCACAGTTACATTTGCAATATCCAGGGAAATCATATCTGGGTAATTCCCGGGATTTAAAAATTGTATATTCAGGGATTTTATGGACTTCTTTGGTATTACCGCATTTATATATTCCCCGGTAACCCCCACTACTTTAAGATCAATATCTTTGCCGGCATTCCTGAGAACTACGGTATCTCCGTTCACAGCAACACAGAAGCACACAAACGCACAGAAAACAATTGCCGCAAACTTTGCCATCAATGAATATTCCTAACCAATAAAACCTATATTAGATTTTCCGTATCAATTTAATTTTTTGAAAAACAACATTCATGCATTCATCGTATTTACCGATAGTGGCAGGTTTCAAACCTGCCGCTATACAGCAATGTCATTGAATTAAGATATTGTGTCGCCCTTTCAGGGCTAAAAACATTATCAAATCCTTATCCCAGGGCTACCCGCCCTGGGCTATACTCTGTCAGCCCTTCAGGCTTTGCCTTAAAAAGAAAAGCACTTTCGCGGGTTCAAGTCCCCGTTTTCACGAGGACAAGCTTGCAACTTGAACCCACTTTTTATATTTTCAACCTCTCCCTTTCTCCTTCACAGAGGGGGATAAAGGGGGAGGCAAATAGCGCCATTGTCCAAACAAACTCATGGGTTCAGGTTGCTTCGGCTGGTTCAATCGTCCACGATTGAACCAAAATGTTTGGCATTGTTCACGGTTTGTGTTAGTTCAATACCCATCGTCATGTTAAACCATATGGTTCAATCTGCAAGATTGAACCAGCCCAGACGGAGAGATTTCATCCCCCCCCTTGTGACCGTTAGGCACTTAGCAAAAACATTTTAACATTTTAAGCAAAAAATGTAGCACCGATCCCTTCCCCGATCCTGGTCGAGGACAGGCGTGGTCGGCATTTGCCTGCCCCGGACTTGATACGGGGGCGGGGGATAAACCACTCGCGCTACTCTTACGACTCGTTCGGGTTAGGTCATGGATGTTTCATTATCAAATGGCATTAGTTTAACATCCATTAGTTTTATATCAAACAAAAAAATAAGGGGGCAATCCTGAGTATATTCTGGATTACCCCCTTATCAAAACAAATTACTTCTCCTGCGCTTACAATACACCGTTCAAAGTGGACCAAGGAATAATGAATGTCGGAGGATAAGAAAACTTCATAATTCGAAATTCCTTGTTCGATATTCGTTATTCATTAAACGGTCAAATTAAGGGTGGCAAACCCACCGGAAGGGTTTTGGAACGAGCCGAAATAAAAATTCTGCCGGATACAATAACCTGCTTAATCCTGCGTCTTTTCTATTATACCCCATTCGCCAGCTTCCCTCCAATCCACACTATTGCATGGCCCGATGTCATTCCATTCACCCGATGAATTCCAGTTCATTACTGCGTAGTCTTCACAACCATTCCGATCATTTGGATCTCCTGCCTTCCAGTTCGTATACGTTACCTTCTCGCCGCTGACACACTTCCAGACCCCCTCCTTATCCCTGTCCGCCAAACCGATCCCGTAACGTTTGTCAACACCAAAGGTCTTTGTCAGCCACTGCTGCTCTTTCTGGTTATTTATGGTCACAAGATGCGCCCCTTCTTTCTCTGCCAGTTTTTTACACTTCAACCATGTACCACCTTTTACAGCCTTGTAATAATGCCCATTCGCAGGATTGGTAATCCAGTCAGTATTCTCCAGCTCCAGCACCTTTACATTCATTGACTTCTTCAGCGCTTCCGCACTGAACGTAATCTTTGCGATCCCAGTCCTCTTCTTCGCCTCTACTGTAAACACAGCCTGGCCATCCTCGTCCGTCTCCTGGCTTGCGGGTGAGACAGAGACGAGACTCCTTCCCCTGCCGACCGTTGCCGTTACCTGCTTCCCCTCTACAGGACATCCATTTGTGCCGGTAACCGTCACCGTTACCTCATCGCTCTCGTTCTTCCTGAGATTTAACTTAACCGGTGACAATGCCATCTCCCCGGCAGTGCATTCAACGGGAGACGGTGCCGGTGTTGGCGATGGTATTGGCGTTAGTGTTATAGCCGGAGTCGGCGTTGACCCTGCTGATATTACACGGCTTACCGCTGTCACCCACCGTGGGGCGCCGCTGGTGTTTATTTCATCCGTGCAGCCGGCCGTTAACGTGTCGCCGTTAGATGCCTGGATGCGCTCGTTGTCTATCGTAGAGTCGTTGCTCACCAGGATGGAGCCCTTGAACGCCCCGTGTCTGCGCCGGTCTCTTCCAGCTTTATCCATGCACGATTAAGCGAAGACGTCTCAATGACGGCGTGATTCAGGAGTATATCCACCTTTGTCGCGTCCTCGTTTTCCTCCGCATCAACGTGCGTTACCACGGCATACGAACCAACCGTACAAAACTCCGCATCGAATACAAGGGTTGCATCACAACTGCTGAACGACAGCATTTTGGTAATGGTTGATGCATCCGGCGCGGTGTCCGTATAAACAACCGTAGCCGTACCGCCCTGTAAGGTCTTTATCGCGCCGATGTTTGACCTTGTACCGGAATCAGCCCCTACGGTCGTGGTTGTGCCTGTTTTGATGGTCGCCAGGAATGTCCCGCTATTTACGCCATTCTCCTTCATATCCAGCGCTAAATCTCCACCGGCATAATAACCGAGGGCGGTCACCTTAATGGCGGTGGTTAATGTATCTTCCGACGCGGCATTGGCGTCCCGATCGGCGTCCACTACCGTACGGCAACGGTGTCGCCGGCAAGATACGCCATGGTCTTACTCAGATGTAGTTCACCGGAAACGCCAGGAACTGTAGGCGCTGGTGTTGGCGTGGGAGTAGACGTTGCCGAAGGCGTCGTTTTCTGCGTCGGCGCAACCGACGGTGCGGGCGTTGGCGACGATACCGGCGTCGGAGTGGGCGACGGTGTTGCTGTTGGCGTAGGGGTAGGGGTAGGCACTACTGGAGCATTCTCCGTGGTAAAGCTCCAGCTATATGCAGATTCCATCGTTGTGCCTGCCCAATTTGCCGCCTGTACCTTTGTCGTAACCGTTGCCGTATATTTTGTGCCGTGCGAGAGGCTTAAGGATGGGGTAAAGGTAATTGTCGCCCCGTTTGTGACCACTGAGCCGCTCACATTGCCATTTTCATCGGACAATTTAAAGGACTCCGTCGTAACGGTAGAGCCGTTTACGTACATATTAAATGTGGCAGATACCGCCGTAGTTACCGATACCCCGGTTTCGCCGTTTGACGGGCTTGCAGAGTTTACGGTAAGTTTCTCTTTTACAGGCTCTCCGCCACCGCCCCCGCCACCTACTCCTCCGTCTGACGAGGAGGTGGTATTTGCGGCATACATGAGGTTGCCGTTTGAAACATCATAATAACTGATATATACAGCGCCGGACGTGCCCACCGCTATGGAGGTATACTGCCCCGTATCCCCTGTACTATCCACTGTGGTCGTCCCCCACGCCCCGCTGACGTTCGTGGCGTACATCAGGAAAACGGCGAGCTTTGTAACATAAAACCATGTTCAGTGTCAAATATTTTTTATCTCATACCTGGCATGGTGTGGCGACAACCAGCGTTTACTTGTAACTGCTTGCACTTACATTGACGTAGACATGGATCGCCGGGGACTTTTTAAATGCGGAGTGACTCTTCGTCCTGCAACTGTTTTCCGGACGCATTCCCCCTCCCCTGCACCACCGACAGCGGGGGACAAGTAGCTCCCCTCTCGTCCATCTCGTTCCCACGCTCTGCGTGGGAATGACGGGGCGGGACGCTTTTCTGCTGGTTCAATCGTCCACGATTGAACCAAAATGTTTGGCATTGTTCACGGTTTGTGTTGGTTCAAGACCCATAGTCCTGCTAAACCGTGTGGTTCAATCTGCAAGATTGAACCAGCCCAGAACCTTGGTAACAATTGTTATTTGACGCAGAGCGTCATACCTGCGCATTCCCACGCAGAGCGTGGGAACGAGAGACGGGGAGCTGCGTGGGAACGAGAGGCACGGCTGCGCCCCGCATGAGCATTAACGCAGGGCGTTGAAATAAATAAAAAAAGGGGGTAGCCCTGAAAAACATTCAGGATTACCCCCTTATAAATTTAAGAAATATGCAAAACTACTCTACTATTTTTTTCTGATCTTCACGATAACAAAAGTCGTATAAACCTCTCCTTCACTATCTTCTACGGTAAATACCACCTTGGAATTACCCTTCTTCTGACCAGCCGTAATAGTGAAAGTTGCCTGTCCATTCGCATCAGTTGTCGCCGTCGCGGCATCAATCGTAACACGCTTCTTCCCGGTTTTAACCGCCGCAGTTACTGTTGCACCCTCAGACTTACAATCATCGGATCCGCTCACCGTAACAGTTACCGTTTTGCTTTCACCGAGTTTCAAATTTAGCTTCTTCGCATCTAAAGCAATGACCGCAGGCTCACATTCGGAGATTGTCGGCGTTGCTATAGGTGTTGCCGTTGGCGTCGTTGTTGGAGTAGCAGCAGTCGTAGTACTTTGCGCTGTTGTTGTGTAAATATAATCACTCTGATTCGTGCCATCTCCATTCGCCTCATTACCGGCTGCATAAAATGTCACCACTCCCTCTCCATCAGCAGGTGCAGTCCAGTTTACATTCCAACTAGCATTTCCAGACTGGCTGCTGCCTGCGGAGGTATGTTTTATATAATCCCCATTATTGGTTTGTGTATTACCATCGCCATCGACACTACTGAAAGTACCAACGTGGTTATTGTTTGTGTCTAACGCTGAAAGTTCAAAACCATGCTTGGCAGTGCTGGAATTACCAAAAGCAATGGATACGCTTAAAATTTCTCCCGGGGTATAGCTGCCTGGCGCTGAGACAGAAAACGCCGCCGAACCGGAATTAAGAGCATAGTTATTATGGCATCCTGTATCATTACACGTTTGTAAACTATCGGCTGGAGAACCCGTTCTGCCGTCGGGAGGTCCACTTGAATATGCAAATAACGTACTTACGCCTATCCCCATAATCCCTATTACAAGAACAACGTAAACAGCCATTTTAAAACAATTCCTCATACCCTGTCCCTCCTAAAAAATTTGCCTGAAAGCAAAAATAAATTCTCCGTACCATAAACATGTTAACATTTTATTTCAGATCAAATCTTTAATAAACGTAAAAATCCCGGTTATAAATAGTGTCTGAACGGAAACGCATCCTTTTGTCATTTCGCCTGAAAGGAGAAATCTGTAAACTCAATAATTTCAATAGACAAAAGATCTCTCGCTCCGCTCGAAATGACAGTTTTGCGAGTTTTCATTCAGACACTAAATCTGCGCGATGATACTATCTTCAGGCATGAATGTCAAAGCAATTAACTGCCGACTGCTTCGGTAAATCAAAGAAACACAAAGGCCAATAAAAAACCTCCCGCAAGGACAAGGCCTTGCGGGAGGCGAGGAGAAGGCTGCGTAGAGACACTCAGTGCTCCAAAGGATTATATGGTTTGCCGCCTTTTAAAGGGGCATCCGGCTGCGCTGCCTTGCTTTTGCTTCTTACATCGAAAATCGTCAAAGCACCCATAGGATACTTGCCTGTTGACACCATTCCACGCAGATTATGATCGTGCATGATGGTTATGCCAGCACCCAAATTGCAGGACAGGCATTTCCGCTGGCTGGCAAAGTGTGGAATCCTGACCAGCACATCAATTCTCTCGCCACTTGCAATACAAATGGTGTCTTTGTCATAAGTACTCTTTAACTTCCTTCCATCCAATGCTACGACTTCCATGTGATATCCATGCGGGTGGATTGCAAATACATGGTCGGCGCCTATTGCCATAAGACGCAAGAGAACCGTCTCGTCTTCATAAGCAACGATCCTTGAACGTGGATCGTTTATCACTGAGCGCGGGTGAAAGAGATTATCAGTAAACGTCCTGCCGTTAATCAGGTAATAATCGGCCTTCCAGTCCTGCAATCCATGAACAACACCCGATTCCTGTAACTGCTCGTTTGCTGTTGAAGACAGCTCACTAAAAAACAGCGTGTAATCCTTGTCATACTTATACCCATAGGCCGTCTTCGACCTGTCCTGATGAATAATTATGGGGAAATACATCCCGGCAAGGATGTGGTTAAAGCTGTCCACGTGGCAATGCCCCATAAATGAGCCCTCGTATTGGGGCGTAATCTCGTAAGTAAAATATTTATGTTCCAGCACGGGGTCTACCGGCAGAGAAGGCACGCCGTCAACGGCAGGGGTTAAATCCAGACCGTGGAAATGAATCGTATGCGCCACGTGGTTAATTCCTGAATGTTCAGCCGCACAATGCATGCCTGTATTATGCAAGGTAATCCGCGCCTTTTCACCTACAAAGAGGTGTACCGGATCGCTGGGCACTTTAACAGGCTCTAATAATTGTTCTACTTGCTCTTTCGTTGTTACCTCTCCCACATTCTTAAAGCTGCCCTTGGCGTGTGTATAGCCAAAAACCCACACCAGTTCGCCATTAGTCATTTCTATATAGCCGTCTGTAGTATAAAGGTGAAACTCCCACACACCGTCCGCACCGCGGTCTCCTGGGATGTCGCCATTCGTTACATTAATTAAGTCTTGTTCATCCTGACTAAGATTCCAGGTCTCAGCCTGTTTTGCCTCTTCAGCAAAAGCGCCTGGCACTGCCACATATGTTACAACACTCAATAACGCGGCAGACATCCAACCCAACAGCTTTAAGTTCATTGTTTTTTCCCCTTCTACAAAATTAAGGTTAACTAAAATACAAATCTACTGAAACTTTTCAACAACGTTTACTTCACTATCTCCTAATACCCGTTTTTAAGTAATCACCCGTGTCTCCCCCCATAATTTTTTAGTACTGATTTTAACTCTTCGATATTTACCGGTTTTTGCAAAAAGTAATCGTACTCTCTATTTTTCCCACCATTTACACCTGTTTTAACGAAACTGTTGGCCGTAATAATCACAATCGCTATCGGTTCCTTCCTTTTTCTCACTTCATGAATCAAGGTAAATCCATGCATACCCGGCATATTCAAATCCGTTATGACAACGTCAAAACTTTTTTTCGACAGGGCAATTAGCGCTTCATAACCAGATAAAACGCCAGCAACTTGATACCCATCACGCCTCAAAATGTTTATCAAACCATCAAGCGCATCCTTATCATCATCTACCAGCAACAATCTTGGCTTTGTCATATATCGAAATCATCTCATGGACAAACTAAAATTAATTATCGTAATTAACAACTGGCATACCAGCAAGCAATCGGTCACGATCACATTTGTTGTAAGTATTGGTTTGAATAATTCTTAAGGGTAATTATATTTTTGTTTGAAGGAATGCGATGGAAAAAACGGACAACCGGGGAAAGACTGCTTAACGAAAAATTTGCGTGAATTGAAATAGGTGAGACAAAACGGCGTGAAAAAATTTCGCTTCTACTGCCACTCTTTTACTTTATATTCAATTTTCCTATTCGATATACCCAATATTTTGGAGGCCTCTTTTTTGCTTCCATGGGTCATCTGGAGTGTTTTTTGGATGATCTCTTTTTCGGCTTCTTTTAATGAAATTCCTACTGGAATTTTGATTACGGACATATCGTCCTTATCAGGAACGACGTTTCTTGGCAGGTGTTCCACTGAGATTGTATTTTTTTTGCAGAGCACAATTGCCCGTTCGACGACGTTTTCCAGTTCCCTCACATTTCCCGGCCAGTGATAAGCGCACAACGCCTCCATTGCCTCAGGGGCAAAGCCTTTTATTTCCTTTTTATATTTCTTTGTATATTTGATGACGAAAAAATTAGAAAGAATGGGAATATCGTCTTTCCTCTCGCGCAATGACGGCAAATGGATGGTAATAACATTTAAACGGTAAAACAAATCCTCCCGAAACCTTCCTTCGGAAACTTCTTTTTCAAGGTTTCGGTTGGTTGCCGTAATCAACCGCACATCAACTTTTAAGGTTTTTTCTCCACCGACACGTTCGAACTCACCCTTCTCAAGGACACGAAGCAGCTTGACCTGTACCTTTAAGCTCATCTCACCCACTTCATCCAGAAAAAGCGTGCCTCCATCCGCCATCTCAAACCTGCCTTTTCTGGCCTGAACGGCGCCCGTAAAGGCGCCCTTCTCGTGGCCAAAAAGCTCGCTTTCCAATACACCTTCCGAGAGCGCAGCACAATGCAACGCGACAAAAGGCATACATGCCCTGTCGCTTTGACAATGAAGGGCATTTGCCACAAGTTCCTTTCCGGTCCCTGTCTCACCCAAAATCAGGATAGAAGCCGTACTGGGAGCAACATCCGCAATCATATGAAATATCTGCTTCATCTGAGGAGTGCTTCCAACGAGTCCGGAAGACTTGTACTTATCCTTTAGCTTCTCCTTTAACATCCTGTTTTGAGCAATCAACTGCTGCCTTTCCCATATCTTTTCCAACACCAACTTCAACTCCTCTATATTTATCGGCTTGGTCAGATAGTCGTCTGCTCCGCATTTTATAGCCTCCACCGCCGTTTTTACGGAACTGTAGGCAGTAATAACCACGATTGCCACAGACTCTTCCTTCTTCCGTATTTCGTGGATCAGTGATAATCCGCCTATCCCCGGCAGCTTCATGTCCGTTACGATGATATCAAAGTTTTTCTTGGACAAAAGACTTAAAGCCTCGTAGCCTGACAGGACACCGGAAACAGGGTATCCGTCATGTGTCAGTATTTTTACCAACCCGTCAAGCGCATTTTTATCATCATCTACGAGTAACAATTTTGGTTTTGCCATAGAAGTTGTTTGAAAAGCCCCCTCACCTAACCTCTCCAACAAGGGGAGAGGAAACTCTCCCTCCCTTGATGGGCAATGTCATTGAATTAAGCAAGTGCTCTCTTGTTAGAGGTGAATTTGGGTAACTTATACCTTGTAAACCTTCTTTCGTAATGTCTGCCTGGTCTAATAGACAAAATGTTTTTTATTATCTTTTC
>Ga0209212_1004816_pt1 | contig 16447 bp, 18 predicted proteins | sample RifGroC2_FD_183996 | JGI IMG/M metagenome (GOLD analysis project Ga0209212, IMG submission 183996) | Groundwater microbial communities from Rifle, Colorado, USA - Groundwater C2 (SPAdes) (version 2) | ecosystem: Environmental > Aquatic > Deep subsurface > Groundwater | place: Rifle, Colorado...
GGCCGCCGCTCTTCCGGGTACTGGATCGTCACGGCCCCGCGCGCGGCCTTGATTCCCACGGCGTGCAGCGTGTGACGCCACATGTTGGCGAAGAAGCGGACGCCCGTCAGCCGGAGCCCGGCCAGCACCTCGACCAGGTAGAAGCGCTGGCGGACCGTCATCCGGCTCGGGTGCCGCCGATCCATGGGCACGTTCGACTCGGCGTAGCGGTTGGCCACGGCTCAGCCGCTCACGACCAAGAGGATGAACCCGGTCACCACGATGTTCAGGATCGAGAGCGGGAAGAGGCCCAGCCAGCCGAGACGCATGGCCTGGTCATACCGGAAGCGCGGCAGCGTCCAGCGGATCAGCATGAGGATCCAGAGCATCACGACCACCTTGAACAGAAAGGTTCCGACCTGGAGCGCCACCACGGCCAGATGCGGGAGCCCCACGGTCGCGCCCCACGGGAACACGAAGCCTCCCGCCTGCAGGTACGGCACCTGCCAGCCCCCGAGGAAGAGGGCGGTGGTCATGCCGGCCACGACCACGGTCTCGAGGAAATCGGCCATGGCGAACATGCCGAACTTCATCCCGCTGTACTCGACGAAGTAGCCGATGATCTCGGACTCGCCCTCCGGCATGTCGAAGGGAACGCGCTTGGTGGTGGCAATCCCGGCCGTGAGGAACAGGAAGAACGCCAGCGGCTGGGTGAGGAGCCCCCAGGCGGGGATCCAGCTTCCGAAGATCTGTGGCAGCAGCGGCTGGCCCTGGCCCCGGGCGATCTCCTGCATGTTGAGCGAGCCGTACACCATGACGACGCCCATGATGGAGGCGCCGATGGCGATCTCCGCGGAGATCATGAGGGCCGCGGCGCGCTGGCCGCCGAGGAGGGCGTAGTTGTTGGCCGAGGCCCAGCCGGCCATCATCAGGCCGAACACGCCGAGCGAGAGCATCGCCAGGACGTACAAGATCCCCACGTTGAGCGTCACCGCCTGCAGCTCGATCTCGCGGCCAGCGATCCGGAGGGTGTCGCCGAACGGAATGGAGGCGAAGGCCGCAAGCCCGAAGAACACGGAGACGAAGGGCGCCAGCGTGAAGAGCAGGCGATCCGCCCGCGCCGGCATGAAGTCTTCCTTCGTGAGCATCTTGATGGCGTCGGCCAGCGGATGGAGCAGGCCGAACATCCGGATGCCGAAGATGGAGGCCCGGTTGGCGCCGATCCGGTCCTGCATGATGGCCGACTGCTTGCGCTCCACCCAGGTCAGGATGCCGCCCAGGTTGAGCACGACGAACATGACGAAGGCGACGGGCCCGAAGGCCGCCGCCAGATCGCCTGCCAGCCCGTTCACGACCGCACCATGAGCCCGGTATCGCCCAGCGCCCGGTAGCTGAGACCCGCGAAGGCGGGCACGGCCGCGGCGAGCCCGTTGAAGGCGTGCTCGGCGCGCTCCGCGCGGAAGACGGGATCATCCGCCTCCAGCGCCCGCCCGACCCGTGCCAGGATCTCCCACCCCGGCAGCGCCTCGCCCAGCGGCGGCAGCGCCGCCCGGAAGCGCTGCACGCGCCCCTCGAAGCTGGTGAACGTCCCGTCGTACTCGGCATAGGCCGCACTCGGAAGGACGAGATGGGCCCGGGCGGAAGTCCCGCTGGCGTTGGTCCCCTGGAAGATCACGCACTCGGCCCCTGCGAGCGCCGCGTGGACCTCGCTCTCGGGCCACGCCGACGCCAGCAGGTCGTGCTGGAAGACCCACAGGAGCTTGATGCGCTTCTGGACCGCCGCGGCCAGGATACCGCGCGCGTCGAGCCCTCCGGAGACCGGCACGAGCCCCACCAGCTCCGCGCCCCGAGTGTTGGGGTTCTTGTCGGCCCGGAGGAGAAAGTCGTCCTCGTCGCCCGGCTCTCTCGGGAGGACGCGCGTGTCCCGCTGGAGCACGCGCAGATGATCCAGGAGCCGGCGGAGCACGAACAGGTCCTCGTTGGCCATCTGCGGCGAGGCGATCACGCCGATCTCCTCGGGCCGGTGCCCGCGGAGCGCACGGGCCGCCGCCACCACCACCTCGTCCCACGTCGTCCCGGTGCTCCGGCCGCTCACGGACATCATGGGCGTGGTGAGCCTGCTCTCGTCGTCGATCCACGGGAAGCCGTAGCGACCCGCGTCGCAGATCCACCACTGGTTCACGCCCGCATTGAAGCGCGGCTTGATGCGCGCGACCCGCCGCCCCCGGTTGTGGTGAGGGCGGCGCTGGCTCGTGTGGATCTCGATGTTGCAGCCCCGCGCGCAGCCGGGGCACACCGACTTGGCTCGATCCAGGTACCAGACCCGCACCTGGAACCGGAAATCCCGGTCCGTCAGCGCGCCCACGGGGCAGATGTCGATGACGTTGCCGGAGTACTTGTTCTCCAGCGCCGTGCCCGGGAACAGGCCGATCTCGGAGTGATCGCCGCGGTTGAAGATGCCGAGCTCGCCCGTCCGCGTGATCTCGTCGCAGTAGCGGACGCACCGGGAGCAGAGAATGCAGCGCTCGGCATCCAGCATCACGTGCGGGCCCAGCGGCACGGCCTTCGGCTTGTGGACCTTGTCGTCCGTCATCCGCGGGTCGTACAGGCCGTGCTTCATGTAGTAGATCTGCAGCCAGCACTCCCCCGCCTGATCGCACACTGGGCAGTCCAGCGGGTGGTTGATCAGGTGGAACTCCATGATGGAGCGGCGCGTCTCCTTGACCCGCTCCGTCTCGGTGTTGACCACCATGCCGTCGGTGGCCAGCGTGTTGCACCCGACCTGAGGCCGCGGCACCTTCTCGATGTCCACCATGCAGAGGCGGCACTGGCCGGCCACGGACAGCCCGGGGTGGTAGCAGTAGTGCGGCACCTCGGCGCCGGCGAGCCTGGCCGCCTCGATGAGGTTGGTGCCCGCGGGCACCTCGACCTCCTTGCCATTGATGGTGAGCCTAGGCATGCACCCCGCTCGTGATCAGCGCCTCGAACTCCTCGCGAAATTTCTCGATGTAACTGATGTACGGCCCCACGGCCCCATCGTAGAAGGCGCAGATCGTGGTGCCCGCCCCCCGCTTGGCCACATCGAGGATGGTGTCGAGGTCTTCCTTGCGGCCCTTGCCCTCGACGATCCGGTGGACCATCTTGTAGATCCAGCCCGTCGACTCGCGGCAAGGCGTGCACTGGCCGCACGACTCGTGCGCGTAGAAGCGCGCCACGACCATGAGGGCATGAGGGATGGACACGCTCTCGTCCATCACGATGATGCCGGCCGAGCCCGCCATGCTCCCCGCGTTGCGGAGACCGTCCACGTCCATGGTCACGTCGATCTCGTCCGCCCGGAGGATCGGGGCGGACGAGCCGCCCGGCACCACCGCCTTGAGCTGTCGGCCGTCGCGAATGCCGCCGCAGTGATCGTAGATGAGCTGCCGCAGCGTGACGGAACAGGAGGCTTCCACCACTCCGGGCCGGGCGACGTGCCCCGACAGCGAGTAGAGGCGCGTCCCGCCTTGTGTCTTCGTCCCGAGCCCGGCGAACCACTCCGCGCCCCGGTTGATGATGTGCGGCACGCAGGACAGCGTCTCCACGTTGTTGACGATGGTGGGCTGGCCAAAGGCCCCCTTGATGGCGGGGAAGGGCGGCTTGATCTTGGGCCACCCCTTCTTGCCCTCGAGGGATGACAGCAGGCCCGTCTCCTCGCCGCAGATATAGGCCCCCGCGCCCCGGTGGATCACGATGTCGAAGTCGAAGCCCGTCCCCTGGATGTTCTTGCCGAAGAGCCCCGCCTCGTAGGCTTCCCGCACGGCGCCGCTGAACACGCGCCATGGCTCCACGTACTCGCCACGGATGTAGACGAAGCCCAGGTGGGAGTCGATGGCTCTCGCGGCGATGAGCATCCCCTCGATCAGCGCGTGGGGATCCCGCTCCAGCAGGTAGCGGTCCTTGAAGGTGCCGGGCTCCCCCTCGTCGGCATTGACCACGAGGTACTTGGGCGCGGTGGACCCCTTGGGGATGAAGCTCCACTTCATGCCCGCCGGGAACCCCGCGCCGCCGAGCCCTCGGAGGTTGGCCTTCTTGACCTCCTCGGTGATGGCCGCCGGCTCCATCGCCTTGGCCTTCTCCCAGGCCGTGTAGCCGCCGTGCTCGCGATACACGCGCATCGTGTGCGAGTCCGGCACGTCGAAGTTGCGCGAGAGGATCTTCTCAGTCACAGGTTAGTTCGACCGGTTCAGCCAGAGCCACAACCGGGCGGCTCACGCCCCGTACATCCAGGCTCTCCGCGCGGACCCCACTCCGGCAGGAGCCCGCGCGCTCTTCGAGTGAGCAGGTCCGCGGGATCATCGCGCTGTCTTCACCGCCCTGAAGGTGAACTGCGGGAGCGTCACCTTCCGCTTCAGTTGCGACCGCCGACGCGACACCCGGTCCATTTCCTCCACGACTTCGCCGTCGAAGTAGCGATGACCACACTGGTTACAGACATAGGCGGGCACGTTGTCCATCACCACCAGCACCCTCCGGCCGGCTCTGTACAGGTGCCGCACCCGCCGAGGTAGGAGGCGGCCGGACGAGCAGAAATCGCAGCGGTCTGCTTTCACGGCTCAGCCCCCTCCAGCCTCATACACCGTGATCACGATGACACGTCCGCTGACATCGTCGAAGCGGCACACCGCTCGGATTCTACGGCCCCCCAGGCTGTGACCCTCCATGGTGTAGACCCTCCGCTCCAGCGCGTCACGCTGGATCCGGACGACCCTGCCCGAGAGCAGGCCCTCCACGACCTCACGCGGACTGATCTCTTCCTCCGCCATCTCATCGAGGGCATGCACGGTGAGCCGGTAGCGGCGCGCTCGAACCCTTGACCGAATTCGACCGGTCGGCCCATGGGTCACTTCAACCCGTCCAGAATGGTATCGACGCGCCCGGGCGTGAGGCAGCCCTCGTAGCGGTCGTCCACCTGCATCATCGGCGCCTGCTCGCAGGCGCAGAGGCACTCGACGGTCAAGAGCGTGATCTTCCCGTCCGCCGTCGTCTCGCCCGGCTCGATGCCGAGCCGCTCCTTCAGGTGCTCGATGATCCCCTTGGCGCCCAGCAGATGGCAGGACAGGTTGTGGCACACCGCGAGGACGTGGCGCCCTTTCGGCTGCTGGAAGAACATGGTGTAGAAGGTCACGACCTCGTGGACATGCGCCGGGCTGAGGCCGAAGAGTCCGGCGATGTACTCTTCCAGCGGGAGCGAGATGTAGCCGAAGGCGTCCTGCGCCATGTGGAGCACCGGCAGGAGCGCCCCGCGCGTGTCGGGGTAGAGCGACTGCAGCCGCCGCACCTCGGCGAGCTGCTCGGGCGTGAACTCGGGATGCCTGGGATCGGGCATGGCTAGCGGTCGAGCTCGCCGCCGATCATGTTCACCGAGCCGAAGGTGGGGATGATGTCGGCCACCATCTGCCCCTCGATCATCCGCGACATCGCGGCCACGGGCGGCAGGCACGGCGGCCGGCAGCGGACACGGTAGGGGCGATCGCTCCCGTCGGAGACGACGTAGAAGCCGAGCTCCCCGTTGGCCCCCTCCACGGCGAAGTACGCCTCGCCCATGGGCGGGCGGATCCCGAAGCCCTCCATCACGAGCATGAAGTGGTTCATCAGCCCCTCGATGGATCCGTAGGTGTTCTCCTTCGGGGGCAGGACGACGCGCTTGTCGGGCGCGTTGACGCGCTTCTGGGCGTCCCGACCCTGGCCCTGGAGGTTCGGCGAGAGCGCGATGGGCACGAAGAGCAGCCCCTCGGTCTTGCCCTGCTTGCCCCGGTCCACGTAGGCCGCCGGGTCGATGGCCTTCCCCTCCCAGTCCACCTGGATGGAGCCGCCCGGGAGCGCGCCCAGCGCCTGCTCAACGATCCGCATGGACTGCTCCATCTCGGCCATCCGCACGAGGTAGCGGTCGAAGTTGTCGCCGTTCTTCCCCAGCGGGATCTCGAACTGCACCCGGTCGTAGGCCCAGTAGGGCTGCGCCTTGCGCACATCGAAGGGCACGCCCGCGGCACGGAGAAGCGGGCCCGTGATGGCCCAGGCGACGGTCTCCTCCGCGGACAAGGCTCCCACCCCGACCATCCGGTCCATGAAGATGCGGTTGCCGGTGATGAGGACGTGGACCTCCTCCAGCACCTGGCGCACCTCGACGAAGGCCTTCTTCACCTTGTCGTCAAATCCCGCCGGCAGGTCGGCCTTCACCCCGCCCACCCGCCCGTAGGAGATGGTGAGCCGCGCCCCCGTCACGTCCTCCACCAGCTCCCAGAGGAACTCGCGGGCCTTGATCATGTACAGGAACACCGTGAAGGCGCCCAGCTCCATGGCGCTGGCGCCGACGCAGGTGAGGTGGTCACAGATCCGGGAGATCTCGCTCATGATCACCCGGATGTACTTGCACCGCTCGGTGATGTCGATGCCGAGGAGCTTCTCCACCGCCGAGCAGTAGCCGAAGTTGTTGATCAGGGGGGAGACGTAGTTCAGCCGGTCCGTGTACGGCATCGCGTTGTTCCACGGCCCGACCTCGCAGTCCTTCTCGAAGGCGCGGTGGAGATACCCGATCTCCACGTCGCTCTTGACGATGATCTCGCCGTCCAGCTCGGCCAGGATGCGGATGATGCCGTGCATCGCGGGATGGGCCGGCCCGATGTTCACCGTGAGGTTCTGGGTGCCGCCGCCCGCCCCCTCGCCGAGAAACAGCTCGCGCGTCGTGCGGCTGGCTTCGCCATTCACCATGGCGCGGGCACCCGGGCTGTCGCCCGCCCGCGCCTGGCGGCTCGCGTCGCTCGTCATACTTTCGGCCCGATCAGCGGCTGCCGCCGCTCGATGGGGTAGTCCTTCCGGAGCGGGTGGCCCTCGAACTCCTCGTACATGAGGAGGCGCCGGAGGTCGGGGTGGCCAGCGAACCGGATGCCGAACATGTCCCACACCTCCCGCTCGAGCCAGTTGGCGATGGGCCAGAGGGAGGTGGCGGTCGGCACCACCGGATCGTCCTGCTCGACGGGCACCTTCAGGCGGATGCGGTGGTTGTGCGGGATCGAGTACAGGTGGTACACGACGTCGAAGCGCGGGCCGTCCTCCCGGCCGGGGAGCTTCAGATAGTCCACGGCGGTCAGGTCCATCAGCACATTGAAGCGGAGATCGGATTCCTCTCGAGAGAAGGTCAGCGCCTCGATGATGCCCTCGCGCGCGACGATGGCGGTGTGGTCGCCGCGATGGTCGTGCGTGCCGAGCAGCCGGGCGCCAAGACGCGTCTCGAGCCGCGCGAGAATGGCCTGTCCGTCCATCAGTGTCGAGTCTCTTCTCCGGGCGAGCGTGAGGGAACGCCGCGGCCGGGCGCTAGTAGCGCTGGGCGCCGGTCGCGATCTTCTCCTGGAGCTTCATGAGACCGTCGATGACGCTCTCCGGCCGCGGTGGGCAGCCGGGGATGTAGACGTCCACCGGGATGATGGTGTCGATCCCCTGGACGGTCGCGTAGTTGTTGTAGAAGCCCCCGGTGCAGGTGCAGACGCCGAAGGCCACCACCCACTTGGGCTCGCACATCTGGTCGTAGATCCGCTTCAGCACGGGGGCCATCTTGTGGCTGATGGTCCCCACCACGAACAGCACGTCCGCCTGGCGGGGCGAGAAGCGCGGCAGCCCCGCTCCGAAGCGGTCCACGTCGTAATGCGAGCACGCGGTGGCCATGTACTCCATCCCGCAGCACGCCGTGACGAAGGGGTACTGGAAAATGGAGTACTTCCGCCCCCAGCCGATGGCCTCGTCGAGCTTGGACGTGAAGAAGCTGCCTACTCCCATTCCAGACCCCTCTTCTTCCAGATGTAGAGGAAGCCGAGCATGAGCACGCCGAGGAACACCATCATCTCGACGAAGCCAAACCACCCGAGCGTCCGGTAGATGGTCGCCCAGGGCCACACGAAGAGCAGCTCGATGTCGAAGATGATGAAGAAGATGGCGATGGTCGAGAACTTGATGGCGAAGCGCCCTTCGGCCACCGCCACCGGATCCTTCCCGCACTCGAAGGGCGCCTGCTTGGCCGGCGAGGTTCGCTTCGGAGCGATCAGCAGGGGGATCCCCATGAGCGCGCCGGCCACGCCGGCCGCGACCGCGAAGACCATGAGGAGCGAGACGTACTCCACGGTCAGAGCCCCTGGACCTGCTGCTTGGCGTGATAGGAGGAGCGGACCAGGGGCCCGGCCTCCACGTGGGCGAAGCCGAGGGCGAGCCCGATCTCGGCCAGCTCCGCGAACTCCCCGGGGGCGTAGTACCGGGCCACCGGCAGATGCCGGGGCGAGGGCCGGAGGTACTGGCCCAGCGTGAGGACGTTCACGTCGGCCTCGCGCAGGTCGCGCATCGTCGCCACCAGCTCGTCGCGCTCCTCGCCGAGCCCCAGGATGATGCCCGACTTGGTCAGGAGCCCGGGCACGGCGCGCCGCGCGCGCCGGAACAGCTCCAGGGTGCGCTCGTAACGGCCGCCGTGGCGCGCGACCTTGTAGAGCCGCGGCACGGTCTCCGTGTTGTGGTTCAGGACGTCGGGCGCTGCGGCGATCACCGTCTGGAGCGCCGCGGCTTTGCCCTGGAAGTCCGGGATCAGGATCTCCACCCGGCAGCCCGGGGCCTCTTTCCGGATCGCCTGCACGGTGGCGCCGAAGACGCTCGCGCCACCATCGGCCAGATCATCGCGGTTCACGGAGGTGATGACCACGTACTCGAGCCCCAGCTCGCCAACGGCGCGGCCCACGCGCTCCGGCTCTTCGCGATCCTCCCACTGAGGCTTGCCGTGGGCCACCGCGCAGTAGCCGCAGTTCCGCGTGCAGACATCGCCGAGGATCATGAAGGTCGCGGTGAGGTCCTGCCAGCACTCGCCGATGTTCGGGCAATGCGCCTCCTCGCACACCGAGTGGAGGTTCCACTGGCGCATGAGCCCCTTGAGGCGGATGTAGCTCGAGCCCCCCGGCGCCCGGACCCGGAGCCAGGGCGGCTTGGGTGAGGCGACGGGCCGGTGGTCATCCAGGAGGGGGAGCGAAATTCCCATCAACGCGTGTCCTTAGTTCCCCGTTGGCCCGGATAATTATGGCACAGCTTTCACAAGCCGCCAAGCCGACGAGGAATGAGGGTGGTGCCGAAGGGGGGACTCGAACCCCCACGGGTTGCCCCACACGCCCCTCAAACGTGCGCGTCTGCCAATTCCGCCACTTCGGCGCCAGCGAGAGCAGAGTATGCCGCGGAGCCGCGCGCCTGTCAACGCCGCGGGCCGCCCGCCCCTAGCCCGATGCGGAAGAACCCTGCGGGCTGCTCAAAAAGGTCCAGATGCGAGGCGGCGCCCGACGGCCGCACGCGAGGCGTACTCCGCTTGGCGAGCCGAGCCGGAGGCGAGGTGAGCGGATCCGGAGATCCGGGCGAGCGTGAGCGAGCCACGTTGAGCGTGCGGCCGAGGGCGCCGTACCTCCGCAGATGGGCCTTTTTCAGCGGCCTGCTAGCGCTGCGGCCGGGCGAAGCGGCTCACGGCCTGGCGGAGGCGCGGATCGAGCGCGTCCCGGATCCCCTCACCGAGCAGGTTGTAGGAGAGGACCGTGACGAGGATCGCCAGCCCGGGGTACACGGTCATCCACCAGGCAATCTCGATGGAGTCCTTGCCGTCGTTCAGGATATTGCCCCAGGTGGCGTACGGCGGCTGGACGCCGAGGCCGAGAAAGGACAGCCCGGACTCGGTGAGGATCGCTGCCGGGATGCCGAGGGTCATGGCGACGAGCACAGGCGCCATGGCGTTGGGCAGGATGTGCCGGAAGATCACCCGCGAGGCGCTGGCGCCGACGGACTCGGACCAGATGACGAACTCCCGCTCCTTGAGCGTCAGGAACTCGGCGCGGACGAGCCTCGCCACGCCCATCCAGCCCGTGACCCCGATCACCGCCATGATGGTCCAGATGGACGGTTGGAGGAACGCCAGCACGGCCAGGAGGAGGAAAAACCGCGGGAACACGAGCATCAGGTCCACCAGCCGCATGATGACGGCGTCGGCGAGCCCGCCGTGATAGCCCGCCGCGGAGCCCAGGATGATCCCGATCACCGCGGCGATTCCCACAGAGATGAAGCCCACCGCGAGAGAGATCCGCGCCCCGTAGAGCACGCGCGCGAGGACGTCGCGTCCGAGCTGGTCCGTCCCCAGCCAGTGGCTCGCCGAGGGGCCGGCCAGGATCCGGCGCGTGTCCGGCTTGTTCGGATCCCACGGCGCCAGGACCGGGGCCAGCACCGCCAGGGCGACCAGGATGCCCACCACGATGCCCGCGCACACCGCCAGCCGGTTGCGCTTGAACGTGCGCCAGAAGACCCGGAACTCGCTTCGCCCCCGGAGCGCCGGCACCCTTATCGCCTCCGCCGCCGCGCGGCCATGCGGATGCGCGGGTCCACGATGCCGTAGGCCAGGTCCGCGCAGAGGTTCGCGACCAGGGTCAGCCCCGCGACGATGACGAGGTTGCCCATGATGAGCGGGTAGTCCCGCGAGAACACGGCCTGGACCATGAGCTGGCCCATGCCGGGGATGGCGAAGATGGACTCGACGATCACGCTGCCGCCGATGAGCCCCGGCAGCGACAGGCCCAGGATCGTCACCACCGGCAGCAGCGCGTTCCTCAGGGCGTGCTTGCCGATGACGATCTGCTCGGGCAGCCCCTTGGCCCGCGCCGTCTGGATGTAGTCCTGGCGCACGACCTCCAGCATGCTCTGGCGCATGTAGCGCGAGAACCCGGCGAGCCCGCCGAAGGTGGCCACCACCACCGGGAGGATCAGGTGGCTGATGAAGTCCCACTGCTGCGGCCAGAAGGCCAGGTACTCCGAGTTCAGCGAGCGCAGCCCCGAGATGGGCAGCCAGCCGAGCTGCACCCCGAAGAGGATCATGAGGAGCAGCGCCAGCCAGAAATCAGGCGTCGCGAAGCCCACGAACACGAAGATGGTCGTGACCTTGTCGAAGAGGGAGTACTGGCGCGTCGCGGAGAGCACGCCGATGGGCACGGCGACGGCCATGATGAGGAGCATCTCGACCGCATTGAGGAGAAGGGTGATCGGGAGACGCTCGCCGATCTTCGTGAGCACCGGCCGCCCGTCGGGCTGGAAGGAGCGGCCGAAGTCGAGCTGCACCACGCGGGTGAGCCACTTCCAGTACTGGACGTGGAAGGGCTTGTCGAGCCCGTACAGCTCGCGCAGCGCCTGCCGCGCCTGGGCCGTGCTCTGCACGCTCAGGTCGCCCGTCTGCACCTCCACGGGCTCGCCGGGAGCCAGGTGGATCACGAGGAACGACACGAAGGTGATGCCGATCAGGAGCGGGATCGCCAGCAGGAACCGGCGGAGCGCGAAGAGGGCCATCTAGCCGGACGTGTACCGCTGCAGCTCGCGCGGGACGAACCACTCCGTGAAGTTGTAGAAGATCCCGGCCGGCGCCGGCTCCACCCCGCGCACGCGCGAGGCCACCACGGGGAGCGCGTCCCGGAAGTACAGGAAGATCACCGGCAGGTCCTCGGCCATGACCTCCTGGAGGCGATGGTAATATCGGACCCGGTCTGGCTGCGCGCAGGAGGAGCGACCTGCCTCCAGGAGCGCGTCCACTTCGGGGTTCGCATAGGAGATGTGGTTCAGCTGGTCGGGGCCGTTCTGCGAGGAGTGCCAGACCACGTACTGGTCCGGGTCCGTGCCGACGCCCCAGCCCATCACGATGGCCTCGAAGCGCTTCTTCTTGATGAACTCCTTGAGGAAGGACGACCACTCGAGAATCTGGATCTCGACACCGACACCGACCTCTTTCAGCCGCTGCTGGATGATCTCGGCGACCTTCTTCCGCTCCTCGTTCCCCTGGTTGGTGCGGATGGTGAACGTGAAGGGCCGCCCCTCCTTGTCCTCCACGAGGCCGTCTCCGTCGCGGTCCTTCCACCCCGCCTCCGCCAGGAGCGCCCGGGCCTTCTCCGGGTCGTACTCGTACCGCTTCACGCGATTCGTGTAGGCCCACGTCCCGGGCCGCAGCGGCCCCGTGGCGTCCCGCGCCATTCCCAGCACCACGCCGTCGATCAGCTCCTGCTTGTTGATGGCGTGGGCGAACGCCTGGCGCACCCGCCGATCCGCGAAGCGCGGGTCCTTGAGGTTGAATCCGAAGTAGGTGTACCCGCTGGAGGGGTAGCGGTACTTGCGGTACGCCTTGCGGAACGCGGGGTACTCCGTCTGGCGGACATACTGGAGCGCGGTCAACGACGCCAGGTCCACCCCCCTGGCCTTCAGCTCGAGGAAGATCGTCCCCTGGCTGGGGATGATCCGGTACACGATGCGTCCGATGTACGGCCGCCCTTCGTAGTAGTCAGGGTTCGCCACGAGCACGATCTTCTCGCCGCTCTTCCACTCCCTGAAGCGGTAGGGCCCGGTCCCGATGGGCTGGCTGTTCTGCGGGGACTCCTTGAGCTTGCCGTCGGCGACGTACCGCTCCAGGAGGTGCTTGGGCAGCATGTTCAGGCCCCAGCTCTGGAGCGCCCGGGCGTGCGGGCGGGAGTAGGTGACGCGGAAGGTGTAGGGGTCCAGCACCTCGGCGTCCTTCACCACCAGGAAGTCGTCCTTGTAGGCGGTGGGGGTCTTGGGGTGGATCATCGTCTGGTACGTGAACAGCACGTCGGCGGCCGTGAACGGCTGGCCGTCGTGCCACCGGACATTCTGGCGGAGCTTGAACGTCAGCGTCATGCAGTCCCGGCTGAACGTCCACGACTCGGCCAGCTGGCCGGTCCAGTCGAGGTTGCGGTCGGTGCGGACGAGCCCGTCGTAGACGAGGCCGCCCACCTCGTGGGAGGCGCTGTCAGACGTGATATTCGGGATCAGGCCGGCAATATCGCTGATTGAGGACTGGATGAACGTGTCCCCATGGGCGGGCGCCCCCGCTCCGGCCACCGGCTCGTCCGAGCGACCCTCCACGTCGATCCCGCACCCCGCGAGCGCCAGGCTCGCCAGGAGCAGGAGCCTCACCGCGCGGGGGCTGGCCCGCCTCATCCGGCTACTTGGGCGCAGGCGCGGGAGCCGGCCCGGGAGTCGTGCTCGCCGCGGGCGCCGCCGGGGGCGCCGCGGGCAGGATGGGAGTGGCGACCTTGTGGCCCTGCATGGCGAGCCAGAAGGAGGTGACCGCGAACGCGATCGCCACCCCGGTCGTGAGCTTGCCCAGGAGCGTCGGCGTTCCCATGGACCCGAACACGGCCTGACTGCCGGCGCCGCCGAAGGCCGACCCGATGTCCGCCCCCTTGCCCGCCTGGAGCAGCACCAGCGCGATGATGATCAGACTGACGATGACGTGGATGATCACGACCAACGTGAACACGCTGCGGTCACTCCTTTGAGGCGCCGCTCTTGGCGGCGGACTTCTTCGCGATGGTGATGAAGCTCGCGGCCTGGAGACTGGCGCCCCCGACGAGCGCTCCATCGATCTCCGGCTCCTGGGAGAACAACCCGGCGTTGTCAGGTTTGACGCTGCCGCCGTAGAGGATGCGAACGGCCTGGGCGCTCTCCTTCGACCCGAGCTCCGAGAGAAGCCCGCGCAGGTAGCCGTGCACCTCGGCCGCCTGTGATGGCGTGGCAGTGAGCCCCGTGCCGATGGCCCACACGGGCTCATAGGCGATGGTGCACCGCACGAGGTCTTCCGCCGGAAGGCCGGCGAGCCCGGCGCGGAGCTGGCCCTCGACCACCGTGAACGTGAGCCCCTGGCGGCGCTCCTCGGCAGTCTCCCCCACGCACAGGACTGGCTGGAGGCGGTGGCGAAGCGCCGCGGCGACCTTGCGGCTGATCTCCTCGTCAGTCTCGCGAGAGATGTGGCGGCGCTCCGAGTGGCCGAGGACGACCAGACGGCATCCGAGCTCGGCCAGCATCGCGGGGGACACCTCGCCCGTGAAGGCGCCCGACTCCTCCCAGTGGCAGTTCTGCGCCCCCAGCATCAGGGGCGAGCCCGCCAGGACTTCGGCGACGGCGGCCAGCGCGGTGAACGGAGGGCAGATCGCGACCTCCACGCCGCGCGGCCGCTTGAGGCCGTCACGCACGGCCTGAGCCAGCTCCCGGGCCTCCGCCAGGCGTCCGTGCATCTTCCAGTTGGCGACGACCATCGGCGTGCGCATCAGCCCGTCCGCCTCATGGAGCGTCGTTCAGGGCGGCGACGCCCGGCAGCACGCGGCCCTCCAGGAACTCGAGGAACGCGCCGCCGGCCGTCGAGATGTACCCGATCTTGCCGGTCACTCCGGCGGCCTGGGCCGCGGCAATGGTGTCGCCGCCGCCGATCACCGAGAATGCCCCGCATCCCACCACGGCCCGGCCGACCTGCACCGTGCCCGCGGCAAAGGGCTCCTGCTCGAACACCCCCATGGGCCCGTTCCAGACGACGGTGGCCGCTCCCTTCAGCGCTTCGCTGAACTGGAGAACGGTGGCCGGGCCGATGTCGAGCCCCATCAGATCGGCAGGGATCTCCCTGATGCCGACGGTGCGGATGCCCTCCCGGCTGCCGACCCCGCGCGCAGCGACAACGTCCACCGGGAGCCGCACCTTCACGCCGCGGGCCCGCGCGTGGTCGAGCGCGGCGCGGGCCGCCTCGATCCGATGCGGCTCCAGCAGCGAGCGGCCGACCCCGTGGCCCAGCGAGGCGAGGAAGGTGAAGGCCATGCCGCCGCCGAGGAGGAGGCCGTCGACCCGGTCGAGCAGGCTCTGGACCAGGGGGAGCTTGTCGGACACCTTGGCGCCGCCGAGGAGGGCAATCACCGGGCGCTGGGGCTGCTCGAAGATGCGTCCGAGCGCGGCCAGCTCGCGGCTCATGAGCAGGCCCGCGGCCGCGGGCGAGAGGAAGCGCGTGATGGCTTCGATCGAGGCGTGGGCCCGGTGGGCCGCGGCGAAGGCATCGTTGACGTAGACTCCCGCGAGGGCGGCGAGCCCGCGGGCAAACGCCTCGTCGTTTGCCTCCTCCTCGGCGTGGAAGCGCAGGTTCTCGAGGAGCAGGACCTGCCCCGGTCCGAGCGCCCGCGCCAGCGCCTCCGTCTCGGGACCGACGCAGTCCGGCGCCAGGGGCACCGGCTGTCCAAGGAGCTCTCCGAGCCGCTCTGCCACGGGCCGCAAGGAAGAGGCCGGATCCGGCTTGCCCTTGGGCCGGCCGAGATGTGACGCGAGCACGACGGCGGCGCCCGCCTTGAGGCAGTGCTGCACCGTCGACAGCGCCGCCACGATACGCGTGTCATCGCTCACGCGCCCGTCCTTCAGGGGAACATTGAAGTCCACCCGGAGGAAGACGCGCTGCCCCGCGAGGTCGAGCTGCTCGACGCCGAGCTTGGGCACGCTACAGCGATCTTGCCATGTAGAGGATCAGGTCACGCACGCGGCACGAGTACCCCCACTCGTTGTCGTACCACGCGAGCACCTTCACGAGGTTGCCGTCGATCACCGCCGTCGAGGGCAGGTCCACGATCGACGAGTGCGGGTTGCCGTTGAAGTCCACCGACACCATCTCCTCGTCCGTCGCGTCCAGGATCCCCCGGAGCGGCCCCGCCGCGGCCGACCGGAAGGCGTCGTTGATGGCCACCGCCGTGGCCGGCTTCCCCAGCTCCACCGTCAGGTCCACCACCGACACGTTCGCCGTCGGCACGCGGATCGCGATCCCGTCGAGCTTCCCCTTCAGCTCCGGCAGGACGAGCCCCACCGCCGTCGCCGCGCCCGTCGTCGTCGGGATCATGCTCACCGCGCCCGCCCGGGCGCGGCGGAGGTCCTTGTGCGGAAAGTCGTGGATGGGCTGGTCATTCGTGTACGCGTGCACCGTGGTGGCGAATCCCCGCTTGATCCCGAAGCCGTCCAGCAACACCTTCGCCACCGTCGCCAGGCAGTTCGTCGTGCACGAGGCATTGGACACCAGCTCGTGCCGGGCCGGGTCGTACCGTTGCTCGTTCACCCCCAGCACCACCGTGATGTCGGGGTCCTTGGCCGGCGCCGTGATCACCACCTTCTTGGCCCCCGCCTGCAGGTGCTTCGACGTCGTCGCCTTGTCCCGGAACACCCCCGTGGACTCCACGACGATGTCCACGCCCAGCTCCCGCCACGGCAGGGTCGCCGGATCCTTCACCGAGCACACCCGGGTCTCCCGGCCGTCGACGAGGATCGCCTCGCCCTTCACCGCCATCTCGGCCCGGAGCGGCCCGTGCACCGAATCGTGCTTCAGCAGATGCGCCAGGGTCCTGGCGTCGGCCAAGTCGTTGACCGCCACCACCTCGATGTCCTTGCTCTCGAGGGCTGCCCGGAAGAAGACGCGGCCGATCCTCCCGAACCCGTTGACTGCGACTCGCACTGCCATACGCACGCTCCTCGCTGGGGGTAACCCACGGATTGATAACTACTTCGGCCTTCTGCCCGGTTCATCATTATATCGGGCAGTGGCGGGCTGGCGCAAGGTCGCGCCTGCCCCCCCGAAGTT
>Ga0209212_1004818_pt1 | contig 16447 bp, 18 predicted proteins | sample RifGroC2_FD_183996 | JGI IMG/M metagenome (GOLD analysis project Ga0209212, IMG submission 183996) | Groundwater microbial communities from Rifle, Colorado, USA - Groundwater C2 (SPAdes) (version 2) | ecosystem: Environmental > Aquatic > Deep subsurface > Groundwater | place: Rifle, Colorado...
CCACAACCTGACTGATACTTTTACGCTGACAGTTTCGTATTTTGCGAATCGGCTGTCTAAACGGGAGGCTAACGCAAGTAAGACATTTGGTTATGGACGAGCAACTATTTTGGCTGCACTATTGAACGCCAGTGTTATGATAGCCATTGCTGGATTTATTGGTTTTGAAGCGATACAGCGCTTTAGAAATCCAGTAGATGTTGAGGGCGGCATTGTTGCGATTGTGGCGACCGTAGGTATAGCTGTAAATGGTTCTATAGCCTACTTGCTATCTAAGAATCGAAATGACCTGAATATGCGTAGTGCTTTTATCGATATGGCGTTCGATGCACTGTCGTCACTTGGAGCTGTCATCGCCGGTCTACTAATGCTTTTTACCGATATGCCACACGTTGATGCTGTAGTAGGTCTTCTCATTGCAGTTTTACTACTCTACAACACTATAAAGATACTTAAAGAAGCTGTTCAAATATTGCTCGAGGGCACACCAAAAGATTTAGATATTACAGAAATAACCAATGCTATAGGCACTCACGACAAGGTACTTCAAGTCGATGACATGCACGTTTGGGCAATACGTTCAGGATACAACACACTCAGCTGCCATATTGTTATCGAGGAGGGCGAGTTGATAAATAGTCGCAAGATAGTAGAAGAGGTCAAACGATTACTACGACAAAACTATTTTATTGATCATGCTACTATCGAGGTAGAACTCGAAGAGTGCCTAGAACACGACGAACACGAAAAGCATTGAAAAAGACACCTGTTTTATCGCACTATCGCTTTTGAGTAGTTGTTGCCATAACACAACATCATACTTCGATTTTTCTTTAGAAAAGTCGAAGTCTCACGCGACCGGCTTCATCTCCGATAATTCATCACTGGCTTTTTTGGTCGCGTGATTTGTCTTTGGTTTACGCTTTGTACTCGGCTTTTTAATAGGCTTCGGTTCTGGCTCGATTATTTCCGCTTCGGCCGCTACTTCAATCCTTTTTGCATAAAGTTCTCTTGAGGATTTAAGGACTTGTTCGGCAGTAGACTCACTACCATTCTCCTCAACAACAATAGTCATGCCGGACATAGGTTCTTGCGCATTTACGGCTGAGATTCGGACGTAGTACGAATACGCTGGCAGATTGGCTATTTCACCCTGGTCAATGAATGGCATGAAAAGTGGTAAGACAAGGCGTTCGTCCGCTGGACTACCAGATCGGAAACATACGACCGTACCCACATTCGCAAGTATGATATCGACAAGGCGCTGCTCGTCTTGCTGTGAAGTAGATTGTTCTGCCATTGTCAGGAATAGCTTGTACTTGCGAGCCTCTGATAACATTTGCACAAACCCTGTTGTAGCGAAGTTTTGAAACTCGTCAACATAGAGATAGTATGGCGAGCGATCACTTTGGCCGATACGGGCACGGCGCAAGGCCGCTGTTTGTATCTTTGCGAGTACGGTCGTGCCGAAAAGTGCTGACGTGTCTTCACCGAGCAAGCCCTTTGAGAAATTACAGATCAATATCTTTTTGCCAGCAAGGACATCTTCAAAGTTGATAGTTGATTTTGGCTGTTCAAGCATCCGGCGTGCTGAAGCTGAGAATAGGAAGCGACCGATTTTGGCCGTGATACCAGCCGCCATCTTAACTTTCTGCATATCACCAGCCTTGCCAATCTCATTGCTCCAAAAGTCTTTCAAGTTTTTGTCTTCAAGACCTTTAACAACCTTGCGCCGAAACTTTGCGTCATTCAGTAATTCAAAGATAGTGAACAAAGTTGGCTCTTCGAGCGTCAATGCGGTCTGTATCGCATTTCGCAGTACGTATTCGATGCGATGGCCACCAGAGTCATCATCGGAGAATATCTTACGCAACACAGATATCGTGGCTTCTGTGATAAGGTCTTTCTCGTGCAGCAAGTCATCCCCCGTAAGATCAGGCGATAGCTCCAATAGATTCATGCCAATTGGGTACATGAGGTCGTCGGGATTCATGTATATCACGTCCTTTACGCGATCCTCAGGGATATAGCGCAAAATCCTCTCTGCTAAGTCACCGTGCGGATCAATGACCGCGAGGCCATTGCCAGCGCGAATATCTTGCAGGATTTCATAAAACAGCATGGTTGTTTTACCGTTGCCCGTACCACCGATAATATACATATGTCGTTCGCGCTCTGCTTCCGTCAAGCCGATTGGAGTAATAGTCTCATGATGATGGTTTTCGCCGATCTTGATTGCCAGTTTCTTGCCGGACTTTAGCGACACCGGCGCAGGCATCCGTTCAGTCGAAGTATTCGGAGAAGAGAGTTCAGTGACGACTTGGGCCGAGGCGCTGGATGCCATCGCAGAAGCTATTTACAGCCGAAATCCCGACTTTATCGAGATGGTAACTGAAGATGAATATCTTTCGCGCTTTATAAGGCAGGATGCCGGCGTATTCTATAACAGCGCCGAGATATTAGACACTGGGTACTTCATCGACACCGGTACAAACACAAACAGCAAACGGCGGCTTATTGCTGCACTTGGAAGTACATTCAATCTCGCACATGATGATATCAAAGCCGAACTCACTGCCAAAAAGACGACTGATGAGGAGGATGAATAAATGGATGCAACAGAAGAATCAGTAAAAGCATTTTCGGAACTCAGTGATGAGACTTGGGAGCAATTCGTTGATATCAACAATCGCGTCCAGTCCCATGAGGGCAGTTGGGGTGAGACTCGGGGTGGTGAGACTGACGAAAAGGGCGTTATACAGATGCCATACTCTGTGCTAGACCCACTTGTTAGCGAGTTCGTAGCATTTATGTACGAGAACGAACTTGTCGTCAGCTTTGACTGGTCAGCGTGGGATGAGGGACGTGAATGGTATAAAAACAGTAACGAATCTAAGTACGAGGCACTCGATATCCCAACTGCGTTAAAGTTACTGACGGCTGTCATGCGTAATGATCGCTTCAACGAGGGCGCACTTGTAAGTGCATTTGAATCTGGTGACTTTCCAAAGATCATTAACAAGCTCGTGGAACTACGAGGCAAATAGACTATGTTGCTATCCAAGTCGGATTATATGCTCTACCTCGCACATCCGGCTTGGTTGTGGCTCAAAAAGCACGACAAAGATAAGCTACCCCATATTGATGACAATACTCAGGCGACCTTTGACGCTGGTAACTTATTCGAGGGCTACGCTGAAAAATTATTTGATGATGGTGTGCGACTAGGCTTTAGCGATTACGCCAGCTATCTAGCCCTGCCCGAACAAACCATGGAAGCACTACTTGGTGGCGCAAAGACTATCTACCAAGCTCGCTTTATTGCTGGGCAATTAACCTGTATCTGTGATGTCGTGCATGTAGTTGGCGACAAGACATTCGATCTATACGAGATTAAATCCAGCACTAAAGCGAAACCTGAACATGCAACCGACCTTGCATTTCAGGCTCATGTACTTCGTGAATCTGGTTTTACCGTGCGGAATATCAATGTGGTCCACGTCAATAATGAATACATACGTCACGGTAACATCAACCCTGAGGAGTTCTGTACAATTACTGACGTAACCTCAGAAGTAAATGCATTGAGTGAAGCCACAAAACTACACGCTCAGGAGGCTCTTGAAGTCATGCAATCATCAGATATGCCCGACCTATCACCAGTTCTTGCGGCCGGTAGCTCGTTTGGGGATTGGCTATCAATCTACAAAAGCCTCACGAATCCGCCCAACGACAGTATTTATTATCTCTGCGGCCTCAATACGGCAAAAGTAAAAGCACTTGAAGATGCCGGTATTGAAAAAATTGCTGATATTCCAGATGACTTCAAGCTATCGCCAAAACAGCATAAACAAGCTACTGCCACAAAACTCAATCAACAACTCATCACTCATGAACCAATCCAAGACTTACTAAAGTCGTTTGAATATCCGCTCTACTTCCTCGATTATGAAACACTCGCCGGTATCGTGCCTCCATTTGAGGGCATGCGCCCATACCAACAAGTACCATTCCAGTATTCACTACACATACTTGATTCTCCTGATTCTGAGCTACGACATGAAGAGTATTTGCACCGTGAGGGCACAAACCCGTGCAAGGATGTCGCCGAGGCTCTACGTAGCCATATTGGCGATAGGGGCACGGTTCTGGCGTGGAACATGGGCTTTGAGAAAAGTTGCAACAAGACTCTAGCCGAAGAAGTACCAGAACTAAAAGACTTCTTGCTCAATCTTAACGATCGAATGAACGACCTCATGCTCCCATTCTCGAAACTTTGGTACGTGGATAAGAACTTTTACGGTAGCGCTAGTATCAAAAAGGTTTTGCCTGTTCTTGTACCAACACTCTCCTATGCTGAATTGGGCATTCACGAGGGCGCATCCGCTCAGAGACTTTGGATGCAAGGCGTGATTGATGGTAAGGATTCAATAGATAAAGAGGTGTTATTCGCTGATCTGTTGGAATATTGTAAGCTGGATACATTGGCGATGGTTGAGATATTTAATGTTTTGAGGAAGCTATGAGTGCAGAGTTAACATCAGAAAAAGTAGTAGTATCAGCGCCATTCTCTTTTGCGGGATCGGCTCAACGTATATGGAAAATAACTAATTCGGGTAACGTCTGGATAAAGTGGCTGCTGCTCGTACCGATTGCCCTCATGTTGATCGGTTGTGCATGGATGTTTGTGGCGTGTTGGTACTTTATTATGTACGTACTGTTTGGCATTCTTTTCATTCCTTGGCGGCTATGGCGGCGCGGCGCACGAAAAAACAAACGGAATGAACTTCGTCACCGAGAATTACTCGAAGCTGTCCGAGATGGTAAGACTGTAAAGTAGGTATGGCTAATAAAAAGCCCAAGGAGCATTCATTTGTAAAAGAGGCTTTTGATGAAGTGCCTGAGATTGGTCATGGTTGGAGATGGCACTACGATACCGCATACCATGTATTATGGTGGCTTATCGAGCACAAGAAAGTAACTCCTGCACCCATACGCACGCTTGCCTTACAAGGGGTAAATAATCTCATACAGATTAACGAACTCGACCGGTTGAAATCATGGAATAAGGTTGACCATTATCACAATGTACATATACCTAAGGACGAGCATGTTACTGTAGCATCCGTCATTGTCGTGGAGCTGTTTACACCAAACGAAGCCGCTACACTTGAGAAATACATTAAGAAGAATAAGTGGAACGAGCATACCCGAACGGCAACCAGAGAAACTAATAGTGAACGCCTTGCGCAGGCACGATCACGTAACGGTATGTCTTGGTGGCGATTGGCAGATATAGTTAATACAGAGGGATATTATGTGCCTGATGCCCATCGAACGAAGCTGCCTGACGGCATTGAATGGATACAACTTAAGGCCATCCAAGTGGGATCAGGCCTAACCGCAGTTGTCGCGCGTGTTAATTTCAACGATGCACACTCTAAAAAGCTTGATGATGTCTGGCATGCTGACCACGAGCCGTATATGGAACGCTCAAAAACAATGGGCGCGTTTAGTAAATTGCATCCCGTAGATCGGCAATTCGCTACATATAAAGCAACTCAGAAGACCCGAGATGACCTACATAGTCTAGCTAGAGATTGGATGACTAAGTATTGTCCTGGGTACTTCGCTATGCATGGCGAGAAACAACTCTCGATGGATGTAATGATGACGGAAAAATATAATCCGGTCAGCAAAAGCACGAAAAGAACTGACAATGATGTTCATGATGCGCTTCGGGCGCTGGGTATCGACGGCTCAGATTTTTATAGGATAACTGCGCCAGAGATTCCCGACATGTTGCTAGCTCAAGCTAGTAGGCTCTCTGAGTCAGTTATAGACCCGGAACGTACATGGGGACTTATCGTTAATAGAGGTAAGATAGTTAAATCGACTGAGAACTTCAAGGGTTTTGGCGGTGACGCTAATCACGCTGTCTCATACATTGCAGAAGAACGCGTTGGCCCGACACTTGTACTTCTAGCTATATCTCAATTACTCTTAGTTCTCGAAGCACAATATGCAAAATTGCGTGATGGCGCTCAACTTCAGCACAAAAAGTTTAAGGTGGGCAGTGTAAACAGTTTAAGTGGCATTGTCCTTGATTCAAGTCTCACGCTTGCTAGTATCCGACAAGATGTTGCCAATCTTCGTCGGCATAAACGATGGTTTGAGGGCGCTAACTTTGTAATGACCCCTGCGCCGATCTTCACTGCAAAGTTAAAGCCCGAAGAGAAAAAGCCTATCGATTTCTTCAATGACGTAATGGATCGCAATGATGAAACTTTCAAGAGATTATCAAAACTAGACAGTGATTATAGAGATATTCTCACGACCATTTCACAGCTCGGCGCAACGGGAACCGATATAAAAACAGGCCGATGGGCGCTTGCGGTATCGGCTTTATCACTAATAGTTGCTATTATTGCTTTATACGTTTCGTACAAAACGGGCGTACCGCCTAGTGCGACGGGAGGAAATTAAATGAACATTTATCTTGATATCGACGGAGTACTCCTAGCAAATGACAAAGAAGCGGCGCGTCATGCCGACGAGTTTTTGCATGCTGTTTTGGAGAAGTACCCCGACTCAACATATTGGCTGACTACTCACAACTGGAAAGGTGAAAACAGGGCAAAAGAAATACTCGCTCCCCATCTCGATCCCGAAACTGTCATCTTGCTAGACAAGGTGAAGCCGTCGGAGTGGAATGAACTCAAGACCGATGCAATCGACTTTGAGCAAGATTTTCTATGGTTTGACGACGATCTTTGGCCCAACGAACTCAATGTACTTGAGAAACATGAGGCAGTTCAAAACTTCATCATGGTTGACCTCCATAAAGACCCTGATATGCTCGAAAAGCTAGCTCAAGTCATTCTCAATAAGTAGATACGTATTTATTAGCTCCTGTAAATCGTAGCATCTCCTCAGTAAGTATTGCCGATACGATACGCCTCATGATCTCGCAGCTATCATTTTGTGAGAGTATATTTAAGCTACCCTCCCACAGAACATCATCAATCACTGCTAGCTTGCGGTGGTGCTTTACGGTATAAAGCACCTTTACACCAAGCTCCTGCATTGCCTGAATGCCGTCGGAAGCCTGCCTGACATATTCTCCGTCATGCTCATCAGGACATCGCGTATTGATCGTAACTGCTATGCCCCTGCGCCGTAGTCCCTCAAAGACCGGCAGCAATTCATCAATGCGCCTTTTTGTGATAAATGGACTCTCAATATAGACACGTTGTTTCGCGTACCGTAAGTCGCTAGTAAAAGACTTATAAAACGTCTCGTTGTTGAAGAGACGAGAACCACACAGCCCTTGCGTGTCAGTTGTGCGCGAGAATAGCCTAAACATCGCTATTCTCCTCACTATCATCGTCCTCTTCTTTTTCGATGATATCTAAACTATCTACCCCTATCAAAGTTCTATAATCGTTCTTGATGCCCAGCCATGAAAAAAGTCTTAGATCTTATGATCTGGGACTTTTTTCTTGATTCGTGGCCGGAAATCAAGTCCCTGAGTGACACGAGGGAGGTCCGGATTGCTAATGGTAATTCTCGTTGCAGCTTATACTGCTCACAGATTTATAGTTATTAAAGTATACTCGGAGTATGTATAATCCAGTGAAAGATGGAATAGAAAAGACCGCAAAATTTGTTCAATACACCGAGGTGAAGCCACCCGATGATATTGCTGACTTAGTACATTGTTTCTGGGAATTAAAAACGGTCGCCACGCTAAAAGAAAATTTCCATCTTCATGCAATTCCTGATGCTTGTATCGATGTCATGTTTAATGAGATTGACATAGAAATAGCTGGTGTAACAGGCTTAGATATTAAATACGAAGTCCTAAATCTTGGAAAAGAATTTCACTACGTAGGTATACAGTTTTTACCAGGTGTATGGCAGGGCAATAGAGATGAAGTTTCGGACCGGTACATAGGTGAAAAATACACAGGCCGCTTACCACTTGTTAAAACAAATGAGAATATGGTAGGTTTGAACTTTTCTGACAAGCAAATAATTATGGCAGATCTTGTACGGCAGCTAGCTGACGAGAAAACAATATCGGCAAACCCAGTTACAGCAAAAATATTATCTCACCTTGATGATACCCGCACAGTTGCAGATATGGCTAACGCTGCGGGTGTATCGCCGAGGCAGCTGCAGAGGATATTGAAACAGTCGACAGGCTTTTCGCCGCATGACTTTCTGAAGGTGGTACGATTACAAAAAGCATTTTCTCAGGATTACGATATGCTATATGCAGATCAATCGCATTTTATTCACTCTTTTCGATCCATCACAGGCTATACCCCGTCGCAGTATTTCAGTAAGTTTGATGTCTGATATATACAATACACGGAAATAGTTTGCGCGTAGAGTTGCTATAGATATAAATTAAACAAGGAATGTTTATATGACAAAGACAGCAGACAAAGTATCGTGGTTTGAAATGCCAGCAGATGATGTAAACAGAGCGAGCAAATTCTATAGCAAAGTGTTTAACTGGGCAACGCCGCCAATGGGTAACGATGCAACATTTGCGTTGACTGTTGCTGCAGACAATAATGGCAACCCTACTGAAGTCGGGGGCATCAATGGCGGTTTCCATAAGCGTCAGGGCGATGCAGATGCAGGCTCTGTCATCAATATTCATGTCGAGGATATTGACGCAAAGTTAGGTGAAGTCGTAGCAGCAGGCGGCCAGATCATACAGCCGCGAACTGAAGTAGGTGAGTATGGGTTATCTATGGCGCTATTCAGCGACACCGAGGGAAATGTGATGGGAATTTATAATTACGGAGCTGCTAAATAATACACTGTATTCGAATACATGAAAGCGACTATTATTCCCAGTAGTTTTATAGCGGTACCTCCAGGTTGTCCAGCGCTTACTACTGAAGCACCTCTCTCTAGAAACCCGAGAACAATACCGCAGATAGAATTCGAGATGTTGATTAATGACCCCTACGTTTATTCATCAGACGATATATTATACTCTGCCAATGCAGAGCGTAGGGGCATTAGTTGGGAAGATTATTTTGCCACTGTTCAACCTGATTTTCGCTTGTCACCATTAGTAAAGCGATATGGCTGGGGCGTACACACTAACTCAAAGGGCAAGATTGCAATCTATCCATTAGGTTCAGCAGAATATGAAGAATTCATTCGCGATATATCTATTCAGCAACTCAGAGGAAATCGTTCTTTCGCAGTTTGATATTTTCGACGTTAAACACATTCTAATGCTGTATCATTTTTCTCAAAATCATATGGTTGCACTAGCTTAAATAATACAGCTGTATTATAATATATGTATGCCAAGGTTAGTTAATCATGATGAATACCGACAAATTATTACATCGGCTGTCTGGAAAGTCATGTACGAAGATGGGGTTGAAGCGGCATCTGTGCGCAGAATTGCAGATGAATTAAATATATCTGTCGGAAAATTACGTCATTATTTTATTACTCAACAAGGACTACTAGGCTTTGCACTAGACGCGATAACAGAGAGAGTAAGCGCAAGAATAAAGCAACATCGCTTAAGTGCTAGAAGTGGTGATGCGGCAGCTATAGAAATATTGGGAGAATTACTGCCTCTCGACCATGAACGCTCGGTAGAAGTATCGATATGGCTATCATTCTTATCTAAGGCTCGCCATGACAAATCACTTGATGAGCTGAAGCATCGCGCGTGGAAGGGTGAACGCTATGTGTGCCGAATGGCAATCGTAGCGACCGCAGGATGGTCATACGAAGGCAGAAATTTCAACGAACCTTTTCATAATGCAGAGGTTGAAAAACTCGCAGATGAGCTTCATTTATTTATCGCAGGCTTAACCATACAGTCCGGTACATATCCTGATAAGTTTACACCGCAGGTCATAAATATATACCTTCGTGACCACACAGTACGTTTGAATAAAGAGTTAGGGGACTATGCATGAAAAGTTTGATAAAGATGAATCGTAAATCAAGCAGTGTGGTCGTGATCGGAGTTATCACATGGATACTATCGCTCTTGACATTAGTGGTCCTACTGCCTGAAGGCCTGAAGACCTCGGCGGACGCGGGGGCGCCCGCAGTACCATATTGGATTATGCTACTGCCATTGTTACTAGGTATTCTCATAACAGCAGCTTTGCCAAAGAGTGCAGAAAGTAATGCTCCGAAAGTTGATGACAAGAAACGATTATCAAAAGATGTTAAATTACTAATTACTTGTGCTGTATTGTTTCCACTTATAGTGGGTGTCGCGGGAGCTTCAGACTCGCTGTGGTACCTAGTACTTAAGCTTGGTATCTTGCTAGCGGTGCCATTGTTATTTGTGAGTAAATACAAACACAGCGTGATCTTACCCAAACAGCAAAATTACTGGAGATGGCTGGCGCCGTCGATTGTTTTATTGGTATGGCTTTATATGTCAGCAATGGCTCCTTGGATCGTAAATAACACCGCTGGAATACCTGACGACATAACGGTTCTTATTATAGGTGGACTAATAACCGCAGTAACTGCGGGAGTTTTGGAAGAGGTCTTTTATCGTCGATGGTTACAAACGCGACTCGAAGCGTCAATTGGTATGTGGGCGGGAATTATTATAACTGCACTGCTATATGCCGGTATGCACTTAGGAGACGGAAGGCAACAGGCAGGACTGTTGGTTGAAATTGCATCAGTTGTTCTATTTCAAGGGACACTTGGTGTAATGCTGGGATATTTATGGTCAAAATATCGCAATCTATTTATGGTCATTGCGATACACATATTACTCAATGGATATACTATCGCAGTACATGTTTTCAGTACAGTACTTTAGAGCAAAGAATTCTTGACTTTAAAATTTGGCTTTGATAGATATCATGCTTGACTGATCTCTAAAGCAGAAAATTCGAAACGCATCGTAACTTCCGTAAGAGCATTCAATCATTCAGTAGAAAACTGCTTTCGCATAGCTGCGTGTAGATAATTTCAAAGAAAGCCGACCACTCCCTCATCTGCCCATTGCGGGGTGAGGGAGTGGCCGGAATTACATCTTTCGGGTTTGCGGTTGAGTTACGGGTTCAGTGTCACCTCGAAGCCAGCTCCTGCGACAGTGCCGTTCTGGCCGGAAGCCAGGTCTCGTGTACGTAGATCGGCGAGAATGTTCGCCGAGCTGGTGTACGAGTACGGCGGATTGCTGACGACAAGGCCGCGCACAATGCCGACCCATTTGCCCGCTGTCTGACCACCGTTTGCGGAGGATGGGTACTGCGCGCTGGCATCCTTGATGACCGCTGGTCCACCGCTGTCGCCAGCCTGGAACCTGGCATTGGCCTGGTAGACACCGATCGGACCGGGCAGGCCAGCCGGCCCACCTGCGGTATTGCCTGTGATGCGGCCGTACCACACGCCGGTTTGGTAGCTCGACGTGATCAGCTGGTGATTCGTGAAGATACCCGTGCCGAGCACCTTCTCTCTGGGCTGCGCCGGTGCGGTCGCGTAGGGAGACGCGATCGTGCCCGACGGCAACTCGTGGATCCCCGTCATCTTGACGTGGGGTCCCTGTTGCGACAGGTTCACGCCATCGACGAACTCGATGATGGCGTAATCCTTGCCGCCGTGGCCACCGGATGCGCCGTCGGCGTCTTTGAACCATCGAAGATGGGCGATAGGGTCGTTGCCCCGCTCGTTACCACCCTCTTTCCAGTTCAGGTTGTTCCGATCGTAGATCGGGTAATCGTTCTCGGCGATGTTGACCTCGTCGAGCGGATGGTCGGCCGTACTGACACAGTGACCCGCAGTCACGCCGATCTTGCGACCGTACTTGTCGTTGCCGACCGCGGCCACGGTGCAGAAGAACTGAGGAGTCTCGTCGTTGAACGAGATCTGAGTCGCATTGTGCACCGTAGCGCTACCTGGTGGCTCCTGCGCCGAAGCAGCCGGAGCGAGTCCTGCGAGCATGGTAACCGCCGCCACTGGGGCGAGTACGGCTACCAGTCTTTTCCGTAATCTCATTGCTTCCTCTCATTGGATGTGTACGCAAATACGCACCGATGTATCGTATATAGAAATACTCAATGCGTCAACATGTTACGCAGACCTACTGTGCAGCTACAGCCAACATATTAGGGCTAAAACGAATGCGCCAGTTGTGTCGCGCGCCCAACTTCGTAAAAATATGTCGAGCGAAGAAAGGGTAGAGTGACCTAAAAATAGACCTGTGGACAAGATTTCTCAGCTGAAACTAGAGAGGGTAGCGTAGGTCCCGCGTCGAGTGTATCGATGTAAAATGTACCATAAGCATTGACGACCTGATATTGAGTTTGCTAAAGTTATATATAGGAAGATCAAGTGATACAGCACATTATCATTATGTGTGGCCGATCAAGTTCAATAGTTCAGTTATTTAGTTAGTAGGTCACATCTGTTGGTGCAAATCTTCCTAGAAAAGAGACACAATTGTGTCTCTTTTTGCTTTTTAGACTATGGGAGGATGCTGATCGGTTTACTGCCGGAGCTAACGCATATCCAGCCGAAGACACCGGATGTGCGTTAGCATATCTCACTTACCGCTTTGGTACTTTTATAACGAATATTGCAACAAAGAGAGCGCCCACCATCAATAGCGTTGCGGCAATAAATGCAGCGTGGAAGCCGCTGAGTTGCGCTGCGAGTGTACTAGATGAACCGGTTGCGAATGCTGCCACTCCGGCTAACACTGCAATACCAAGCGCGCCACCAACCTGCTGAGACGTATTGATGAGCCCCGATACTAATCCTGATTCGCGTGCTGGTACACCCGATGTGGCCGCCAGTATTGCCGCCACGAAGAATAGCCCCATACCAGCCGGAATCAGTAAGATACTAGGCAATATATGAATGAAGTAATTACCGTCCAGAGGAAGTATTGTCAATAAAGCGATGCCGATAGTTGGCAATATGGTACCGACTGTCAATAGTTTTTTGATACCAAAGCGGTCTACAAGCTTAGGCGCGTTCCATGCCATAGTCCCCAGAATGATCGGGAAAGGGAGGAAAGCGAGCCCACTTTGAATTGGCGTGTATCCTAATATATTCTGCATGTACAACGAGATAAAGAAGAACATGCCTAACATACTAGCCATAGCAGGAACCATGATCAGATTACCACCGCTGACATTACGCAATTTGAATACTGACAATGGAACCAGAGGATGCTTGACGCGTGATTCATTGTAGAGGAATGCGGCTATCAACACTATAGATGCGATAAACGACACGATAACATAGGGGTCTGTTAGCCCAGCCTCTGGCGCTTGGCTAATCGCAAATACGAGTGCAATCAGGCCAAATGTTATCAGTGCTGCGCCCGGGAGATCGAGATTTTTATCACTTTCTTCCTTGATGTGAGCAGGAACATATTTCAGTATGCCTATTATGGTCAAGATTCCGATAGGCACATTGATGAAGAAGTCCCAATGCCACCCGAAGAGTTGAGTAATGATTCCACCTAGTAACACACCCGCTGCGGCACCACCTGCAGCAACTATTGACCAAATACTAAGTGCACGATTGCGCTCGTGGCCTTCTTTGAAGGTTGTGAGCAGCACGGACATTGCAGCTGGCGACATAAACGCAGCGGTCAATCCTTGGATAGCCCGCAAGACAATAAATGATTCGCTAGACTGAGAAAGGCCGATTAAAAGTGATGTGATAGTAAATCCTGCAAGTCCTGTCACTAGGACTTTTCTTCGTCCATACAAGTCTGCGGCGCGACCACCGAGCAGCAGAAAGCCACCAAATGTTAGTACGTAAGCCGTTAATATCCATTGCAATGACGAATCCGTGAACCCAAGCGAATCTTTGATTTCGGGTAGCGCGACATTGACGATTGCGCTATCGAGAACCACAAGAAATTGCGTCAATGCCAACAAGATCAGTATTACTATTTTGCTTCTTGTCAAACTCATTTGTACCCTCCTGAGTAGTTTATTACATAAACCATTGTATTTATAGATAGTTGATGTTGTCAAGTATTGATAAAATAATGTATACTATTAACATGAATAGTGATGAGCTAACTAACAATCCCTACTGGCAGATCACACTGCTAGCGTCACGGATTAAACACGACATAGCATCGGTCGCAGAGCAGCACAGCATTACGCCGAGCCAAATGCAGGCATTGTTATTGTTGCAGCCAAAGACGCAGATTCCAATGAATCAGTTATCGTGCATGATCAGCTGCGATGCGTCGTATATTACAGGCATTGTCGATAAATTATCACACCTAGGGTACATTCAGCGCCAAGAGAGTTCGATCAGATCGGACATCAAGACCATAGAACTCACAAAAGCAGGGGTGGCATTTCGTCAGAAACTTATTGCAAATTATTACCGCTACTACAAGACACAATCTCTGCTAGGGAAAGTTGACATGCCGCCTATAGAGTCACTCTCGCGCATAGTAAAGCAAATGGATGCCGAGCAGTGAAGACTGGCTCCGTCGTATCATTCCAGCATTTGCAGTGCACCCGCCACACTTTCGATATGAACATCACTTTTCTTATCAATCGTGTATACTTCACCGTCGAGCTGTACGAGCGTTCGCCGTATTGTTTCAAAGCTGTAATCACTAAACGAGCCCGACTCTTCTAGTCCAAACGTTGTCGATTTGATGAGAGCGAGCAACACACGTAGTTTAGATCGATAGATGATAGCACTAATCTCAAACTTACCATCATCTACCGTACTGGCTTTTGCGATCTTGATGATTTTTGACATCTGACTAATGTTACTAAACACCAAGCTACTTAACCTTCGTCGCACTTCATTGTGCCGAATAGTGACATGCGTATAGCGAAATAGATATTTTAGCAGAAGTATTTTTTCATTAAAGAAGTTTAAATCTGTTTTCGTAAGCTGTTTGCCGACAGCAGGGGTTAAGCCGAGTCCTATGTACGAATGAGCGTACCTAGACCAATCGCGACCGCCGATCTTTGATGATATTTTGATAACGTCGATTCGCCTGAAATCTCCAGCTACGATACTAGTTACGATATTTTTTGAACCAACAGCACGGTGATGATCGTTTGCATTGCCAGAAGGCAATACAGCCGTTACCAGTTGCTCATTTGCACTCGCAATTACACCATTTATAAGTTCGTGGTATCCGCCGTCACCACTCGACGACACAAGAAGGGTCAGGTCGGTAGTGTCGGCATACTCTTGCGCGATTTCTTCTGCATGTCCAGCGTGTGTTGTCTGTACGAGCTGTATATCCGCCCGACAGCTTGACTCTCGTAAATCGTTATAGAGCTGTTTCGCATTTTTTTTACCGTCGCCGGTACTTTTAGGATTATAAATAATCAAAATCTTTTTGAAGGTGCGACTCATATGTCAGCCTTGGCACTCATATGAGTCGGTGTACTCTTAGAGGCTACATACTGACGCCGTGTATAGATGATAGTCGCGACAGTTGCAACCCATGCAAGGCTGAGTGTCCAGCCGGCCAGCACGTCAGTAGGGTAGTGAACACCCAGATACAGCCGAGAGAATCCTATCATGAAAATATATACCGCTCCCACTACGAGCGCGAGTATGCGACAGCGCGTTTTCCAAAGCAATGCTATGAGCGTAAACGCTAGCGCGCTACTACCCATTGCGTGACCGCTAGGAAAAGAAAAAGAGCTTTCGGATATCAACTGACCCCATAAATCTGGGCGCTCACGTGCAAATGACGCCTTAGCAATGACATTGAGCAATGCCGCACCGCCCACGCCCGTAGCAACGAGCAGTGTTTTATAGTAAAGCTTCTTTCTTAGAAAATATGCTAACAACCCTACAGTCACAATAGTGACGGCTAAGACTCCGCCGAGATCTGTGACAAACGTAAAGAATGCATCAAGCGTCGGACTCGCACGTTCGTTAAGCGCCAGCAAAAACTGCTCATCGTAAGCTAAAACACTGCCGTTTACTACGCTCTTTGCGATAGTAAAAAAGAGTCCTGTCGCCACAGCAAAAACGAACAACGTGAGACTCAGCCGACGCAGAAGTGGGTCGTTCTTTTTAATAAATGCTAAGATTTTCATTTCACCATCATACCAGATGCAACACCCATCATATGCGATATATATCACAAATTAACTTAAAGGTGCTCGTTGACATAGGGCAGAGCTTCTTGTATTAATTAAGCTCTTCTTTATATTTCATCCGTATGCTCCAAGTTGTATCAGTAAACAATAATAAGGAGAAGAAATATGAACTTGTTTTCTCGAGGCGTGCGCAATGCGTTTCGAAACACCGTTCGAACCGGGTCAATAGTGGTGATCCTCAGCATCTGTATTGGTCTTGCGCTTGCCATGCTCGTAGCGCGCGAAGCAGTTACGGCAAAGATAGAAACGGTTAAATCATCTGTCGGCAACACCGTGAGCATAGCACCTGCGGGAGCGCGCGGATTTGAGGG
>Ga0209212_1004819_pt1 | contig 16447 bp, 11 predicted proteins | sample RifGroC2_FD_183996 | JGI IMG/M metagenome (GOLD analysis project Ga0209212, IMG submission 183996) | Groundwater microbial communities from Rifle, Colorado, USA - Groundwater C2 (SPAdes) (version 2) | ecosystem: Environmental > Aquatic > Deep subsurface > Groundwater | place: Rifle, Colorado...
GAGCCGTACGAGGAGCTGATTCCGAAGTGGCGCCACCTCAACGTCTTCGAAGGCGAACAGGTGAACCGCGGCGAAGTGATCTCCGACGGTCCGAGCAACCCGCACGACATCCTGCGCCTGCTGGGTGTCAGCGCGCTGGCCAAGTACATCGTCAACGAAATCCAGGACGTGTACCGCCTGCAGGGCGTGAAGATCAACGACAAGCACATCGAAACCATCCTGCGCCAGATGCTGCGCAAGGTCGAGATCAGCGAGTCGGGCGATTCGAGCTTCATCAAGGGCGACCAGGCCGAGCTGACCCAGGTGCTGGAAGAGAACGAGCGTCTGGTCACCGACGACAAGTTCATCGCCAAGTACGAGCGCGTGCTGCTGGGCATCACCAAGGCCTCGCTGTCCACCGAGTCGTTCATCTCCGCGGCCTCCTTCCAGGAGACCACCCGCGTCCTCACCGAGGCGGCGGTTACCGGCAAGCGCGACTACCTGCGCGGCCTGAAGGAGAACGTGGTGGTCGGCCGTCTGATCCCCGCCGGTACCGGTCTGGCCTATCACAGCGAGCGCAAGCGCCGCCGCGAAGCCGACAAGCCGCAGCGCGTGAGTGCCAGCGAAGTCGAAGCAGCCCTGAGCGAAGCGCTGAACTTCAGCGAAAAATGAGTGCTTCCCCCGGTCGCCCAGGCGATCGGGGGTGCCTTGACGAGGGGTGTCAAGCTCTTTAGACTCATGCACCCCTTAATCTCGCGGGGCATCTTGCCTCGCGAAATTTTTGTGTCGCAAGACAATCAGTGGAGCTAGTAGATGGCAACTATCAACCAGCTGGTGCGCCAGCCGCGCAAGCGCGTCACCGAAAAGAGTGACGTGCCGGCGCTGCAGAACTGCCCCCAGCGCCGCGGGGTATGTACCCGCGTTTACACCACCACCCCGAAGAAGCCGAACTCCGCGCTGCGTAAGGTTTGCCGTGTGCGCCTGACCAACGGCTACGAAGTCGCTTCCTACATCGGCGGTGAAGGTCACAACCTGCAGGAACACAGCGTCGTGCTGATCCGTGGCGGTCGTGTAAAGGACCTTCCGGGTGTGCGTTACCACACCGTGCGCGGTTCGCTGGATACCTCCGGCGTGAAGGACCGTAAGCAGGGTCGTTCGAAGTACGGCGCCAAGCGTCCGAAGTAATTTTCCGAATCCATTTTTGTCGAGTCGATAAGAGTAAGGTCGGGCAAGTCCCGGGCTAACCTGAAGACCGTTTGAGGGCTTATCAATGCCAAGACGTCGTGTAGCGGCCAAGCGTGAAATCCTGGCCGATCCGAAGTACGGAAGCCAGATCCTGGCTAAATTCATGAACCACGTGATGGAAAGCGGCAAGAAGGCCGTGGCCGAGCGCATCGTTTATGGCGCTCTGGAAACCGTCAAGCAGCGCAAGAACGTCGATCCCCTGGAAACCTTCGAGAAAGCACTCGACGCCATCGCTCCGCTGGTCGAAGTGAAGTCCCGCCGTGTCGGCGGTGCTACCTACCAGGTTCCGGTCGAAGTTCGCCCGTCCCGTCGTAACGCTCTGGCCATGCGCTGGCTGGTGGACTACGCGCGCAAGCGCGGTGAAAAGTCCATGGCTCTGCGCTTGGCAGGCGAGCTGATTGATGCCGCCGAGGGCAAAGGCGCTGCGGTGAAGAAGCGTGAAGACGTGCACCGTATGGCTGAAGCCAACAAGGCCTTCTCGCACTACCGTTTCTAAGAAGCGTATTCATTTAGCGAGGACCCTACCGTGGCCCGTACTACCCCAATTAACCGCTACCGCAATATCGGTATCTGCGCCCACGTGGATGCCGGTAAGACCACCACCACCGAGCGGATCCTGTTCTACACCGGCCTCAGCCACAAGATGGGTGAAGTGCACGATGGTGCGGCGACAACCGACTGGATGGTGCAGGAGCAGGAGCGTGGTATCACCATCACCTCCGCTGCTGTGACCACCTTCTGGAAAGGCTCGCGCGGTCAGTATGACAACTACCGCGTCAACGTGATCGACACCCCCGGCCACGTTGACTTCACCATCGAGGTGGAGCGCTCCCTGCGTGTGCTGGACGGCGCCGTCGTGGTGTTCTGCGGCACCTCCGGCGTAGAGCCGCAGTCCGAGACCGTATGGCGTCAGGCCAACAAGTACGGCGTGCCGCGCATCGTCTACGTCAACAAGATGGACCGAGCCGGTGCCAACTTCCTGCGCGTCGTCGGTCAGATCAAGCAGCGCCTGGGTCACACCCCGGTGCCTGTGCAGCTGGCGATCGGTGCCGAGGAAAACTTCGAAGGCCAGATCGACCTGCTCAAGATGAAGGCGATCTACTGGAACGAAGACGACAAGGGCACCACCTATCGCGAGGAAGAAATTCCTGCCGAGCTGCTGGCGGAAGCCGAAGAGTGGCGTTCGAACATGGTTGAGGCTGCGGCCGAGGCCAGCGAAGAGCTGATGAACAAGTACCTCGAAGAGGGCGAGCTCTCCGTCGAGGAGATCAAGGCTGGTCTGCGTCTGCGCACCATCGCCTGCGAAATCGTTCCGGCCGTCTGCGGTTCCTCGTTCAAGAACAAGGGCGTACCGCTGGTACTCGACGCCGTGATCGACTTCCTGCCGGCTCCGACCGAGATTCCGGCGATCCAGGGTGTCAATCCGGACAACGAGGAAATCACCGACGAGCGTCATGCCAGCGACGACGAGCCGTTCTCGGCTCTGGCGTTCAAGATTGCCACCGACCCGTTCGTGGGTACTCTGACCTTCGCTCGCGTTTACTCCGGCGTGCTGGCTTCCGGTGACTCGGTGCTGAACTCGGTGAAGGGCAAGAAGGAGCGCGTCGGCCGGATGGTGCAGATGCACGCCAACCAGCGCGACGAGATCAAGGAATGCCGTGCCGGCGACATCGCTGCGCTGATCGGCATGAAGGATGTCACCACCGGTGACACCCTGTGCTCCATCGACAAGCCGATCATTCTCGAGCGCATGGACTTCCCGGAGCCGGTAATCTCCGTGGCGGTCGAGCCGAAGACCAAGGCTGACCAGGAGAAGATGGGTATCGCACTGGGCAAGCTGGCCCAGGAAGACCCGTCGTTCCGCGTCAAGACCGACGAGGAAACCGGCCAGACCATCATCTCCGGCATGGGTGAGCTGCACCTGGATATCCTCGTTGATCGCATGAAGCGCGAGTTCAACGTCGAGGCCAACATCGGCAAGCCGCAGGTGGCTTACCGTGAAATGATCCGCAACAAATGCGAGATCGAAGGCAAGTTCGTTCGTCAGTCCGGCGGTCGTGGCCAGTTCGGCCACTGCTGGATTCGCTTCGAGCCGTCCGACGAAGGTCAGGAGGGTCTGGAGTTCAAGAACGAAGTCGTGGGTGGTGTGGTTCCGAAGGAATACATCCCGGCGATCCAGAAGGGTATCGAGGAGCAGATGAAGAACGGCGTTGTCGCCGGCTATCCGCTCATCGGCCTGAAGGCAACCGTGTTCGACGGTTCCTACCATGACGTTGACTCCAACGAAATGGCGTTCAAGATCGCAGCTTCCATGGCGACCAAGCAGCTGGCCCAGAAGGGTGGTGCGGTACTGCTTGAGCCGATCATGAAGGTCGAAGTGGTGACTCCGGAAGACTACATGGGCGACGTGATGGGCGACCTGAATCGTCGTCGCGGCCTGATCCAGGGCATGGAAGACACCGTGTCCGGCAAGGTCATTCGCGCCGAAGTGCCGCTGGGTGAGATGTTCGGTTACGCTACCGACGTGCGCTCGATGTCCCAGGGTCGTGCGAGCTACTCCATGGAGTTCTCGAAGTACTCGGAAGCTCCGGCCAACATCGCCGAAGCTATCGTCAAGAAACAAGGTTGATTCAGCCCTTTTAGCAAGAGGTTCACTGTCGTGGCTAAAGAAAAATTTGAACGTAACAAACCGCACGTCAACGTCGGCACCATCGGTCACGTTGACCATGGCAAGACCACTCTGACTGCTGCTCTGACCAAGGTCTGCGCTGAGACCTGGGGTGGCGCTGCGCGCGACTTCTCCCAGATCGACAACGCTCCGGAAGAGAAGGCTCGCGGTATCACCATCAACACCTCCCACGTTGAATACGATTCCGCCATTCGTCACTACGCTCACGTTGACTGCCCTGGTCACGCTGACTACGTGAAGAACATGATCACCGGTGCTGCCCAGATGGACGGCGCGATCCTGGTTTGCTCGGCTGCCGACGGCCCGATGCCGCAGACCCGCGAGCACATCCTGCTGTCCCGTCAGGTAGGCGTTCCCTACATCGTCGTGTTCCTGAACAAGGCCGACGTGGTTGACGATGCCGAGCTGCTGGAACTGGTCGAGATGGAAGTTCGCGACCTGCTGAGCACCTACGACTTCCCGGGCGACGACACTCCGATCGTTATCGGCTCCGCGCTGATGGCTCTGAACGGTCAAGACGACAACGAGCTGGGCACCACCGCCGTGCGTAAGCTGGTTGAAACCCTGGACAGCTACATTCCGGAGCCGGTTCGTGCCATCGACCAGCCGTTCCTGATGCCGATCGAAGACGTATTCTCGATCTCCGGCCGCGGCACCGTGGTTACCGGTCGCGTCGAGCGTGGCGTGGTCAAGGTTCAGGAAGAAGTGGAAATCGTCGGCATCCGTCCGACCACCAAGACCACCTGCACCGGCGTGGAAATGTTCCGCAAGCTGCTCGATGAAGGTCGTGCTGGTGAGAACGTTGGCGTGCTGCTGCGTGGCGTGAAGCGTGAAGACGTGGAGCGTGGTCAGGTTCTGGCCAAGCCGGGCACCATCAAGCCGCACACCAAGTTCGAAGCTGAAGTGTACGTGCTGTCCAAGGAAGAAGGCGGTCGTCACACCCCGTTCTTCAAGGGCTACCGTCCGCAGTTCTACTTCCGTACCACCGACGTAACCGGCAACTGCGAACTGCCGGAAGGCGTTGAGATGGTAATGCCGGGCGACAACGTGAAGATGATCGTCACCCTGATCGCTCCGATCGCCATGGAAGACGGCCTGCGTTTCGCCATCCGTGAAGGCGGTCGTACCGTCGGCGCCGGCGTGGTTGCCAAGATCTTCGAATAAATCGTTGATCTTTCTTGGTTGGGCCGGTATAGTAGCCGGCCTGACTTAGTTACAGGCCAGTAGCTCAATTGGCAGAGCGGCGGTCTCCAAAACCGCAGGTTGGGGGTTCGATTCCCTCCTGGCCTGCCAGATTTCTCCAATCTGGCACCCATCACAAGGTCCTTGCAGATGAACGCCAAGGCTGAAAGCAAAGATTCCCGCCTCGATATCCTCAAATGGTCTGTGGTCGCCTTGTTGGTGGCTGTTGCCGTGGTGGGGAATCAATATTTTTCTGCTGAGCCGATCTTGTATCGCGTGCTCGGGATTCTCGTTCTGGCGGCTGGTGCCTTCTTTGTTGCGCTGCAAACCGTCAAGGGCGTGGCTTTCTTTACCCTGCTGAAGGAGGCTCGTGCCGAGATCCGCAAGGTGGTCTGGCCGACCCGCCAGGAAACCACTCAGACCACGCTGATCGTGGTGGCTGTGGTGCTGGTCATGTCCCTGCTGCTTTGGGGGCTGGACTCGCTTCTGGGTTGGCTGGTTTCGTTGATCGTAGGGTAAGGGTGCACTGTGGCTAAGCGTTGGTATGTTGTGCATGCCTATTCGGGATACGAAAAGCATGTAATGCGCTCCCTGGGTGAGCGCGTCAAGCTGGCCGGCATGGAAGACCAGTTTGGTGAGATTTTGGTCCCCACCGAAGAGGTGGTGGAAATGCGCAATGGCCAAAAGCGCAAGAGCGAACGCAAGTTCTTCCCTGGCTATGTGCTGGTGCAGATGGAGATGAACGAGGGGACTTGGCACCTGATCAAGGATACCCCGCGTGTCATGGGCTTCATCGGTGGCACTGCAGACAAGCCCGCGCCAATCACCGAAAAGGAAGCCGAGGCTATCCTGCGTCGTGTGGCTGACGGTAGCGACAAGCCGCGGCCGAAGACACTGTTCGAACCGGGTGAGGTGGTGCGAGTCGTTGACGGTCCGTTTGCCGACTTCAACGGCGTGGTTGAAGAAGTTAACTACGAAAAGAGCCGGATCCAAGTGGCTGTGCTCATTTTCGGTCGCTCCACGCCGGTGGAGCTGGAGTTCGGCCAGGTCGAGAAGGCCTGACGGGCTGGAGTCCCAACCCCGCAGTCATCGACTGCGGGGTTTTGTTGTCACTGGGATAAACGCGAAAGCAATCGGGGAGCCGCAAGGCGAATGTACCCGCAACTGGAGTAGCAGATGGCTAAGAAGATTACGGCTTATATCAAGCTGCAAGTGAAGGCCGCGCAGGCCAACCCGTCGCCGCCCGTCGGCCCGGCCCTCGGTCAGCACGGCGTCAATATCATGGAGTTCTGCAAGGCGTTCAACGCGCGGACCCAAGGTATGGAGCCGGGTCTGCCGACCCCTGTGATCATCACTGTTTACAGTGACCGCAGCTTCACTTTCGAAACCAAGAGCACCCCGGCTTCGGTTCTGCTGAAGAAGGCTGCCGGTATTCAGAGCGGTTCCGCTCGCCCGAACACCCAGAAAGTCGGCACCGTTACCCGTGCTCAGCTGGAAGAGATCGCCAAGGCCAAAACCGCCGATCTGACTGCAGCTGACCTGGATGCGGCCGTGCGTACCATCGCCGGCTCCGCTCGTAGCATGGGCCTGAACGTGGAGGGTGTGTAATGGCTAAGCTGACCAAGCGCCAAAAGGCTATTGCCGAAAAAATCGAAGCGGGCAAGCAGTACGGCTTCGAAGATGCCGCCAAGCTGCTGGCCGAGCTGTCGACCATCAAGTTCAAGGAATCCGTGGACGTCGCCATCAATCTCGGCGTCGATCCGCGCAAATCCGACCAGGTCGTGCGTGGCGCTACCGTGCTGCCGAACGGCACCGGCAAGAGCGTGCGTGTTGCCGTGTTCACCCAGGGGCCGGCTGCTGAAGCCGCTCTGGCTGCCGGCGCCGATCGCGTTGGCATGGACGAGCTGGCTGCCGAAATGAAAGGTGGCGATCTGAACTACGACGTGGTCATCGCTTCTCCGGACGCCATGCGCGTCGTCGGCCAGCTGGGCCAGATCCTCGGTCCGCGCGGTCTGATGCCGAACCCGAAGGTCGGTACCGTTACCCCCGACGTGGCCACTGCCGTGAAGAACGCCAAGGCCGGTCAGGTGCGTTTCCGTACCGACAAGAACGGCATCATCCACGCCTCCGTGGGCAAGGTCGATTTCGAAGCCGGCAAGCTGAAGCAGAACGTCGAAGCCCTGCTGTCCGACCTCAAGCGTCTGAAGCCGGCTGCGGCCAAGGGCGTGTACGTCAAGCGCGTGACCCTGAGCACCACCATGGGTCCGGGCCTGCAGATCGACCAGGCTTCCCTGGACGCGTAAGAATCCTGGTGCCCAGGCTTGCCGGGGCACCAACAGTATTGGGGTCCCTGCCTGGCGGGGGCTGTCCAAGACCGTAGGCGGCGCAAGCCTTAAATCTCCAGCCTACGCAGATGGTGCTCCCGATTCGTTTACCGAATCAGACACCAAAACGCCGTCCGGCTCCGGCTGGACGAAACGGTAACATCCAGGAGTAAACCCGTGGCAATTAAGCTCGAAGACAAGAAGGCCATTGTCGCTGAAGTCAACGAGGCTGCCAAAGCTGCCCTGTCCGCTGTCGTGGCTGATGCCCGTGGCGTGACCGTAGGCGCCATGACCGGACTCCGTAAAGAGGCCCGTGAAGCCGGTGTGTACGTGAAAGTCGTACGCAACACCCTGGCTCGCCGCGCCGTTGAAGGCACTGCTTTCGAAGTGCTGAACGACGTGTTCAAGGGCCCGACCCTCATTGCATTCTCCAACGAGCATCCGGGCGCTGCTGCCCGTATCTTCCGCGAGTTTGCCAAGGGTCAGGACAAGTTCGAGATCAAGGCGGCTGCCTTCGAAGGCAAGTTCATTGCAGCCAATCAGATCGACGTACTGGCAAGCCTGCCGACCTACGACGAAGCCATTTCTCAGCTGATGAGCGTGATCCAAGGCGCTACCAGCAAGCTGGCTCGTACTCTGGCGGCGGTTCGCGACAAGAAGGAAGCCGAGGCTGCCTGAGGCACCGCGGAATCTTCCACCTTTTTTGTTTAATAAGGCCGCCTCGAGGCTGCCACCCAATACAGGAATAGAGTCATGGCTCTGACCAACGAAGACATCATCAACGCCGTTTCCGAAATGTCCGTGATGCAGGTTGTTGAACTGATCAAGGCAATGGAAGAGAAGTTCGGCGTCACCGCCGCTGCCGCTGTTGCTGCCGGCCCGGCTGCTGCCGCTGCTGTAGCTGAAGAGCAGACCGAGTTCAACATCGTTCTGACTGACGCTGGCGAGAAGAAAGTTAACGTCATCAAGGTTGTTCGTGAACTGACCGGTCTGGGCCTGAAAGAAGCCAAGGCTGTCGTTGACGGCGCCCCGGGCGTGGTCAAGGAAGGCGCTTCCAAGGAAGAAGCCGAAGCGGCTAAGAAGGCTCTGGAAGAAGCAGGCGCCAAGGTCGAGCTCAAGTAAGCTGAGCCGACATTGCGTCGACAGTCCGCGCGCTGATTCCGGACTGATGGCTGGTGGCCTGTGCCACCGGCCTTTTTCCGTTGTGGGCAGCCCTGGCTCGGCCAGCTGCCCGTAACGCGAAATGCCACCCCGTGCGGTGGCCGCAAACCAAGGTTTGCACGATTTTCAGGCTGCTCCCATAGGAGAGGCCAAACAAGCAGGTGACCAAGCTGGGGAACGCTGATGGCTTACTCATATACTGAGAAAAAACGTATCCGCAAGGACTTTAGCAAGTTGCCGGACGTCATGGATGTGCCATATCTGCTGGCCATTCAACTGGATTCGTACCGCGAATTCCTGCAGGCGGGCGCTGGCAAGGAGCATCTCCGCGACGTCGGCCTGCATGCGGCCTTCAAGTCCGTTTTCCCGATTATCAGCTATTCCGGCAATGCGGCCCTGGAATACGTCGGTTATCGCCTGGGCGAACCGGCATTTGACGTCAAGGAATGCGTGCTGCGCGGCGTGACCTTCGCCGTACCGCTGCGCGTGAAAGTGCGTCTGATGATTTTCGACAAGGAATCGTCGAGCAAGGCAATCAAGGACATCAAGGAGCAGGAAGTCTACATGGGGGAAATCCCCCTGATGACGGAAAACGGTACCTTCATCATCAACGGTACCGAGCGGGTCATCGTCTCCCAGCTGCACCGTTCGCCGGGCGTGTTCTTCGATCACGACAAGGGCAAGACCCACAGCTCCGGCAAGCTGCTGTACTCCGCACGCATCATCCCTTACCGCGGCTCCTGGCTGGACTTCGAGTTCGACCCGAAGGACGCGGTGTTCGTACGTATCGACCGTCGCCGCAAGCTGCCGGCGTCGGTGTTGCTGCGTGCGCTGAACTACGGCACCGAGGAGATCCTCGACGCCTTCTATGACACCAACGTCTTCCACCTCAAGGATCAGTCGCTGAACCTCGAGCTGGTGCCGCAGCGCCTGCGCGGCGAAATCGCCGGCTTCGACATCAAGGACGACGCTGGCAAGGTCATTGTCGAGCAGGGCCGTCGCGTGACTGCCCGACACATCAACCAGCTGGAAAAGGCTGGGATCAAAGAGCTGGAAGTTCCGCTGGACTACGTCCTCGGTCGCACTCTGGCCAAGGCCATCGTGCACCCGGCTACCGGCGAGATCGTCGCCGAGTGCAATACCGAGCTGACCACCGACCTGCTGGCCAAGATTGCCAAGGCCCAGGTCATCCGCATCGAAACGCTGTACACCAACGACATCGACTGCGGCCCGTTCATCTCCGATACCTTGAAGATCGACGGCACCAGCAATCAGCTGGAAGCGCTGGTCGAGATCTACCGCATGATGCGTCCCGGCGAGCCGCCGACCAAGGATGCCGCCGAGACGCTGTTCAACAACCTGTTCTTCAGCGCCGAGCGTTACGATCTGTCCGCCGTCGGTCGCATGAAGTTCAACCGCCGCATCGGTCGTGAAGAGATCGAAGGCCCGGGCGTACTCAGCCGCGAAGACATCGTCGACGTGCTGAAGACCCTGGTCGACATCCGTAACGGCAAAGGCATCGTCGACGACATCGACCACCTCGGCAACCGCCGCGTGCGCTGCGTCGGCGAGATGGCCGAGAACCAGTTCCGCGTCGGCCTGGTGCGCGTCGAGCGCGCGGTCAAGGAACGCCTGTCGATGGCCGAAAGCGAAGGCCTGATGCCGCAGGATCTGATCAACGCCAAGCCGGTGGCTGCCGCGATCAAGGAGTTCTTCGGTTCCAGCCAGCTGTCGCAGTTCATGGACCAGAACAACCCGCTGTCCGAGATTACCCACAAGCGCCGCGTCTCCGCGCTTGGCCCGGGCGGTCTGACCCGCGAGCGTGCCGGCTTCGAAGTCCGCGACGTGCACCCGACCCACTACGGTCGCGTGTGCCCGATCGAAACGCCGGAAGGCCCGAACATCGGCCTGATCAACTCGCTGGCCACCTATGCGCGCACCAACCAGTATGGCTTCCTGGAGAGCCCGTACCGTGTGGTCAAGGGCGCCCAGGTGACCGACGAGATCGTCTTCCTCTCCGCGATCGAGGAAGCCAACCACGTCATTGCCCAGGCCTCCGCGACCCTCAACGAGCAGGGCCGGCTGGTGGACGAGCTGGTGGCCGTGCGTCACCTGAACGAATTCACCGTCAAGGCGCCGGATGACGTCACCCTGATGGACGTATCGCCGAAGCAGGTGGTATCCGTTGCGGCCTCGCTGATTCCGTTCCTCGAGCACGACGACGCCAACCGTGCGCTGATGGGTTCGAACATGCAGCGTCAGGCCGTGCCGACCCTGCGTGCCGACAAGCCGCTGGTGGGTACCGGCATGGAGCGCAACGTCGCCCGTGACTCCGGCGTCTGCGTGGTGGCCCGGCGTGGCGGCGTGATCGACTCGGTCGATGCCAGCCGCATCGTGGTGCGCGTCAACGACGACGAGGTCGAGACCGGCGAAGCGGGTGTCGACATCTACAACCTGACCAAGTACACCCGTTCCAACCAGAACACCTGCATCAACCAGCGTCCGCTGGTGCAGAAGGGTGACGTGGTCGGTCGTGGCGACATCATGGCCGACGGCCCGTCCACCGACATGGGCGAGCTGGCTCTTGGCCAGAACATGCGCGTCGCGTTCATGCCGTGGAACGGCTTCAACTTCGAAGACTCCATCTGCCTGTCCGAGCGCGTGGTTCAGGAAGACCGCTTCACCACCATCCACATCCAGGAACTGACCTGCGTGTCGCGCGACACCAAGCTCGGCCCGGAGGAAATCACTGCGGACATCCCGAACGTCGGTGAAGCCGCGCTGAACAAGCTGGACGAGGCGGGTATCGTCTATGTCGGTGCCGAGGTTATGGCCGGCGACATTCTGGTCGGCAAGGTGACGCCGAAAGGCGAGACCCAGCTGACTCCGGAAGAGAAGCTGCTGCGCGCGATCTTCGGCGAGAAGGCCAGCGACGTTAAGGACACCTCCCTGCGCGTGCCGACCGGTACCAAGGGCACCGTCATCGACGTCCAAGTGTTCACCCGCGATGGCGTGGAGCGCGACTCGCGCGCCCTGGCGATCGAGAAGCAGCAACTCGACGAAATCCGCAAGGATCTCAACGAGGAGTTCCGCATCGTTGAAGGCGCCACCTTCGAGCGCCTGCGCTCCGCCTTGGTCGGCCACAAGGCCGACGGCGGTCCGGCTGCCCTGAAGAAAGGCACCGAGATCACCCACGAGTATCTCGACGCGCTCGAGCGCGGCCAGTGGTTCAAGCTGCGCATGGCCGAAGAGGCGCTGAACGAGCAGCTGGAGAAGGCCCAGGCCTACATCTCCGACCGCCGTCAGCTGCTCGACGACAAGTTCGAGGACAAGAAGCGCAAGCTGCAGCAGGGCGACGACCTGGCGCCGGGCGTGCTGAAGATCGTCAAGGTCTACCTCGCCATCAAGCGCCGCATCCAGCCGGGCGACAAGATGGCCGGTCGTCACGGTAACAAGGGTGTGGTCTCGGTGATCATGCCGGTGGAAGACATGCCGCACGATGCCTACGGCACGCCGGTGGACATCGTCCTCAACCCGCTGGGCGTACCGTCGCGGATGAACGTCGGGCAGATCCTCGAGACCCACCTGGGTCTGGCGGCCAAGGGCCTCGGCGAGAAGATCAACCGCATGCTCGAAGAGCAGCGCAAGATCGCCGAGCTGCGCGCGTTCCTGCACGAGATCTACAACGAGATCGGCGGTCGCCAGGAAAACCTCGACAGCCTGAACGACGAGGAAGTCCTGGCGCTGGCGAACAACCTGCGCAAGGGCGTGCCGATGGCCACCCCGGTGTTCGACGGTGCCGAAGAGCGCGAGATCAAGGCCATGCTGAAGCTGGCCGATCTGCCGGAAAGCGGCCAGATGCAGCTGTTCGACGGCCGTACCGGTAACGCCTTCGAGCGTACGACCACCGTCGGCTACATGTACATGCTCAAGCTGAACCACCTGGTCGACGACAAGATGCACGCGCGTTCCACCGGCTCCTATAGCCTGGTTACCCAGCAACCGCTGGGCGGCAAGGCGCAGTTCGGTGGCCAGCGTTTCGGGGAAATGGAGGTCTGGGCGCTGGAAGCCTACGGCGCCGCCTACACCCTGCAGGAAATGCTGACCGTGAAGTCGGACGACGTGAACGGCCGGACCAAGATGTACAAGAACATCGTGGATGGCGATCACCGCATGGAGGCCGGCATGCCCGAGTCCTTCAACGTGCTGATCAAGGAAATCCGTTCGCTCGGCATCGACATCGAGCTGGAAACCGAATAACCCGCGACGCGTACCGGCAGCAGGCGAGCCTGCTGCCGGCTCCGTGAGGAGGAAAGGCCTTGAAAGACCTGCTTAATCTGTTGAAAAACCAGGGTCAAGTCGAAGAGTTTGACGCCATCAAGATTGCGCTGGCGTCGCCCGAGATGATCCGTTCCTGGTCCTTTGGTGAAGTTAAGAAGCCGGAGACCATCAACTACCGTACCTTCAAGCCGGAGCGCGATGGCCTGTTCTGCGCCAAGATCTTCGGCCCGGTGAAGGACTACGAGTGCCTGTGCGGCAAGTACAAGCGCCTCAAGCACCGCGGTGTGATCTGCGAGAAGTGCGGCGTGGAAGTCGCCCTGGCCAAGGTGCGCCGCGAGCGCATGGGCCACATCGAGCTGGCCTCGCCGGTCGCCCACATCTGGTTCCTCAAGTCGCTGCCGTCGCGTATCGGTCTGCTGCTGGACATGACCCTGCGCGACATCGAGCGCGTGCTCTATTTTGAGAGCTACGTGGTCATCGATCCGGGCATGACCACCCTGGACAAGGGCCAACTGCTCAACGACGAGCAGTACTTCGAGGCTCTCGAGGAGTTCGGTGACGACTTCGACGCGCGCATGGGTGCCGAGGCCGTCTTCGAGCTGCTCGCCGGCATCGATCTGGAGCACGAGATCGGCCGCCTGCGCGAAGAGATTCCGCAGACCAACTCGGAAACCAAGATCAAGAAGCTATCCAAGCGCCTGAAGCTGATGGAAGCCTTCCAGGGCTCCGGCAACAAGCCGGAGTGGATGGTGCTGACCGTGCTGCCGGTGCTGCCGCCGGACCTGCGTCCGCTGGTGCCGCTGGACGGTGGCCGCTTCGCGACCTCCGACCTGAACGACCTGTATCGTCGGGTGATCAACCGTAACAACCGCCTGAAGCGCCTGCTCGACCTGTCGGCGCCGGACATCATCGTGCGCAACGAAAAGCGCATGCTGCAGGAGGCGGTGGACGCCCTGCTGGACAACGGTCGTCGCGGCCGTGCCATCACCGGCTCCAACAAGCGCCCGCTGAAGTCCCTGGCCGACATGATCAAGGGCAAGCAGGGCCGCTTCCGTCAGAACCTGCTCGGCAAGCGCGTCGACTACTCGGGCCGTTCGGTGATCACCGTCGGTCCGACCCTGCGCCTGCACCAGTGCGGTCTGCCGAAGAAGATGGCTCTCGAGCTGTTCAAGCCGTTCATCTTCGGCAAGCTCGAAGCCCGTGGCCTGGCGACCACCATCAAGGCGGCCAAGAAGATGGTCGAGCGCGAGCTGCCCGAGGTGTGGGACGTGCTCGCCGACGTCATCCGCGAACACCCCGTGCTGCTCAACCGTGCGCCGACCCTGCACCGTCTGGGTATCCAGGCGTTCGAGCCGGTACTGATCGAAGGCAAGGCCCTGCAGCTGCACCCGCTGGTGTGCGCCGCGTACAACGCCGACTTCGACGGTGACCAGATGGCCGTGCACGTTCCGCTGACCCTCGAGGCCCAGCTGGAAGCGCGCGCGCTGATGATGTCGACCAACAACATCCTGTCCCCGGCCAACGGCGAGCCGATCATCGTGCCGTCGCAGGACGTGGTATTGGGTCTGTACTACATGACCCGCGAAGCGATCAACGCCAAGGGCGAAGGCCGCGTGTTCGCCGACCTGCAGGAAGTCGATCGCGTGTTCCGCGCCGGCGAAGTGTCCCTGCACGCCAAGGTCAAGGTGCGCATCAACGAGACCGTCAAGGATCGTGACAGCGGTGTGATCACCAAGAACACCCGCATCGTCGACACCACCGTCGGCCGCGCGCTGCTGTTCCAGGTGGTTCCGGCTGGCCTGTCGTTCGACGTGGTCAACCAGTCGATGAAGAAGAAGGCGATCTCCAAGCTGATCAACCACGCGTACCGTGTGGTGGGTCTGAAGGACACCGTGATCTTCGCCGACCAGCTGATGTACACCGGTTTCGCCTACTCGACCATCTCCGGTGTGTCGATCGGCGTCAACGACTTTGTCATTCCGGCCGAGAAGGCGCGCATCATCGATGCCGCCACCGCCGAGGTGAAGGAAATCGAGACCCAGTACGCCTCCGGCCTGGTGACCCAGGGCGAGAAGTACAACAAGGTGATCGACCTGTGGTCGAAGGCCAACGACGAAGTGTCCAAGGCGATGATGGCCAACCTCTCCAAGGAGAAGGTCATCGACCGCGAGGGCAAGGAAGTCGACCAGGAGTCCTTCAACTCCATGTACATGATGGCGGACTCCGGTGCGCGGGGCTCCGCGGCCCAGATCCGTCAGCTGGCCGGTATGCGCGGCCTGATGGCCAAGCCGGACGGCTCGATTATCGAAACCCCGATCACCGCGAACTTCCGCGAGGGTCTGAACGTACTGCAGTACTTCATCTCCACCCACGGTGCCCGTAAGGGTCTGGCGGATACCGCGCTGAAGACCGCGAACTCCGGTTACCTGACCCGTCGTCTGGTCGACGTGGCCCAGGATCTGGTGGTGACCGAGATCGATTGCGGCACCGAGCACGGTCTGCTGATGACCCCGCACATCGAGGGCGGCGACATCGTCGAGCCGCTCGGTGAGCGCGTGCTCGGCCGCGTGATTGCCCGCGACGTGCCCAAGCCGGGCACCGACGAGATCATCGTGCCGGCTGGCACCCTGATCGACGAGCAGTGGGTCGATTTCCTCGAGCTGAACAGCGTCGACGAAGTGATCGTGCGTTCGCCGATCGCCTGCGAAACCCGCTACGGCATCTGCGCCAAGTGCTACGGTCGCGACCTGGCGCGCGGTCACCAGGTCAACATCGGCGAAGCGGTCGGCGTCATCGCCGCCCAGTCGATCGGTGAGCCGGGTACCCAGCTGACCATGCGTACCTTCCACATCGGTGGTGCGGCCAGCCGGAGCGCGGCGCAGGACAGCATTCAGGTGAAAAACGGCGGCACCATCCGCCTGCATAACCTGAAGCACGTCGAGCGCACCGACGGCGCGCTGGTGGCGGTTTCCCGCTCCGGCGAGCTGGCGGTGGCCGACGATTTCGGTCGCGAGCGCGAACGCTACAAGCTGCCTTACGGTGCGGTGATTTCCGTGCGGGAAGGCGACCGGGTCGAAGCCGGTGCCGTGGTGGCCAAGTGGGACCCGCACACCCACCCGATCGTTACCGAGATGGCCGGTACCGTCACCTTCGTCGGCATGGAAGAGGGCATCACGGTCCGTCGCCAGACCGACGAACTGACCGGTCTGACCAACATCGAGGTGATGGACCTGCACGAGCGTCCGGCAGCCGGCAAGGACATCCGTCCGGCGGTCAAGCTGGTCGACGCTTCCGGCAAGGAGCTGCTGCTGCCGGGCACCGACGTGCCGGCCCAGTACTTCCTGCCGGCCAAGACCCTGGTCAACCTGTCCGACGGTGCCAAGGTCAGCGTGGGTGACGTGGTTGCGCGTATTCCGCAGGAAACCTCGAAGACCCGCGACATCACCGGTGGTCTGCCGCGCGTCGCCGACCTGTTCGAGGCACGCCGGCCGAAAGAGCCGTCGATCCTCGCGGAAATCAGCGGCACCATCAGCTTCGGCAAGGAAACCAAGGGCAAGCGCCGTCTGGTCATCACGCCGAACGATGG
>Ga0209212_1004820_pt1 | contig 16443 bp, 12 predicted proteins | sample RifGroC2_FD_183996 | JGI IMG/M metagenome (GOLD analysis project Ga0209212, IMG submission 183996) | Groundwater microbial communities from Rifle, Colorado, USA - Groundwater C2 (SPAdes) (version 2) | ecosystem: Environmental > Aquatic > Deep subsurface > Groundwater | place: Rifle, Colorado...
GTGGCACACTTTGATGGTCTCTTGTCTTGGTAAACCAGAGACTCCCCCAAAGGGTTCGTTTGTTCAAGTTCCTTGAGGGGGATCTTCTCCGAACCATCACGCTATTTGACCGGCAGCGCGGAAAAGAACATCGGGATTGGTGACCCTACTCAGAGATCACGGGAAATCGCCCAGACAGGCTCTTGGTCAACGTGTTCTATAACCCAGGGGCGGAGGGCGCGAAGTTCGACTACGGCTATCGGGGAACGCCCGTAGCCATTCCATTGGGTTTCGACGCGTCAAAAGCCTCACATCAATTTGCGATCGAATGGGATCCGTGTGAGATCCGGTGGTTCGTCGATGGCAAACTGGTTCACCGTCGCGCCGCGTGGAACCCGACTCCCATTCCGCACCTACCCATGACATTACACGTCAATACATGGCCGACCCGTTCACGAGAGCTTGCCGGCCGACTTTTGCTCCGCTCGCTTCCAGCGTCGGCGATCGTGCGCCGAATCGCTGTTGACGCGTCGAGCTATGAAGTACAGCCCCTAACGCCCGCTTTGCCGCAGTGCGTCTTTCCCGCAGTGAACATAACAGAAGCCTCGTCCTGGAGTGGTTCATAGCTGTTTTTTGCAATCTGATTGCATGCACATGCGTTTGCGAACTCGGGCTACAATTTCCTCGCCCTTTGCCTTTGAGGCTGGATCAACAACCAATATGGAGGCCGAGGCGATCTGCTGCTCGCTCATTTTGGCCGATTGTCTGCGAGACTGCACCTCGAAGCATCGGGCGCGCTTTAATTCGCCGGCAGCAATTTTTTGCAGCCAAGCAACCGGATACCCTACCTTCTGGCGTTCACCCTGATTACCAGAGTCGATGGCGCCGACGAGTTCATCCAGAAGGTCTTGGGCATGTGCAGTATCCGTAATTCCAGCTTGTTGCAGAACTTTCAGGAGCTGGGGAATGTAAGGAGTAATAGACGGCTCAATGATCAATCCATCAAAAACGCCACCACTGCCACTCGCTGTGGCGGGGATACTGCGCACCTCGCTCTCCGGTGCGGGTGGTGGTGGTTTATGATGTGATCTATGCGTAGTCTCTGTATAAGCCTGCTGATTTCCATCATCCTTGTATGCCAGATTTCCGCATTCTTGTTTGCTGTTTTTTCGCATCCTTGTATGCTGGATTCCAGCATACTGGTCAGCGCCAGCATCAGCGCGGGCTTGCGAGGAGATTAGCTCGAAAAGCCGACCAATATTTAGCCTGTAAAAAAGACGGCAAGGGAGTCCATCTTCTTTTTCTTCCAGCACCATTTTATTCCTGAGTTTTTTACGAACATTTTCTTGTTCACTCCTGCCTAATCCTGTTTCTTCCTTCCATTCTTGCTGTGTTTTGTATATCCATCCAGCTTTATCCTGTCCGCGACCAGACCAGTAAACCAGTTGGCTTAGCCAGACTGCACCGGCCACAGACTCGGCCACAGGCACAAAGCAACGATGAAAGGCGATAGGCCGATCCAACAGTTGCAAAATCATGTCCTTGTCCATTTCAAACTCCGCCGAATAGAGAAGCCAGACGCTGCTGCGCCGTCTGCTCGATCATGCTGCTCCTCCAGCCGCAATCCGCTCTGCTTTGGATCGGGGGCCGCGCCTTTTTGGCATCGGCGGCATTGCTGCTACGCAACCATCTTGCTCAGCTAGCCAGCGCGCGCAGGCCAGCACAGTAGCTACTCTGCGTCCACCATCAAGAAAAGTTGGCACGGGGCAAGTACCCCGCGCGATTTCGTTTCGGACAACTCCCTGGGGGCGATTTCTAACTTGAGCGAGCTGCTTCACGCTCGCCAGAAGGCTTCCCAGGGTTATGTTTTTGACGATATAGTCAAAATATTGCAACACGTTAGCATCGTGAGGATTCTGCATTTTGTACTCCTGCTTATTACGCAGGGGCGGTGAGGGCATGCCGCAGCCGCTCCCTGCCTGAAACCGGTTGATTGCTTACCAAAAGGCAAGCCCGTGGGTCAGGCAGGAGTGCGGCGCGGAGGGGTGATCGGGACGGGGGTGACGCGGGAAGAGAACTTGGCCAAGGCTGCTGGAATTACAGTTATAACCGAGATACCACAGCGTAAAAGTCCTTGTTTTGCGAGGATCGCCAAACGATCTGCAAAATTGTTGGTTTTTTTGTCGAAGGTAAATAAGATGAAGGTAGCGAAACACACCCCTATAAAAGTCATGGCCCACAGACATTGATCGAAAAAACAATCGCAGAGCACTATCACAAGCAAGCCGACCAACACTACAGGAAACGCAGCCTTGATCCGCGCCTGCCAAGTCGCTTGTTGCAGCCCCCAAGGGCGGCTAAACAGCGCAACGCACCCCAAAATAAATTCGGCAGGAGAAATGTTTTTCGATGATGTCGGTGAGATGTTCACGCAACAATTCTGTTGCACTCTGCATCATTTCGTCAAGCTGCTTTCTCGGCTTTTTTGCTGAGTATCTACCTAGCTTTTTGGCTATATTGGTGATAAGAAATTCGTGAATTGTTTTCGTGTGTGCGAATCCAACCTAGGTTAGCGAGTTGGATTATTGTTGCCAAAATCATCGTTGCAGCACGGAGTTCACGAGACACCAAAATCACCTAGCCGGTGCCAAGGATTAGCTCATCGTATGTTGCTGGGGTTTTCTGAAGTGAGTTGACTGCCACCAAACATAACTTGCCAACATCTTGCGGGCAGTCAGGTAGCTATAAAGCCTAGTCTAATCTAGTCTAAAATACTCGATAAATCATGTGATATACAGTGATACCGAGTTATGCAGAATTACGCTAACTCACTGTTTTTAGTGGCGTCCCCAACGAGATTCGAACTCGTGTTACCGCCGTGAAAGGGCGATGTCCTAGGCCTCTAGACGATAGGGACTTTGATTTTTAAAGCTCTTTTGGTGGAGGTAAGCGGGATCGAACCGCTGACCTCTTGCATGCCATGCAAGCGCTCTCCCAGCTGAGCTATACCCCCGTACCTCGAAAGAGCGCGCATTATAGTGATGCGGCCTATGCTTGTAAAGCCGACTTCCCGAAAAAATTACCCAAAGAGATTATCCAAAGAAATTACAGATACTTTTTCATGCGCGCCAGCACGGTCTCGCGCGGGAACAGCGCCAATACGGCATCCACCGACGGCGTGTGCGTCTGCCCGACCAGCATCACGCGCAGCGGCATCGCCAGCCTGGGCATTTTCAGATTGTGTTTGGCCAGCAATTCTTTTATCAGCGCAGCCAGTGCAGGCGCTTCCCAGGCGACATCGGCAAAACGCGCGGCGAGTTCACGCAATGCGGGCAGCACTTCCGGCACAAGATGCGCATCCAGCAACTCCTGTGTTGGATGTATTTCAATATAAAAGACTTCCGCTTCATCCGCCAATTCGAGCAACGTCGCGGTGCGCTCCTTGTACAGGACAATCACCGCTTCCAGCGGCGGCGCATCGCTTGCCTGTACGCCGCGCTCCGCCAGATGCTTGCGCACCAATTCCGCCAAACGCGGATTGTCGGCCAGTTTGATGTAATGCTGGTTCAGCCAGCGCAGTTTTTCCGGGTTGAACTGCGCCGCCGATTTACTGATGTGGCGCAAGTCGAACCATTCGACAAGTTGTTGCACGGAGAAAATTTCTTCATCGCCGTGCGACCAGCCCAGGCGCGCCAGATAATTAATCAACGCTTCCGGCAAATAACCGTCCTCGGCATATTGCATCACACTCACCGCGCCATGCCGCTTGGACAGCCGCTCGCCATCGCTGCCCAATATCATCGGCACATGCGCATATTGCGGCAGCGTCGCGCCCAATGCCTTGAGGATATTGATCTGGCGCGGCGTATTGTTGACGTGATCGTCGCCGCGAATGACCTGTGTGATGCCCATATCCAGATCGTCCACGACTACACAGAAGTTGTAAGTCGGCGTACCGTCGGCGCGGGCGATGATCAGATCGTCCAGTTCGCTGTTCTCGAACACGATCTTGCCCTTGACCATGTCGTCCCACGCCGCCACGCCGTGCAGGGGGTTCTTGAAACGCACCACCGGTTTGACGCCCTCTGGCGGAGCCGGCAGAACCTTGCCCTGCCCGGGCCGCCAACACCCGTCATAACGCGGCTTCTCACCGCGCACACGTTGCGCTTCGCGCATGCTTTCCAATTCTTCCGGCGCGGTATAGCAGTAATAGGCCGTACCTTCATCGAGCATCTGCTGCAGCACCGCCTTGTAGCGATCCATGCGCTGCATCTGGTAGAACGGTCCCTCGTCGTAATCCAGATTCAACCAGGACATCCCATCCAGGATCGCCTGCACCGACTCCTGCGTGGAACGCTCCAGATCGGTATCTTCGATACGCAAAATAAAAGTACCTCCCAGCTTGCGCGCGTATGCCCAGGAGAACAAAGCGGTGCGCGCACCGCCGATATGCAGATAACCGGTGGGGCTGGGAGCGAAACGAGTACGTGTAGTCATAACTTGAACAGGAGAGCCATAGTGGAGCGCGCATTTTACGGACTTTGCTCATCTCGCGCACAAAGTTATGACTTTTCCATTGACTGTGATCGCCGCGTTATGCTCTAATTCGCGCCCTCTTCGGGGCGGTTAGCTCAGTGGTAGAGCACTGCCTTCACACGGCAGGGGTCAGGTGTTCGAAACACCTACCGCCCACCAAACATCATGGATTCACACTCATGATTCCATCGCTACCAGCCGGATTCTCTTTCCGGTGTCGCGGAAATCTTGTGGATACTCAAGTCGGCGCCGTTGAATTCTTCTTCCGCATCAAGGCGAATACCGACCAGTTTTTTCAGCACGCCGTACACTGCATAACCACCCGCGAAGGCAATCCCCACGCCGAGCAATGTGCCGCACAATTGCGCCATGAAGCTCACGCCGCCGATGCCGCCGAACGCCTTGAGGCCGAAAATGCCGGCGGCGATCCCGCCCCATGCGCCGCACAAACCATGCAGCGGCCATACACCGAGCACATCGTCGATCTTCCAGCGGTTTTGTGTCAGAGTGAACATCACCACGAACAATACGCCCGCGATACCGCCGACTACCAATGCGCCGAGTGGGTGCATCAGGTCGGAACCGGCGCAGATCGCCACCAGCCCGGCCAGCGGGCCGTTATGCACGAAGCCGGGATCGTTCTTGCCAGCCCATAACGCAGCCAGCGTGCCGCCCACCATCGCCATCAGCGAATTGACCGCGACCAGGCCGCTGATTTTGCCGATTTCCTGCGCCGACATCACGTTGAAGCCGAACCAGCCCACCGTCAGTATCCACGCACCCAACGCGAGAAATGGGATGCTGGAGGGCGGATGCGCGGCGATGCGCCCTTCCTTGTTGTAGCGCCCGCGCCGCGCGCCGAGCAACAGCACCGCCGCCAGCGCGATCCAGCCGCCGACCGCATGCACTACCACCGAGCCGGCGAAGTCGTGGAACGGCGCGCCGAACGATGCAGTCAGCCATTCCTGTACGCCGAGGCGGCCATTCCAGGCGATGCCCTCGAAGATTGGATAAATAAACCCAACCAGCATGAAGGTGGCGGCCAGTTGCGGGTTAAAGCGCGCGCGCTCGGCGATGCCGCCGGAAACGATGGCGGGAATAGCGGCGGCAAAGGTGAGCAGAAAGAAAAATTTTACCAGGTCGTAGCCACTCTTTTGCGCCAGATGTTCTGCGCCGGTAAAAAAATGCACACCGTAAGCAAGGCTGTAGCCGATGAAGAAATACGCCAGCGTGGAAACTGCAAAGTCGGCCAGGATTTTGACCAGCGCGTTCACCTGGTTTTTTTTGCGCACCGTGCCAAGTTCCAGAAATGCAAAGCCCGCGTGCATCGCCAGCACCATGATCGCGCCGAGCAACACAAACAAGACGTCATTGCCGTATTTCAGATTTTCCATGCTTCCCTCCTTGGGTATGATTCATCAGGAAATACGCAAGATTCGTTCCAGAACCCTAACGAACTGATAGCTATAAACAAATCAAGGATGGGTTGGCTTAAAACTGTTTTGTGCAGGATAAATTGGTGCGCTTTATTGCCGGCATACCGCAGTTTCGCACCAGTACGGTGCATCCAAAAAACTAGCGCCAGCCGTTGAGGTGTTTCTCCAGCCAGAACAGGCCGATGATGGTTTTGCTGTCGTTAATTTTACCTTGCCTGATCCACTCTATCGCTTCGGCAAGCGACAGTTCGAACACTTCGAGAAATTCGCCGTCGTCGAGTTGACGGCCTTGATGGGTGAGGCCGCGCGCCAAAAAATATTCGATGTGCTCGTCGGCATAGCCGATGCATGGCCAAGTGGTGGTAAGGTGCGTCCACTCGCTGGCGGCATATCCGGTTTCTTCCAGCAGCTCGCGTTGCGCGGTGAGCAGAATATCTTCGCCATGATCGATTTTTCCGGCGGGCAGTTCGATGAACTCGCGCTGCGGCGCGTAGCGGAATTGGCGCTCCATCACCAGCTTACCGTTGTCGAGCATCGCCAGCACGGCGACTGCGCCGGGGTGGATGATATATTCGCGGGTGCAAACCTGACCATCCGGCAGGCGCGCATGATCTTTGCGCACCTTGATGAAACTGCCGTCGTACATCAAGGCCGTATCCAGGCAGGTTTCTTTCAAGTCCACGGCAATTCCATTGTTCAATAAAAAAGTAGTTCAACCACCGATTAACACGGATGTTCACGGATCATCAATAGATTGATTTTCTCATCCTGCGTATCGTTCCAGTGAATTGTGGATTTTTAGCAACACATTGCTTTATCCGTGGCTAATAGCCGTTTTTAGTAAGAAATCGCAAATTATTCCTTGAATTTCCAGCCGACGGAGCCCGAATCTTCCGAAAAAATCCGTGCCTTTTGGTTATCCACTTTCTGCAAGATGGCCCGGATGTCGGAACCCGGCATGCCGTTAAAAATATCCGCGCCTTTTGTGGATTTCATTGTTTGGCCAGTGGTTTGCCCAACGATGTTATCGATGACACAAGAGATACTCTCCCCCATTGCATCCCGGTCACGCGTGGCAGAGGCAAGCTCCTCCTCGAGTTCTTTAACCAAAAGATCGAGCGCACTGATTTCTGCATTGAGTTTCTCCATCTGATTGGACGCCTTGGCGTTTTTCCCCACCAGTTTTTGCCAGTTGCCGGCCTGTTCTGCCGTCAGCTTGATTGCGCCGCTCTTGATTTTCTCATGCAACCCCAGATATTTCGCGAACTCCTGGTCCGATTTCAACGACTCAATTTCACGCGCCTTGACTTTACTGCTTTCCTGCGCTTCGGCAATTTGCTTTTCCAATGTTACGATGCGCTGGTCAAATCCAGACAAGTCAGGAATCAGCACCGTCACGAGCGTCTCCCTGCCCCGGCGCTCGTCAGTGGAGACAATCTTGATTTTTTCGGCCGCAATCATGCATCCCTCAATGACATCGGCGTACACTTCATCGGCGATAATTTCACAGTTCACAGCATGTTCGACACGGACAATCCTGCCGACTATCATGCTGTGCTCACAGCGATGAATAGCCACTTCACCGTCGCGGGCTCGAATTACGGCACGCGAAACATGCTTGCACAGAGTAATGTTTCCGCCCTGCGATTCCGCATGCCCCCCGGCCAGATTTCCCTCGATGCGGATATTGCCGCCCCGCGAAATTACATTGCCAAATACGTCGGAAAGGAAAGTCATGTGCTTTCCTTTTACGCTGCGGCCTTCCTGCACCTCGCCATGCTCGATAAATTCATCCACGCCCAGCTCCAGGTTGCCGGTCGTCTTGGCGCTGATTCCTCCTTTGGTCTCGATTTTCTCGGTAACGGAAATGTTGTTCGATTGCGTATCGAGCACGATAAAGCCATCCAGCGTCGACACGACATACTCGCCATCGGCAGCCTGTTCCACGGCTGTCCCCGCCGCCGCAAGCGCGTACAAATCCACATCTTTCGGTATTTTTGGCTCGATGACATCCCCTGTCACCTTGTAGCCCGGTTTGCCGAGCACTCTTGGGATTTTTTTGAGCAAGCGTTTCCCTTTGGCGACTTGCGGAAAACGGTTTTTGTACGCCTTCAAGTCAGCCTTGCCATTCAGCAATATCTTCGGGGAATTATCGCGGTGCAAATCGGGGCACACCTCCAGAATTTCGGCATCGCGCCCCTCCGTAGACTCAAGATACCGGGCAATCGTTATCCGGGCAGGCGCGCCGCTTGCGATGGCTTGGCGCACGACATCCGCGTCGATGCCAAATTTCACCTCTTTCAACCATAGATCGGCGACAAATTCATCGAAATCCAGGCGGGTCGGCACTTGCCGGGTTTTACTCACCTGCCCGATAACAGGCGGAACGCCGTCTTCGCCCGGCTCGCCATAAACTGGCTCTTCATAAGTCTCCTCGAGGCTGACCGGCTCAAAAACATATTCGGCACGGTTTCCGCCCTCAAGCAGCTTCACCGTCCGGTAGAGCGTCTGGCGCTGCGGCAAAAACCGGGTAATTTTTGCGGCAATTTTTGCCTCGGCGCATTTGCCTTGCATCGCCACCAGCCAGTCGGCGTCATAAAGCAACTTTAGGAAAACGGTGTAATCCAAGCCGGAAAACTGCATCTCTCCGGTAAATAAGCGGTCGACAAAAAGCTCGAAGTCGCCAGTCGCCAAAGACAGCGCGCGCAGGTCAATAATGACTCCCTCCGACCGTATGGAGATAAAACCGGGAAGCATCAACTCGGCTTGCGGGATTTCAATAGAATCATCTGGCAAATTGGTTGTAGCCATTTCGTACCCTTAGATTTTGCAGGCCGCCATTGTAAGACGCATCAGCTTTTCTTTACCACCTGCATCGCGGTGGCAACTAATCCGGCGATATCGGCGGCGTTGCCAGGCAGGATCATGGTGTTGCCTTGTTTGGCGATGTTACCAAAGGCATCGACAAACCGTTCAGCGACTTTGAGATTGACGGCGACCAGGCCGCCCTCACTTTGAATCGCGCTGGCGACCACTTTGATCGATTCTGCGGTGGCGTTGGCGACCAGCAGCAGGGCTTCGGCCTCGCCCTGTGCATTATTGATAGCGGCTTGCCGGGTGCCTTCGGATTCGCGAATCGAGGCGGTCATCTTGCCTTCTGCGAGGTTGATTTCTTCCTGCTTCTTGCCTTCCGATTGGGCGATCAGCGCGCGCTTTTCACGCTCGGCGGTGATTTGTTTCTGCATTGAGGCGAGCACTTGTTGCGGCGGGGTAATGTCCTTGATTTCATAGCGCAGCACTTTTACACCCCAGGTGGGGCTGGCTTCGTCAAGCGCAAAAACCACGGTACGGTTGATCGCGTCGCGGTCTTCCAGCAGCTTATCCAGATCGCGCTTGCCGCATTCGGAACGCAGTGCGGTCTGCGCGAGCATGGTGATGGCGGCGAGATAATTCGAGGTGCCATAGCTGGCGCGCGCGGCATCGGTGATCTGGTAATACAGCACGCCGTCCACTTGCACCTGGGTGTTGTCGCGCGTAATGCAGACCTGCGGAGCAATGTCGATGGGAAACTCGGTCAGGCGGTGACGGTAGGCGACGCGATCCATGAACGGAATGACGATGCTCAGTCCGGGTTCCAGTGATCTGTTGTATTTGCCAAACCGCTCAATCACCCACGCGTTTTGTTGCGGCACGATCTTGATCGACTGAAAAGCCAGAATGACCGCAAAGATTCCGAATCCGACGACAAATATATCCATATCCCCCCCTGCATAAAGGTAATAGTAGCGTGTGTTACTCGATAATCAAATGTGAACCGGCGATCTCCTTAATGCGCCAGGTCTGCCGGGTCTCATCCGCAACCGCTTTGGTCGCCAACTCGGCATCCCACTCAGCACCGCGATAGCTGACACGAGCATGACGCTCATCTGTCCATTGTACGATATGCACATCCTGCCCGATGTCATAGGCGAGGTTGGCTTGTTCGTGCGGCTTGGTATGCAGTTTTCGCCAGCGGTAAATCCACGCCACGCTGGCCAAACACAGCGCTGCCGCAACGGCGACCTGCCCGCCCCAAGCCATGCCCAGATAAGCGGCTAATCCGGCAACCGCCAAACCGAATGCCACGGCAATCAGATAGAACGTGCCGCTGGATATTTCGGCGATCACCAGCGCCACCGCCGCCAGCCACCATATCCAATATGCGTCCATTTTAACATCTCCTGTTTTCATCCTAAAAACCTCAGTTCATGCCACGGAGTTCACAGAGAGCGTAAGGATTTATCCGCCTTTCGTGGCATCACCCAAAAGGTGAATGAGCATCGCTCTATAACTGATTAATTTTACTCTGTAATCTCTGCGTTCTCTGTGGCCAGCTGTTTTTTCTAGGTTATTTTGCCATGTAATTCGGCAGCACAAGCAAAAACTCCCGCATACGGCGGGAGTTTCTGTCAGCCATCATCACAGACTGGCTTAATGCAGCAACAACGATTGCTGCACCGACACGGCGCAAACCGACATCAGCGTGCCGGGCAACAGGCCGAGCAACAATACGCCCAAGCCGTTCACGCTCAGCAGAAACGCCGAATCCGAGCCCACATTAATCGGCGCGTGGCTTTCCGGCGCATCGAAATACATCAGCTTGACGATGCGCAGGTAGTAGAACGCGCCGATCAGCGAGAGCAACACCGCGACGACAGCCAGCCAGACATGCCCCGCCTGCACCACGGAGTTCAGCACCGAAAATTTTGCGTAGAAGCCGACGGTGGGCGGCACGCCGGCCATCGAAAACATCAGCAGCAGCATCAGGAAGGCGAGCCACGGGCTGCGCTGGTTGAGTCCCTTGAAGTCGTTGAGGGTATCGGCCTCGAATCCTTCACGCGACAACAGCATGATCATGCCGAATGCGCCGAGCGACATCAGCACGTACACCACGGCGTAGAACATGGAAGTTCCATAGCCTTCGATGCCGCCGCTCAGCATGCCCAGCAGCATGAAACCCATGTGTGCGATGGTGGAGTAGGCGAGCATGCGCTTGAGGTTGGTTTGCGCAATCGCGGTAATATTGCCGAGCGCCATCGAGGCGATGGCGAGGATGATCAGCATGCCGGACCAGTGTTGCACCAGCGGTTGCAGCCCTTCGACCAGAATGCGCGAAACAAAGGCAAAGGCGGCGAGTTTGGGCGCCGAGCCGATCAGCATGGTCATCGCGGTGGGGGCGCCGTGATACACGTCCGGCACCCACATGTGGAACGGCACCACGCCGAGTTTGAAGGCCAGGCCAGAGACCACGAACACCAGGCCGAACACCAGCAGATTCTTGTCCGCCGCGCCGGACTTGATCGCGTCAGACACCGCGCCCAGTTCCAGCGAGCCGGTCGCGCCATACAGCATGGACATGCCGTACAGCAGCAGGCCGGAAGCCAGCGCACCGAGAATGAAATATTTCATCGCGGCTTCGGTGGCGACGGCAGAATCACGCTGCAACGCAACCATCGCATACAGGCTCAGCGAGAGCACTTCCAGACCGAGATACAGGGTGAGAAAATGGTTGGCGGAGATCATCACCATCATGCCGAGCGTGGCGAACAGGGCCAGCACCATGAATTCGCCGCTGAACAGGCCGCGCACGGTGAGATATAGCCTTGAATAGACCAGCATCATTGACACCGCCAGATAGGTCAGCAGCTTCAGCACGTCGGACATCAGGTCGTCCACGAACATGTTATTAAAGGCATACACCACACCGCTTTCGTGCGTGCCCACGGTAATCAGCGCACAGCCCAGCAGGGTGAGTTGCACCAGCATGTAGGTGACCAGCCTGCCGCTTTGCTTGATCAGCAAATCCGCAATCAGAATCACACACGCCATGACCAGCATAAAAATTTCCGCGCCGGCCGGCATCAAATTAGTCATCAAGTCCATATACACCTCAAAATCTGCTGCAAAAATACGGGGCTGGCTGGGCAATTCGTGAATTGCCCCTACGGATTACAACGGCAGCTTGGAACGCGCCACATGCACCAGCAGGTCGTTCACCGACACATGCATGATTTCGCTGAACGGCAGAGGGTACAGACCCATGCCCAGCACCATGATCGCCAATACCGAAAAGATCATCTTCTCGCGCAGCGTCAGGTCGGTGAGTTCGGCGACATGCGAATTGGCCACCGCGCCGAAGATCACGCGCTTGTACATCCACAACGTGTAGGCAGCGCCAAAGATCAGCGTGGTCGCGGCGGCGAAGGCGTACCAGAAATTCACCTTCACCGCGCCGAGAACCACCATGAATTCGCCGACGAAGCCGCTGGTGCCAGGCAGGCCGACGTTGGCCATCGCGAACAGCATGAAGAACGCGGCGAATATCGGCATGGTGTTGGCCACGCCGCCGTAGTCGGCGATGTTGCGCGAATGCATGCGGTCATACAGCACGCCGATGCAGAGGAACAGCGCGCCCGCGACAAAGCCATGCGAAATCATTTGCAGCAGCGCGCCTTCCATGCCGTAAGCGTTGAAGATGAAAAAGCCCAGCGTGACGAAGCCCATGTGCGAGATCGAGGAATACGCCACCAGCTTCTTCATGTCCGTCTGCATCAGCGCCACCAGACCGATGTACACCACCGCGATCAGCGACAGCGCGATCATCGCGCCGGCCAGTTGGTGGCTGGCATCCGGCGTGATCGGCATCGAGAAGCGCAGGAAACCGTAGGCACCGACCTTCAGCATGATCGCCGCCAGCACCACCGAGCCGCCGGTCGGCGCTTCGACGTGCGCATCCGGCAACCAGGTGTGCACCGGGAACATCGGCACTTTCACCGCAAAGGCAAAGAAAAATGCGATGAAGATCAGAATCTGTGCCGTCATCGGGAGCGCGACTTTATGGAAGTCGAGAATCGCGAAGCTGCCGCCGGATTGGTTGAACAGGTAAATCAGCGCCACCAGCATCAGCAACGAACCGAGCAGGGTATAAAGGAAGAATTTGACTGCCGCATACACGCGGTTCGGCCCGCCCCATACGCCGATGATCAGGAACATCGGAATCAGCATGGTTTCCCAAAACACATAGAACAGGATGGAGTCCAGTGCGGTGAACACGCCGATCATGACACCGGACATGATCAGGAAGGACGCCATGTATTGCGCGACGCGCTTCTCGATCACCTGCCAGCCGGCCAGCACTACTAGCGGCGTAAAGAACGCGGTGAGCAGGACGAACAGCACCGAGATGCCGTCCACGCCGAGGTGATAGTGGATGTTGAAGCGCGCGATCCAGTCATGCAATTCGACGAACTGCATCTCGGAGGTGTCGCGCACAAAGCCGGCATACAGCGGGATGGTCACCAGAAAACCGAGTACCGAGCCGACCAGCGCGAGGATGCGCGCCAGCGGAGCGTTCTTGTCGCCGCCGGTGGCCAGGATCAATATGCCGAAAATGATCGGCAGCCAGATCGCAACACTAATGATGGGTAATCCAAAAATCATGCTGTTATTCCTCAAATTTCCTGTAGGGGCGATTCACGAATCGCCCTTGCCGGGCAATATGGCAAACGGGCGATTCGTGAATCGCCCCTACGAGCTTCACGTTAAAACCAATCCCTCACGGTCAGCAACACGAATACGCCGATGATCATGGAAAATGCATAGTGGTAGATATAGCCGGACTGGATACGCCGCATCACGCCTGAGAACATCCCGACCAGCTTCGCCGTACCGTTCACCATCAACCCGTCAATCAGCTTCACGTCGCCGAATTTCCACAGGAATCCGCTCGCGCCGCGCGCACCGCCGGCGAAGAACCAGTCGTTGAAGCGGTCGAAGTAATACTTGTTGTCGAGCAAGACATAAACGAACTGGAATTTTTTCTGGATCAGCGCCGGGATGTCCGGGCGCTTCAGGTAGAAGAACGCCGCGCTTGCCACACCGGCAACCGCCAACCAGAACGGCAGGGTACTAAACGCGTGCATGGCCATGGTAAGCGGATGCTCAATTATTTCGTGATGCGCCAATCCCGCGACCACCACCATGGAATGGCTCACGGCAACAAAAATCGCATCGCCAAAATAATCCCTGTGCAACATGGGTTCAAAGGCGATATAGCCTATTACCACCGAGGGGATCGCCAACAAAATCAGCGGCAGTGTCACCACCCACGGCGTCTCGTGCGGCTTGCCATGATGGTCATCATGGCCATGATCGTCGTGCGCGGCATGCCCTGCATCTGCCGAATGATGGCCGTCATGCGGCACTTGGTCATAACGTTCCTTGCCGTGAAACACCAAAAAGTACATACGGAACGAATAGAACGCCGTGACGAACACCCCGGCCACCACCGCAAAGTAGGCAAAGCCGGAGCCGGGCAACTGCGATAAATGCACCGCTTCGATGATGCTTTCCTTGGAGTAAAAACCGGAAAAGAACGGCGTGCCGATCAGCGCCAGCGAGCCGATCAGCGAGGTGATCCAGGTGATTGGCATGTATTTCCTCAGGCCGCCCATGTAGCGGATATCCTGGTTGTGGTGCATCGCGATAATTACCGAGCCCGCAGCAAGGAACAGCAGCGCCTTGAAAAACGCGTGGGTCATCAGGTGGAAGATCGCCACCGAGTAGGCCGACGCGCCGAGCGCCACGGTCATGTAGCCGAGCTGCGATAGGGTGGAATAGGCCACCACGCGCTTGATGTCGTTCTGGATGATGCCGAGGAAACCCATGAACAGCGCGGTGATCGCGCCGATCACCATGACGAAGGACAGCGCGGTTTCGGACAATTCAAACAACGGCGACATACGCGCCACCATGAAAATACCGGCCGTCACCATGGTCGCAGCGTGGATCAGCGCGGAGATCGGGGTCGGGCCTTCCATCGAATCGGGCAGCCAGACATGCAGCGGGAACTGCGCCGACTTGCCCATCGCGCCGATGAACAGCAGGATGCAGATCGCGCTCATCAGGTTCCACGACACGCCTGGGATCGGCGCGATGTCGTTGGCGTGGCTCGCGGCATTGGCGAACACCGCAGCATAGTCCAGCGTGCCGAACACCATCAGCACCAGCCCGATGCCGAGCAGGAAACCGAAGTCGCCGACGCGATTAACTAAAAAAGCTTTTAAATTGGCGTAGATCGCCGTGTCCTTCTTGTACCAGAAGCCGATCAGCAGGTAGGAAACCAGCCCCACCGCCTCCCAGCCGAAGAACAACTGCATGAAGTTGTTGGCCATCACCAGCATCAGCATGGAGAAGGTGAACAGCGAGATGTAGCTGAAGAAGCGCTGGTAGCCATCGTCTTCTTCCATGTAGCCGATGGTGTAGATATGCACCATCAGTGACACGAAGGTCACCACCAGCATCATCATCACGGTCAGGCGGTCAATCAGGAAGCCCACCTGGAAGCTGGTGTCGCCGGAAGTCAGCCAGGTATAGATCGGGCCGTTAAAGGTATTGCCCGCCAGCACGTCGTTGAAAATCGCCAGCGAGGCGAAAAACGAAACTGCCACCAGTGCGATGGTGATGCGATGCGACCAGGCGCGTCCCAGGCACTTGCCGAACAGCCCGGCGGCAATCGCGCCGACCAGCGGTGCCAAAGGGACCAGCAGATACAGATTTTGCATACTCATGCCCTACCCCTTCAGGCTGTCGAGATCGTCGACGTTGATGGTGTTCAAGTTGCGGAACAGCACCACCAGTATCGCCAGGCCGATGGCGGCTTCGGCGGCGGCCACGGTCATGATGAAAAATACGAAAATTTGTCCGGCGGTATCGTTCAAATAATGCGAGAACGCCACGAAGTTGGTATTCACCGCCAGCAGCATCATTTCGATCGCCATCAGCAGCACGATCAGGTTTTTGCGGTTAAGAAAAATACCGACCACGCTGATGGCAAACAGCACGGCGCTCAGTACCAGATAATGTGAAAGGGTCAACATATTCTTCTTCTCACTCCCTTGATTGATTCGTAGGTCGGGCTTCAGCCCGACACACCAGCTATATCGGGCTGAAGCCCGACCTACTCATTCTTTGCTTTCGCTCTGCATCTTCACGATGCGCAAACGATCTGCCTTCTTGACCGCGACCTGCTCAGCGACTACCTGCGACTTTGAATCCTTGCGGCGGCGCAGAGTCAGCGCAATTGCCGCCACCATCGCCACCAGCAACAACACTGCGGCAAGCTCGAACGGATACACGTAATCGGTGTAAATCAACCTGCCCAGTTCCTTGGTATTGCTGTAATCGGCCGCATGTTTGATGGGCGACTTGCCAGCCGATGTTCCGGAGGAACCCAGCACCCAAATCATTTCAAATGCCATCAAGCCGGCCAATACGGCACCGAACGGCAACCAGCGCCAGAGGCCTTCGCGCAACCGCACCAGGTTAATGTCCAGCATCATCACCACGAACAGGAACAGCACCATCACCGCGCCGACATACACCAGCACCAGCGTGATGGCGAGGAATTCCGCTTCCAGCAATATCCAGATACCGGCGGAGCTGATGAACGCCA
>Ga0209212_1004821_pt1 | contig 16440 bp, 12 predicted proteins | sample RifGroC2_FD_183996 | JGI IMG/M metagenome (GOLD analysis project Ga0209212, IMG submission 183996) | Groundwater microbial communities from Rifle, Colorado, USA - Groundwater C2 (SPAdes) (version 2) | ecosystem: Environmental > Aquatic > Deep subsurface > Groundwater | place: Rifle, Colorado...
AAAGAGAGGAGATCGAAAGAATAGGGACCGCCGCCATACGTTTTACGCTGACGGGCCTCGAAAACAGATTGCACCAGGAACGGGACCTCACGGCCCTGATGGTGATTCTTGTGGTCCTAACGGCCTTCCTGTCCAGTTGGCTGATGATAAAACGTATTCTTGGCCGTCCGATAGCCGCCCTGATCTCCGGGACGGCACGGATCGGCGCGGGAGAGCTGTCCTGCAGGGTAGAAGTACACCCCGGCGACGAAATGGGCCAGTTAGCCGGCGCTTTCAACGACATGACCGCCAAACTGCAGTCTATAACCGTTTCCCGCGACGAACTGGCCGGCGAAGTAGCCGAGCGCAGGAAAGCCGAAGGGAAATTATTGGGGCTGTTATCCCTGCATCACGCCACGCTGGAGTCTACCGCGGACGGCATTCTCGTAGTGGACACCAACAACCACATCGTAGCTAAAAACCGCAAATTCCTGCAGTTGTGGCGCATTCCGGACGAAATAGCCGCGGCCAAAGAGGACGAGAAGCTGCTGGCGTACGTAATGCAGCAGTTGACGGATCCGGCAGAATTCATAGCCGAAGTCAAACGGCACTACACGCATCCTGAGGCCGGGTCGGCCGACACTTTAAATTTCAAGGACGGCCGGGTTTTCGAGAGATTCTCCCTGCCCCAGAAAATAGGCGACCGGATCGTAGGACGCGTCTGGAACTTCCGGGACATTACCGAACGCAGAAGACTGGAGGAGAAGGTGGCCGCACGCACCGAAAAGCTTAAACTGGCAAACGAGGAACTTGAGGCCTTCGCCTATTCGGCTTCTCACGACCTGCGCGCGCCGATACGGCGCATAGACGGCTTCAGCTCCCTTCTGGAACAGGAATGCGCCGCAGCGGTCGGCGGCAACGCCAAGGATTATCTCACCCGGATCCGCAAGGGCTGCCGGCAGATGAGCGAGGTCGTGGACGATCTGCTTAAGCTTTCCCGCATAATGCGCGAGGAGATAAAATTCGAAAAAGTGAACCTGACCGCGCTGGCCGATGAAGCGGGCGCGCGCCTTAAGGAAGCCGAACCCGGCCGGACCGTAAAGTTCAAAGCCGCCCGGGACCTTCATGTCACCGGCGACGCCGGACTCTTAAGGGAAGTAATAAACAACCTGTTGGAGAACGCCTGGAAATTCACCCGCAAGACCGGCAGCGCCGAGGTGGAATTTGGCGTGACGGAAAGGAACGGGGCGGCGGTTTATTTCGTAAAGGACAACGGCAAGGGGTTCGACATGAAATTCGTCGGCAAGCTGTTCCACGCATTCCAGAGACTTCATTCCCCGGACGAATTTCCGGGTACCGGCGTCGGGCTGAGCACGGTGCGCCGCATCGTGGAACGCCACGGGGGGGAAATATGGGCGGAAGCCGCCGAAGACAAAGGCGCGGCCTTCTACTTCACCCTTGATCCGGAATAACGCCTATTTGACGAATTTGCGCTCCAGGTATTCGATAGTCACGGGGAAAAGGAAGAACAGGATAAGAAGGATCACGAAAGAGAAGACAACCCCGCCCAGGCGGCGCAGAAAAGGCTCTAGGCCGGCGGCCTGAAACAAGAGCGCCGCCGCCACCACCCCCGCAACGCGGTTGCGGCGCTTTACCTCCGACAGCCTCATTCCCCGATACCCTCCAGGTCCAGCAGGAACGCGTATTCCAGCGCGGCGAGTTTCATGGCCTCGAAACGCCCGGACTTGCCCCCGTGGCCGGTATCCATGTCCGTTTTCAGGAGTACCAGGTTCTTATCGGTCTTCAGGGCGCGGAGTTTCGCCGCCCACTTGGCCGGTTCCCAGTACTGCACCTGGGAATCGTTGAGGCCGGTGGTAATGAGCAGGTTGGGGTAAGCCTTGCGCTCAACGTTGTCGTACGGGGAATAGGAAAGCATGTAGTCGTAATATTCCTTCACATTGGGGTTGCCCCACTCATCATACTCGCCGGTGGTGAGGGGGATATCCGGGTCCAGCATGGTGGTCACCACGTCCACGAACGGCACATCCGCTATTATGCCCTTATACAGGCCTTCGGGCGCCATGTTCGCTACCGCGCCCGCCAGCAGCCCGCCCGCCGAACCGCCCTCGGCGTAAATATGCCCGGGAGAAGTGTAACCGCGGTCCACCAGGTAACGCGCCGCGTCGATAAAATCGTAGAAGGTGTTCTTCTTCTTCAGCAGCTTGCCGTCCTCGTACCAGCGGCGGCCCAGTTCCGAGCCGCCCCGGATATGCGGTATGGCGCAGATGAACCCGCGGTCCAGCAGGGATAAGCGGACGGAGCTGAAATAAGGGTCGGTGCTGGAGCCGTACGATCCATAGGCGTATTCGTGGACCGGATTCTTTCCGCTTTGCAGGTCGATGCTTTTTTTATAGACGATGGACACTGGCACCATCTCGCCGTCACGGGCGGCGAACCACAGGCGCTCGGCCTGATAGTCTTCCGGCTTGAAGCCGCCCAGGACTTCCTGCCGCTTCATCAACTTCCTGTCGCCGGTTTTAAGGGCCACGTCGTAAACGGAGTCCGGCGTGGTCAGCGACTCGTAAGTCACGCGCAGCGTGTCCGTCTTGTATTCGTAGTTGTCCCCGACCTCGGTCATATAGGCCGGCTCATAGAAGTTTATGTGGAAATATCCGCCGGCGGCGCGGTTAAAGACCCGGAGGCGGCCCATAGCTTCAGAACGTTCTTTCAGCACCAGCCAATTCTCGAACACGTCCAGATACTCCACCAGGGTGTCCTCCCGGTGCGGCACCAGGTCGGTCCAGGCCGCCAGCCCCGTGGCGGCCGGGGAACACACCGACACCTTGAAGTTGCGGGCATGGTCGTTATTCAAAATATAGAATTTGCCGCCGCCATCCTCCACATCGTATTCCAGTTTGGGCTGACGGGCCTGGAAAACGACCGGGGCGGCGCCGGGCTTATCGGCGTCGATGAGCCGGTATTCGGTGGACAGCGTGGCCGCGGTGCGGATAAAAATATACTTTTCGGTGCCGGACTTGGCCAGCCCCAGCTCGAATGTCTCGTCCGCCTCGAAGAACACCTCATGGTCTTTCAGGCGGCCGAGGGCGTGCGCCAGCACGCGCTCCCAGCGCAGCGTCCCGGGGTTCTGCTTAACGTAAAAAAGTGTGTTGTTGTCGTTGGCCCAGGCCATATTGCCGGCGGTCTTTTCTATTTTGTCGGAATACAATTTCCCGGTCGCCAGGTCCTTGAAATAAATATCGAAGAAGCGGCGCCCGCCGGTATCCACGGCGTAAGCTATCATTTTGTGGTCCGGCCTGATGGCCGGAAAGTTCACCTGGCAGAAGGCTTTGCCTTTGGCCAGTTCGTTGACGTCCAGCATTACCTCTTCGGGCGCGTCCAGCGAGCCCTTCTTTCTGGCGTAGACCGGGTATTCCCTGCCGGTCTTATAGGTTTTGTAATAGTAATAGGGACCGTAGCGGAACGGCACGGTGGAATCGTCCTGCTTTATGCGCCCTTTCATTTCGGAGAAAAGCTTCGCCTGCAGCGGCTCCGTATGGCGGAGAACGGCGTCGGTATAGGCGTTCTCCGCCTTGAGGTACGCCGTCACTTCCGGGTTTTTCCGGTCCTTCAGCCAGTAATAATCGTCTACGCGGACCTGCCCGTGCTTCTCCAGTTTGTAAGGAATTCTTTTCGCGGAGGGGGGCTCGGCGGCTTTGGCGAAGCCCGACAGCCCCATTACGAGGAGCGCCAATCCCAGCGCGGCGGAAAAGTCATGATCGGTCATTATCGCTCCTTCCCCGGCTTTTGCCTAGATCCCCATCCTGGCCAGTATCATGCACAGCTCGTTCACCACGGAAACGAGCTGCGGATGGGTGGCCTCGAAGCCCTTGACGGAATACGCGATGCCGGACACGGAGAGATTACGCAGCTGCGCGCTGGCGTTCTCCCTGGTCACCTCGTGGGCGGCGGCTTCCGTAAAATTACCGATGCTGCGGGCCTCGTCTATTTTGGAGGCCGGCAGCGCGGCGAGTTCCGATTTCAGCTTGTTTAAAAGCGAAACCAGCTCGTCTTTTTCCCTGGATTTTCCGGACTGGATCCTGGCGATCGCGGCTTCGATCTTTGAAAGCGTTTCGTTTATCATATTCCCTCCATGGCAGCGGCTGCGGCGGCAACTCAAAACTACCAAATACGCCCCAGCGTGTCAATCGCGCTTTGCGGCGGCGCGGGTTTATGCTAACCTTATGATTATGGCGACCGGAAAGGCGGAAATAGTCTGCACGGGGTCGGAACTCCTGACAGGCAAACTCAACCTCTACGCGCCGCTCTTCCACGGGCGGCTGGCCCCGCTGGGGTTCGCCATCACGCGCGAACAGTCCAGCGGCGACGACCTGCAAACCATAGGCGACTGCATAAAAGGCGCTCTCAGACGCGCGGACCTCGTGCTGGTCTGCGGCGGGCTCGGCCCCACCTTCGACGACCTCACCCGGCAGGCGGCCGCGGCGGTGCTGGGCAGGAAACTCGTTTATTCCGGGCCCTGCGCGCGGATACTTGAAATAAATTACGGGCGGAAGCCCCTGCCGCCCGACTTTAAGGACCAGTGCCTGCTGGTCGAAGGCGCCAAACCGCTAGAGAACTCCAACGGCACGGCCTTCGGCCAGGTGATAACCAGGGGCGGAAAAATGCTGGTCCTGCTGCCCGGCCCGCGTAAAGAGTGGGAACCGATGTTCCCTAATTTCCTCGACTCGGAGATCTCCTCCTTTTTCCATTTTTCTCCGCTTACACAGATAAAACTGCGGCTGGCCGGCCTGTGGGAAACCCAGGCCGAAAAACTGCTAGCACCGGTAATGCGCCGCTACCGGGGAGCCGGCTACACCATTCTGGCGGGGCCCGGCACCGTGGATTTTATTATTTCCGGTGACGACGGGAAAGGCGCCGTGCGTAAAGCCGCGGCCGCCTGCAGGAAAATCTTGGGGCCCCGGCTCTACGGCGAAGACGACGCCGGCCTGGCCGCGGCGGCCGGGAGAAAACTGAAAGCCGCCGGCAGGACCCTGGCCGCGGCCGAGTCCTGCACCGGCGGCCTGGCCGCCAAGCTTATCACGGATATCCCGGGCAGTTCAGCCTGGTTCCTGGGCGGGGCGGTGGTTTACTCCAACGCGGCCAAGATCACATTTCTCGGCGTCAGGGCCGCCACCATTAAAAACCACGGGGCCGTGTCGGCGGAATGCGCCGGGGAGATGGCGGCCGGCGTAAAAAAGAAGCTGAAAAGCGATTACGCCTTCTCCGTTACCGGCATAGCGGGGCCTGACGGCGGGAGCGCTGCCAAACCGGTCGGGCTGGTTTATTTCGGCCTGGCGGGACCGCGCGGAACCGTGATTTTCCGCCGGCAATTCCGCGGCACACGGCCTTTCATCAGGGCCTGCGCCGCCAATTTCATTCTTAACGAGCTAAGAAAAATATTAAAATAGAGCTGATCCGTATGCCGTACAGCGGACCAGGATCAAAAAAGGAGCGCAGCATGAAAAAGATATTTTTAGCCCTGACCGTTACCGCGCTGGCACTAACCGCCTGCGGAAAAAAAGAGCAGCCCGCCGTAGAGGCCGCCAGCCCGATCTCCGGGGCGGCGCAGCCCGCGGGGCCGGTCAAAACAGCCAAAGCGGCCTACGTGAACAAAGCCACCTATTTCAACCTCCCCTCGGTTTCGGGAGGGGAACTGGACCTGGCCGCTTACGCGGGCAAGCCGGTACTGGTGATGTTCTTCACCGAAAGCTGTCCCTACTGCCGCAAGGCCGCGCCCGCCGTTGAAAGGCTTTATAATGCCTACACGCCGAAAGGCCTGACCACTATCGGCATCTGCATACAGCAAGAGCGGCAGGCCGCGCTCGACTTCGGCAAGTCGCTCGGCGTTACCTTCCCGCTGGCCTATGACGGACGCGCCGTCTACAAGAATTACAAAGCGCAAGGGGTACCGTATATCTACCTGCTGGACAGTGAGCACAAGATCGTCGACGTCTGGGAAGGCTATGACGAGTCTTACGACCCGCAGATGATCAAGTCGATCGAGACCCTGCTGAGCGGGAAATAGCGGACCGGGGAGGGAGGGGAAATGACCACTATCGAAAAAGGCACGATCCTTGTTCACAGGGTATTCGACATCGGCGGTGAAATTTCCCTGGGCCGGTCGGAACAGCTGCTCAGTTCCGACAGCGGACCCCGGCTCAAGTTCGCCACCGACACCCGCAAAGCCATAATAATTAAGGAATCGCCGCTGAAGGCCGAACTGGGAGAAGAGGTCCTGAACCTGCCCTCGGGCAAGTTCCCCGTCAGGATCTTCGCCCGCATCTGGAACTACGGCGTTATTTCGGTCACGCTGGAACTAGCCATCCCGCCGGGCACGGAGTGGACGTCCCTCGTAAAGACGGCGGCGGAACTGGAAGCTTCGGAAGAAATAGAGCTATTGGCCGCCTCGCGTAAGGACGCGCTTAAAAAGCGCATCATGCCCGCCGTGGTCAACCCGGGCGAGTGGGAAATACACGAGGACTACATAACCTACATAATAGAGAAGGCCGACGGCTCCGCCAACCCCAGAGAGTTCATAAAGAAAGTGGACGTGGCGGCCCTGATACTGGCCGAGGCGAAGGAACACCTGGTGGATGAGCACCGTATTTTCCTTATCGAAAGCGCGATACAGTACTCCAGTTCCGACCTGGCGATCATCGACTGGAACTCCGCCCTGCTGATAGAGCCCGAAGGCCAGCGGGACGTGGCCGACGTTATAGAATTTTCCCTGACGCACCTGCTGGAATTCCGTTATTACGACGAGCGGCTGGGGCATAAGCTCGACGAGCTTTACGACGCCATGGACCGCAAGCGGGAAAGCGTGGCCAACATCTTCAGGAATTTCTACGCCGACATCGCCGAGGACTCCAGCCATAAATACATGGAATTCTCAGAATTCCTGGGGCGCGTCGAGAACTCGCTTAAAACGGTAGGCGACCCTTACCTGGCCGTGGTGTTCCGGGCTTCGGCGCTGGAATTCCACTTCGACGACTGGCGCAAGAGCATTTCGCGCAAGATGGAGACCCTGGCGCAGATCAGCCAGATCCTCCACGGCGAGGTGAACACCCGCCGCAGCCACTGGCTGGAAATAATAATCATCGTGCTTATCGCGGTGGAAATGGTCCCCATGATGCTGGACCTGTGGAGGTTCCTGCACTGAAGCCCGCGCGGCCGCCGTTCAATCCACCAGCGCCCCGATGGCCGCCGCCACGGTTTGCCTGGTCTTACCGCTTACGCCCCCGCTTGAGCGGTATTTTATTTTAAGGAAATTCAAAGCGGCGCCGTTCTGCTTCAGGCGGAAATCCAGGTGCGGGCCGCTGGACAGGCCCGTGGACCCCACATAAGCGATCACGTCGCCCTGGCTCACGCGCCGGCCGCTGCGTATACCGCGGGCGTAACGGGACAGGTGGCCGTAGGTGCTTTCGTACCCGCCTCCGTGCCTGATAACGACAAGTTTCCCGTTGGCGCCTTTCCACCCCGCGTAAGTGACGGTCCCGTCGGCGACGGCCGAGACCGGCGTACCGGCCGGGGCGGCGTAATCTATGCCATGGTGGGGCCTGAAATATTTAAGGACGGGGTGGTAACGCCGGTTGGTGAAATAGGAGGAGATGCGCCGGTAATGCAGCGGGGCGCGCAGGAACATGCTGCGCAGGGACTCGCCGGCCTCGTCGTAATAATTATTCTTCCAGACCGCGGCGGTCTTTCGGCCCGTCTCGGCCCCTTCGTAGGAGGCCGCCGTGATCTTTTGGGAGACCACGCGGCCTGCCGGGTCCCTGCCGTAATCCCACGCCAGCGCCCACTTGTCCCCGTCGCGGACTTCGGTAAGGAAATCCACCGACCAGGAGAATATGTCGGCGTAATCCAGGATCACGGCCGGCGGCACCCCGCGCGCGGCCATGGACTCCCAGAGCGAGGATTTTATCGCGCCGGCGGCTTTCGCGCTGGCGGTCTTGACCTCCACCGGGCGCACCGACAGCGCGAACCCGGCGGTGGAGGGGAACAGGAAATAATTCTCCAGCCCCTTCGTTATGAAGAGATACTTGGGCGGCCCCCACGTTGAGAAGGCTATGGTGTAGGAATCTTCGGGGCGCAGCCGGCGCAGGTTAAGTTTCCCGGAAAGCGCGGTGGAGATCCTGTGCCTGTCCGCGTCGCCGAACCCCTCGGCCTTCAGGGCGGCATCCAGGCTGCCGGCGATGGTGCCGCTGGAAACGCGCAGCAACTCCTCGTACGGCTGTCGCGCCTGGCCGCCGCGCGTGTAGATCTTCACCGAAACGGCCAGCATCACCGCCGCGGCGGCGCCGGCGAAAATAAACCACCTGGCCCGTTCTCTCATGAAGTCCATGCCGTTCTCACCGGGGGGTCAGCAGTACAGATATTCTTCCACCAGGTTCTTTATTTCCTCTTCCTTGCCGAAGAGGCGCTCGCTGAGGTTGCGGTCGTCGTAAGCCCTGAGGCGCTTTATCACCCCGTCTATCACCTGCGGCGTGAAGACGCCGCGCGCCTCGAAGACGCCGCGCGCGTTCTCCAGCGCGTCGGCCGACGCCCAGCAGGAGGACGGCAGCTTGGGCAGTCTATCGGTAAGGCCCGCGTGCTCCTTGTTGTAGATGTTCTTGTCCACGAAATACTTGTCCGCGAAGGCCAGCGCGTCCTTGCGCTCGAAACCGCGGCGGGCGGCCACGCAGAGCCCGGCCATCAGGAAATGCAGATTGGCCGAGCCGTCGGCCGAACGGAATTCCACCGTCTGATTGTGCTCGACGTTCGGAGCGGCGGAACCCGGATTGGCGTCTTTCACCATGCCGGCGGCGTTGAGCCAGCCGAGCGGGATGCGCACCAGGGCCGAACGGTTGCGGTAGGCCCAGCAGACGTTGATGGGGGCCTCCTGGTGCGGCACCAGGCGGAAGTAGGAAGTGGGCACGGTGTTGCCGAAAGCGGTCATGGGCGCGGCCAGCTCCAGGAAGCCGGCGACGAGCTTGCGGGCGGGAACGGAGAGCCCGCTCTTGTCTATCATGGCGCTCTTGCCGTTCTTCATCAGGCAGGTATGGACGTGCAGGCCGGACCCCGCGTGACCGATGGAGATCTTGGGGGCGAAGGAGATGACCACGCCGTACTTGTGGCCGATCCCGGAAAGCATCCACTTGGCCATGGCCAGCTGGTCTGCGGCTTCGGAAGCCGGGACCGGCAGGAACTCTATCTCCTGCTGCGCCATCTCGGAATCTTCGGTGCGGATAAAACCGACTTCGGAGTGGCCGTACTTTATGCGGCCGCCGGCCTCGGCGATAGCGGCCATGGCCTCGGCGCGCAGGCCCTCCCACTTGGAGAACGGATAAGCTTCATGGTACCCCTTCTGCGTGGCGGTGGGATACAGCGGGTTCCTGGGCGCGATAACATAATATTCAAGCTCGCCCATCGCGTGGAACTCCAGGCCAGAAACCTTTTTAAACTCCGCCTCGGAGCGGCGCAGCACCTCGGCGGGGGCGCTGGAGAAAGGCTTGCCGTCGGCGGTATAAAAGGAACAGATGATGTCTATGGCCGGCACCTGGGAGAAAGGGTTGACGAAAGCCGTGCGGTAGCGGGGCATAACGTACAGGTCGCTCGAACCCGCGTCTATGCTCTTGAACAGGCTGGACCCGTCCACCCGTTCGCCCGCTGAAAGTATGCGATCGAGGTAATGTTCGTCGTTGATGACGAAGTTGAGGGTTTTCAGGCGGCCGTCGCCGGCGGCGTAGCGGAAATTCACCATCTTTATGCCGTTGGCTTTAATGTATTTAACAAGGTCCGGGCGGGTGAAGTCACGCGGTTCCTTGTTAAGGAATGCGGCTATCCTGTTGGCGTGGATCTTAGGCTGGCTCATGATCGGGGCTCCCTTGGCTGTTTAACGCTCGAACAAAAATGATAACAAATTTAGCCAAAGCCATGAAGCTTGGCGTCTGACAGGCGTGACCTTTGAAACGCGCGGTTTTTTTTGGTAACCTGTTGTGGCGCTTTTAAACATTCGACAAGGGTAACGGGGAAAACAGCATGAAAATGACCTCAGCTCTATTCTGTATCGCGCTGGCCGGGACGCCGGCCGCCGCGCAAAGCGAATTCCACGCGTCCAACGAGTTTTCCGTCACACAGAACGAGATAAGCGGCGCCGGCAAAAGCGCCTCTTCCCTGACCAAGGGGCCGAACTACCTGGAGATCCTCAACCTATACGGCAACGGCAGCAGGGACGGGTGGACTTACAACTACACGGCGGGCGGCAAGGCCACCGATGACCTGCGCAACGACTCTAAGAAACTTTCCCTGACCAATATCCAGGGCCGGGCCACCAACAACGTCCATACCGTGACCCTTGGCGACGTATTCGAATCATTCTCGCAGTACGCGCTGGCCACCTCGCTGAAGGGCGGCTCCTACCGCTTTTCGAAAGAGGGGACCAGGCTGCCCGAAGTTACCGGCGTCTTCGGCTGGGCGTACCCGCGCTGGGACTCCGTCTGGAAGGACCCCGTCACCCGCACCGTCGACCGTCAGGCCGCGGGCCTGCGGGTGAAGGAGAACTTCAACGGAAACCTCTGGGCCGGCCTAAGCGCGGTCTCGGCCAAGGATACCGGCCGGCTCACGGCCGCCGACCCCCTTTACGACGCCAGGAACTACACGCTGGACTTCAACTATCTCCCCATGCCCGGCCTGACCGCCGCGGGGGAATACTCGCTTTCGGACTCCGAACTGTCGGCCTCGGCCGGGACCGCCAAAGTCTCCTCCAAAGGGAACGCCGCCAGGATAGAGCTCGTGGGCGACGCCGACCCGAGCCGCGTCTCGCTTGAATACGAGAACGTGGAGCCGGACTTTTACTCGGCCCTCGGCTCGGCCAGCCCGGATCGCCGCAAATTCAAGACCAAATGGCGCTACAAATACACCAAACAGGTGACGTTCGCTTCCGGCCTGCTCTGGTACCGCAATAACCTCGACGGCGCAAAGCCGGCGGGCACCACGTACAATTGGAAGCCGGAACTCTCCGCCGCGATAAAGAAGCCCTTCGCCGCGCGGCCTTATTCTTTCGCCGGCCTCTCCTACAAGTTCGACCGCAAGTACGGCGCCGGCGCGAGCGGGGCGGACCATTACCTGAATGCGAACTACCGCGACCGCCTGGGGTCGCTCGACTCCGACAGCAACCTCGGCTACACGCTCTACAGGACCAAGACCGCCGTGCGCGACGCGAAGGAGCTGACCTTCAATACTTCGCTGAACTCGCGCCACGAGGTCCGGTCGGTGGTGCTTAAGCCCGGCGTGAACCTGGGCGCCTGGTCCTCCAGGGACGAACTGGCGGAAACCACCGACAAGCTCTACGAATATTCGCTCGGCCTGGGCGTAGAAGCGCCGGGCGCCGACCTGACCGGGGACCTGCGCTTCGGCTCCAACATGCTGCGCAAGGAGACGGGGGATGATTCCGACAAGTTCTTCGCGGCGCTTTCCGCCTATTGGCGCCCCGGACTGCTGGCCAAGCTGAACGAGTCCACGTTCTTCCTGCGCGCCGGCTTCAACGACTACGCTTTCACCACCACGTCGCGCAACTTCCGCGAGAAGAGCGTGACGGTGGGGCTGAACACGTCTTTTTAACGGGCTATTATCGGAAAAGGGGAAAATATGAAAAAACTTATCGTTCTCGCCGCGGCGCTGCTGATCTCGGCCGGCGCCGCCGACGCGAAGTGGTGGATCTTCGGCAAGTCCAACGACGAAATGGGCCTTAAATACCTCTACGTCAATAAGGTTTCCGCCGAAGAGACGGGCCCGAAGATAAAGGTCTTCCGCGAAACGCTGGGGACCGACGGCCTGATAAAAGTGAACGGCCGGGCCGCCGCGGGCAAAGGCGGCGTGGGCTCCGTGCGGATAAGCCTGGACGACAAGGCCACCTGGGCCGACGTCAAGTTCGCCGACAACGGCACCTTCGAGTACGCCTTCAAGCCGGAGGCGGGCAAGACCTACACGCTGCTGCTGGAGATCACCGACACCGCCGGCAAGACGAACAAAGTCGACGAGACCCGCAAAGAGATCACCCTTTCCGGCGAAAACGTCCAGGCCAAGGTCAGGGAGACCCTGGACGCCATGTTCGACGCCTACAATAAGGAGAACCTCTCCAGGTTCCTGGGTTACGTCGCCGACGACTTCGCCGCCGACAAGGGCATCCTGGAGCGCGCGGTCAAGCGGGACTTCGACGCGCTCAGCTCCATCAACCTGCGCTACACGGTCAACAACATCTCCGCCGGGGCGCAGGGCAGGGTGTTCGTTTCGGTGACCTATAACCGCATGGTGTTCGTCAATAAGAGCGGGGCCGCCAGCACCGACACCGGCTCCACCGAATTCGTGTTCGAGGCCAAAGAGGGCGGCCTGGCGCTGTTCAGCATGAAACAGCCGCTGATGTTCGGCCTGTCCGACGCTGAGAACGTCGCCACCGGAGAAGTAGTCGGGAATACCGGCGTAAACCTGGTCCTCGACGACGGCGGCAACCTGGGCGGCGGGACGCTGGTGACGGTAACCTGCCCTTCCGGCTTTCCCGCCTACACCTTCGCCGACGGCGCGAAAGGCTGCGGCCCCGGCTCCAACGACATCTGGTTCTACGACGATTCTATGCCCGGCAGCCTGATCGGCTTTTCGGCCCACGAGCATACTTTTGCCAAGACCCTGTCCTCCCTTACGGCCGCGGAAGCGACGAACGCCGCCCTGTACGCGCCCGTCGGCTCCGTCGCCGACTCCGGCTACGGCTACTCTTACTGCTTCAACATCGCCGGGGAGTTTTACTGCCTGGAGATGGTGTCCGGGAAGCCGACCGCGGCCAGCGAGACCGTGACCTTCCGCACCAAGAAGTTCTGACAGCGCCCGCAAGAGCGGCGCCGGAAGTCCCGGCGCCGTTCCTTTAACCAGTGGAGGCCTTGTGAATAAATTCATCCTTTCCCTTGTACTCGTCTTCGGGGCGCTGCCGGCTTCCGCGGCGGGCCCCAAGACCTACGCCGAAGCGCAGAACGCCCTGGGCTGGCTGTCGGTAGACACGGCCGCCTACCGCAAGAACCTCCGGCAGTCCATCCAGGCCCAGACCGCCAACCTGGAAACGATGAAACGCCTGGAACAAACCAAGGCTAAAGTAGAAGAGATGATACAGCGGGACAACATCTCCAAAGCCTGCAAGGTAGTGGATGTGGGCTTTACCGTAGCTACCGCGGGCGCGGGGGGAATAGCCCTCGCCGCCGAGGAGGGCCTAAGCGTGCTTACCCGGGAAGGCGCCAAGGTCATGGGCAAGTACATCGGCCAGAAAGGCGCGGTGGAGGCCGGCAAGGAGGCCGCCGGCGTGCCGGGCTACAGCGACTCGGTGAAGGCCGGGATGTTCGTCTTCAACAAGTTCGACGAGAACGAGCTCAGAACGCAGCTTTCCAAGGATAACGTTGACGCGCTGCTGAAGGCCAAAAGCCTGCTGGAGGACGAATCCGACGGCAGGACGCTCAAGGAAAAGCTGCCCGAACTGCGGCAGCTGATCTTCGACATGCAGGACCAGCTGGACAAGACCGCCACCGACATCAAGGCCTCCGACTCGCTGATAGACAAAACCATAGCCGAAGCCAAAAAGGTCGCCGCCGAAGCGGAACTGCTGAAGGCCGCGGAGGAGAAGGCGGCCGACGCGGAATACGAGGCGGCCAAAAAGGCCAAACCCTCGGGCCTGGTCAACACCGAGGTTACGCGGCCCGCCGAAGTGCCGCAGCCTGCCGCGGCCCCGAAGGAAACTCCGGAAGAGAGACGGCGCCGGATACAGGACGCCCTCGACAAATACATAAACTCGCTTTCTAAAAAATTCGCGGCCGAAGGCAAGGCGGCCGAAGCGGCCTGGAGCGCGCTCAAATCCCCCGACGCGGGATATCCCGGCCAGGCGAACGACCTGCTGTCCGAACTGGGCGGCCTGGAGGAGAAACTGGGCCAGGGCGGCTATGCCCCGCTCCAGGAAGCGGAATACAGGGCGAAGTACCTCGCCGGGGCCATAAAGGTTTACCGGGCCGCGCAGGAGAACTACCGCGCCGAGATCCGCGCCGCCATCGAGCCGGTCCTCGGCCGGATGACGGACATAGCCGGGCAATGGCGCGGCGCCTACCGATCCTACAAGCCGCAGGGCTTCTACGTGGCGGAGCCGCCGGATATAGAGAAGACCACGGCCTGGACGGGCTTTTACTACGGACCGCTGACCGCCATCGAGCAGTATAAGGTTTCCACCGAGGGTTTGGACGGAAAATTCGCGGCGCTGGCCTCCCAGGCAGAGAGCCGGAAGAACGCCGTCTACGCCGGCGCAAAGGCCGCCGCGGACGACTACGCCGCCAAGGCGCAGGCCTTCAAAGCCGAACTGCCGCAGACCGCGGCAAAGATGCAGGCCGCCATGGAGGAGTTCAACAAGAAGGCCGGGCCGGTGACCGGGCTGCCCGGGGAATTCGTGAGCGAGTTCGCCTACAACGGCAAACATGACCTCGCGAACCTCGAGCCGAAGATAGCCGCCGCCAAACGGGCTTTCTCCGAGGCGCAGGGCGCGAACAGGGCGGCCGTCATGCTCTATTACGCCCTGGCCGAGAAGCGGCGCCAGCTCGAGGACTTGGCCGGCTCGCCGCTGATGGGAGAAGCCGGCTACATCCGCTACGGCGCCAGGAACGAGGCGCACCTGACCGGGATCTCCGCCGCGATGAAACCGTTCGATGGCTGGACGCCGGGTTTCGGCGAAACAGGAGTGACGGACGGGGCCCTCGCCTCCGCGATCAACGGGCTTTCCGACACTATCTTCGCCGCGGACGACGCGCTGCGCTACCTGCGCGACGCCGAGAAGCGCATGCTCGCCGCCGCCGCCGCCGGCGCTGCCGCGCTGAAAGCCAACTACGCAGCCGACCTCTCGCGCCTCAAGACGGCCTCCGACGAGGACTACGGCAGGGAGATGGAGAAACTGGCCAAACCCTGGAACGAGGCCGACGCCAAGCTCAAGGGGATACAGGAAGAGGTCCGCTCTACCTTCCTGTTCGACCCGTCCGAGGAACTGAAACCGCAGAAGCTCGCGGTCAGGAACACCCAGTACGGCCCGATGGTGGAGGGAAAACAGCCGCTGCTGTTCCAGACCGGCTTCTGGCCGGCCTCGGTGGTCCTCAAGGCGGCCGAAGCCGAAAAGATCTCCGCGGACTTCTGGGCCGGCCCTCAGGGCAAAGAGATCTACGAAGCGCGCCGCCTGAAGGAACTGACCGCGGCCCAGGACAAGCGGGACCCGGGGGTGGCGGCGGTACGCAAAATGTACGACGCCTTCAGGGCAGCCTACGAGAGCCGCAACGCGGCCAGGGTGATGGCCTGCATCGCGAGGGACTGGACCGCCGGGGACGGCACCACGGCCTCGGACCTGGACGAGCAGTTCAACCGCATCTTCCGCGTATACGACGAGATCAAGGTGGAGATCACCGGCCTTCAGATAGTCGGTGACGGCAACGGCCTGTACACCGCCTCCTACAACATGACTATCCGCAGCAGGATCTACAAGAAGAACATCAAGCGCGAGGAGAGCTCCTCCGTCTACGAGCACGTGGCGGTCGAGGGGGGGGCGGCCAGGATAAAGAAAACCGAGGCCGGCGGCTACTGGAACGTTAAGTAAACCTTGAGAAATAAGCGTTTTTTCCAGAAAAGCCCTCCGGCAGCGGGGGGCTTTTCATTGACTAGAAGGGAGGATATTAATATAATAATGAAAAGGATTAAAACCTAAAACAACTAAAGAGAGAAAAAACAATGGCATTAACCAAGAACAAAACCAGAGAAATAACGGAGAAATTCTCCGCTAAACCCAACGATACCGGCTCAGCCTCAGTGCAGGTCGCACTGGTCACCGAGCGCATCCAGTATCTTTCCAAACACCATACCACCAACCCCAAAGACCACGCCTCACAGCTCGGCCTTACCAAGCTGGTCTCGCAGCGCAAGCGCCTTCTCAGCTACCTGGAAGCCAACAACCGGGAAGAATACAAGAAGGTCATTAAGGCATTAGGCTTAAGGAAATAACAAATGACAAACTACCCCAAACCGCTCCGCCTGGAAGAACAGGTCGGAGATAAGACTATTTCGTTCGAGACCGGAGCCATCGCCAAGCAGGCCGGCGGCGCCGTGATCATCCGCATAGGGGACACCGTTGTGCTCTCCACCGCGCAGCAGGCCAACAAAGCCAAGGACACCCCGCCCCAGTTCGTGCCGCTCAGCTGCGACTACAAAGAGCGCACCTACGCGGCCGGCAAGATCCCCGGCGGCTTCTTCAAACGCGAGGGCAAAGCCCGCGAGAAAGAAGTGCTCGCCTCCCGCCTGACGGACCGCGCCGTGCGCCCCCTGTTCCCGGATTACTTCAACACCGAGACGCAGGTGGTCAACATGGTGATG
>Ga0209212_1004822_pt1 | contig 16440 bp, 10 predicted proteins | sample RifGroC2_FD_183996 | JGI IMG/M metagenome (GOLD analysis project Ga0209212, IMG submission 183996) | Groundwater microbial communities from Rifle, Colorado, USA - Groundwater C2 (SPAdes) (version 2) | ecosystem: Environmental > Aquatic > Deep subsurface > Groundwater | place: Rifle, Colorado...
AGTGAATTCTTACATAATCATCCTGCGCTTCTATCCATCGTAAGGTTTCTACAGGGATAATTGTAATTTTGGAGCCGTCTTTTACAACTATCCTTTCAAGAGTTTCGGTTAGCTGGTCTCTATGAGATATTAGCTTGTTTATTTTTTCTTCATCGGAACTTTTCTTATTAATTCTTCCGATAGCTTTTTCAAGAGCTTCATTAAATCTCTCTTCAGAAAAAGGTTTAAGGAGATAATCTACTGCATTTACTTCAAAAGCTTTAATTGCGTAATCATCAAAAGCCGTTGTAAAAATAATTGAAGGATGCACATCTAAAAGCTCAAGCATCTCGAAACCGTTAAGCTTGGGCATCTGTATATCGAGAAAAATCAGGTCCGGTTTTTTATCAGTTATTTCTTTAACTGCTTCAAACCCGTTTGAGCACTCAGCAAGTATATCAATATCGGCATGCTTCTCCAGGTATTTTTTTACAATCTCACGTGCAAGATACTCATCATCTACAATTATAGCATTCATCTTTTTCCCTTTAATTAGTGTAATTCGTGGCTGTAATTTCTTGTCACAAATTTCACGAATTTTTTAATGGAATGTAAATACATACACAAAATACATTATTATTCTTCTCAATGTTAAGCAAATCCTTCTGATTGTAAAATAATTCCAGCCTGCTTTTGATGTTGTTTAAACCGATTCCTGTTCCCGATTTTACAACAGAGTTCGCGTCAAAATTATTTTGCACCTTTATTTCCATAAAATCATTTTTAACTTTTGCCGTTAGGTTAAGAGTTACCTTATCCAGCGCTTCATAAACAGCATGCTTAATTGCATTCTCAAGTAATGGCTGAAGTATCATACTGGGGACTTTAATTGTTAAACACTTTTCCTCAACTTCTTCAATAAATTCAAACTTGTCTTCGAATCTGATTTTCTCTATATCTAAATAAAGCCGGATGTTTTTTATTTCATCACTTAAGCTTGTAGTTTGCCTTTCATTGCTTGCAAGCGTGTATCGTAAAAAATCAGCAAGCTTCAAAATCATATTTCTCGCTTTGTCAGGGTTGATTACAGTTAAGGCACTCATAGAATTAAGGCTGTTAAAAATAAAATGAGGGTTTATCTGGAATTTTAGCGATTTAAGCTCAGCCTGCGTTACCAGATTTCTTAACTCAGATTCTTTTATGGTTCTTTCCTGGTAATCCGAATAATAGATTATTACATAATAAAAAGCTGTGAAAAGGAAATAATAAAGCACACCTATTAAATATCTCCAGGGAAGAGTGCTCAGGAAAAACTTAGTGTATGTTTTATCGATTGCAACGAATGAACTGATTAAAAAATAACCAAGCGCCAGCCATATTGCCGAGATAAAAATTCCTCCGAAGATATGGCTTAGAAAAATTTTAACAACTGCCTTATTTTCAAATGAAATATATTTTGCAGAATACCAGAGGCTTAGCCCGAGACCCACTAAAAAAATGTTGAAAATAAGATTATCTGTTAAAGCGTACTTTAACTCCAACCCGATTCCCCAGCTAAGATTAGCCTGGTAACTTGCCATAACACTGAGCCAGACAAGAAGATAAATAGCAAGGTTCTTATTATTTTTTAATATTGGATGAGCAGACATTTAACTCAGCCGTAAATCGTTTTTACTTCGCCACCACCGAAGATCGCTATGCCCTTTACAATAAGAGTGCTCGATTTATCAATCTCAAGATTAGGAATTTTAAGTGCTTTATTTGAAAAGCCTCCAAAGAGCGGTGTAACATTCAGCTGAACATTCCAGTTTTTGGGAACAATAAGAGTTGTTCCGCCGAATATTGCTACTATATCCAAAACACTTGTGCCTTCAGCAAGTTTGCAGTTAGTAAGGTCTATCTCCGAGCCGCCGAAAATAGCAGTAATACTTCCGCCCCTGAAATTATCCGAATGGATTACTTTATTTCCGCCACCAAATATTGCAACATCATCGATTGTATCTTTTTTTAAGGACTCACCCGATATTCCCGATTCGTATTCCGTTTTTTTTTGTGAGTGTTTTAGTATCATATAAATTCCGAGAACTATAAGCAATACAGGAATAATCAGATTTGGTCCAATATCTATTCCCGGAAAAATTCTCGGCAGAAGCCAGAAGAATCCTACACCTGCCAATATTCCTCCCAGAGCTTTTTTTGCAGAGTTGATCATTATCATTATGCCAACTATAAACAGGATAAAAGGAAATGAAAAGATTATTCTCGAAGCGTGGAAGTCAATAATATCGAATGTACTTAATAAAAAAATCCCGCCTATTATTATCAAAATTATACCAAGTGTTATTCGTTTATCCATACCTGCATTTTCAGACATTTTAGTATCTCCTATAAAGTAAAGTCTTTTTTGAGTTAAACTTATTAAACAAAAGCTTTTATTAAAAAGATTTTTCGGTGAAATGCAGGTAAACGTAGGTGAAATGATATTAAATAATCCGGCATATCCAGTTACAAACTTTTTGTTTTGTAATTTGCTTTTTTTCTTTATATTGAATCAAATTAAAAAAGAACCTCCCTTGTAAGTCCATCTTATTTTAATTTTAAAACAGAAGTTAATTGAAATAGTATCTATTTGTTTATCAACAATTAATTGAAATAATTCTACTTAATAATAACTAATAATCCTGAAGACAATTCGAAAATGAACTACAATTTGTTTTTTAAGTATTAAAATATGTCCTTGATAAACAGAGCGTTTCATCAGGTGGTTCATCAACTTCTCATTGCCACTCTCCTCTATCTGATATATTTCCTTGTTATCCCACAAGAACTCAGTGCCCAAACTCCCGGTTTATCCGGCATTAATGTAGTAGTCAACAGAATCTCAACTGAACAAGGCCTGTCCAACTCCGAGGTGAATGCAATCACGCAGGACAAACAAGGCTTTATTTGGATTGGGACGGCATATGGTCTGAACAGATTTGATGGAGAGAATTTCACAGTATTTGTGAATGATCCCAACGACTTGACAAGTCTGAGCGACAGCTTCATCTGGTCACTGTATGTAGATAGAGAGGGAACGCTCTGGGTTGGAACCCAGTACGGTCTCAATAAGTTTAATCCCGCGACAAGAACGTTCAAGAGATATTTTCATAATCCGGAAAATCCCCAAAGCTTAAGCAGTAATGAAATCAGATCATTCTATGAAGACAGGGCAGGAGTGTTTTGGGTTGGTACTGCACGAGGATTAAATAGATTTGACAGAACTACTGAAACCTGGACGTTCTTTTTGCCTACTCCAAACGATTCTACCAGACCCGGAGATAACTTCGTTAATGCCATTCTGGAAGACCGTCAGGGAAACTTTTGGATCGGCACTGGAAATTTCCTTATGAATGGAGGTGGACTGCACAAGTTTGACCGAAGCAGCGGAACGTTCAAACACTTCTGGTACAATCCCTCAGATCAGAAAAGTCTATCTGATAATTGGGTTACTTCAATTCTGGAAGATCAATCCGGTACGATATGGGTAACGTCGGATGCAGGGGATGTGAATAAATTTGATAAAGTGTTCGGTAATTTCACGCGCTTAAAACTGCCTGTAGCAGAATCGACAAACCTTAACTCTGGTACACTTTCTATCAAATGCATTCGGGAAGACAATTTGGGTGCATTGTGGATTGCAACTTGGGGTTGGGGATTGTTCAGATATGAAAAGCGAACAGAGACATTCATGCAATATACTTTTGATGCTGCCAATCCCGGCAGTCTCTCAAATCCTGCGGTCAACATGCTTTATATTGATAAAGCCGGACTTCTTTGGGCAGGGACTAGCAGAGGAGGAGTAAGCACAGTTGCTACTAAACCTTTTTTGCATCGGCACACTCTGGGGAATTCTCTTCGCATCGGTAGTCGCGTAGATGATCTTTTTACGGATAGTCAAGGGAGTTTCTGGATCGGAGCTGTTGGAATTGGTCTTTTGCGATTTGATATATTGACACGGAGGTTTACAAATGTTTTACCAGATGGGACTGGAATAAAAATGTACGAAGACGCAACAGAAATAATCTGGATAAGTACTCTTGATGAAGTTACTAAGTATAATATAAAAACAGGTACATCAGCAGTTGTCTGGAGTATACCAAGTCCTCATGGTTCACAGGAATGGATATCCTCCATATTACCGGACAAAGAGGGATTCCTTTGGGTAGGAACCAATGGCGGCTCTTTGTACAGGATCGGACGAAATTTGAAGGAGTACTCGGTCTTCACTCACGATACTCAAAATCCCAAAAGCATAACTGCCGGACCGATAAACTCAATGCTTCAGGATCAAACAGGAATTATATGGATAGGTACTACCGAAGGGCTGAGCAGGTTCAACAAGGACACGCAATCTTTCAGTAGATTTACTCATGATGAAAGAGATTCAACTAGTCTGAGCAGTAATTACTGGTGCTCATTACTCGAAGATAGATCTGGTGATCTTTGGGTCGGCACTTCCGATGGGCTTAATCGATTCAACGAAGAAAGTTTAAACTTCACCAGGTTTTATACTGCTGATCAGCGACATGGCCGGTTCGTTAATCTTATGCTTGAAGATAATAAAGGGCGATTCTGGTACGGAGGAGGATCAAATATTTTTATGTTTGATCCGGCAGCCGGCAGTTTCAGAAGCTTCGACGAATCAGACGGTCTTGAACATGTCGACGTGCTTGGTTGGAGCCTTATCAAATTAAAGAGCGGTGAGCTTGTATTTGGCACTGCAAACGGTATCCTGGTATTTAATCCTGAGAGTGTGAAGGTATCCAGCTACGTTCCACCAATTGTCATCACAGGATTGAAAAAGTTAAATCAGACTATCAATCTTGCTACCTTACCTGAGTTGATGAGTGAAATAACTTTTGAACATGAAGACAATGTGTTCTCAATTGAATATGCCGCTCTAAGTTATGACATGCCCGCTTTCAACCAATATGCTTACAAGCTTGAGGGTTTTGATAAAGATTGGGTTTATTGCGGGAACAGACGTGAGGCTACTTACACCAATCTTGACCCAGGAGTTTATACATTCTTTGTAAAAGGATCCAATCATGATGGAGTATGGAATGAACAAGGAACTTCCATCACAATAATTATTTCACCCCCATGGTGGAAAACATGGTGGTTCACAATTTTTTTCTGGGTTTCAGTTGCTGGCTCGATTGGTGGAACATTAAGATATGTAGAAAAAAGAAAACTTCAGAAAAAAATTGAGCGTCTGGAACGGGAACGCGCTCTTGAAAAGGAACGTGTACGTATTTCACAGGATATGCATGATGAAGTTGGCTCGAGTCTTTCAGAGATATCTATACTAAGCGAACTTTTAAAAAGAGATATGAGTAAATCTGAAGAAGCGGAAATACACTTGAGAGATATTTCCGATCGTTCGGCTGAAGTAATTGAAAATATAGGGCAGATAATCTGGGCTATTAATCCCCGCAACGATCCTCTTGATAATCTTGTTGCGCACCTGCGACTTTATACTGCAGATTATATCCGAAAGGCGGGCATCAAATACAGTTTTAAAATACCTGATAACATACCTGCTTATCATCTTTCAGCAGAGGTTAGACGTAATGTGTTTCTTGTTGTAAAGGAAGCCTTACATAATATTGTTAAACACTCCTGTGCAACAGAGGTACAAGTGCGTGTGGATTTTTTGCAAAACCAGATGATAATTAGTGTAAAGGACAATGGGGAAGGATTTTCGATTAACCAAAAACCCGGCAGCGGAAACGGGCTGATTAATATGCAGAAGCGGATTGAAAATATTGGAGGAACATTTAAAATAGAATCAGAACCGGGGCAGGGAACCGGCATAACTATTACTGTCAATTTCATAGTATGATGGATTTTTTACTTAATTCTAAGTATTGATTAAAGCGAGACTCAAGGTAATTTGTTAATATGATTATTAATGTAGCTATTGTTGAAGATAATGATAAAATCCGGAATGGATTATCCTTGCTGATTGATGGCTCTGAAGGATTCCACTGTGTAGCAACATATTCAAATGCAGAAGATGCACTGAAATATCTTCCCGGTCAGAAACCTGATGTTGTGCTTATGGATATTCAACTTCCCAAAATGTCCGGCATAAAGTGTGTCGAAAACCTTATAGAGAAATCCCCCGATCTTCAAATAATGATGCTTACTGTTTATGAAGATAATGAACAGGTGTTTAAATCTCTTGCTGCTGGTGCAACTGGGTATATTCTTAAGAGAACACCGCCAGCGGAATTGCTGGAAGCAATCCGGGAATTGCATGAAGGCGGTTCTCCTATGTCCGATCAGATTGCCAGGAAAGTTGTTCAAACATTTCAGCAGATCGGTAAATCATCTAAGGAGACTGAAAATCTATCGGAACGCGAAACAGAAATTCTATCCTATCTTGCCAAGGGATATCAAGATAAAGAAATCGCAGAGAAGTTCTTTCTCAGTGTTAAAACTATTCGTACACACCTGAGAAATATTTATAAGAAACTTCATGTCCATTCCCGCACTGAAGCTGTGCTGAAATATTTGCGTAAGTAAACAACATTTCATCCCTTTGATATTCTAATCGTCTCACTCATTCAATTTTTCTCCCCTTACCTAAAACTGATTAGCTTAGTTGCATCATTTGCAATTTTTGATTCAACTTTACTTCAAATTGCCGATTGTAAAGCCATCGGTGATAATCTACTTTTGACCAAGTAAATCTTTTAACCAAAATTTAATTTAAAGGAGGTTCGTGATGAACAGATCAAACTATTTTTTAGTTGTGTTCTTATTGGTTGCTTGTAGTTCGCTTTTTGCTCAATGGACAATTCAAAATTCCGGAATTCCGACCGACGACCAAGTTGTACTGGCAGCAGTGAATGAGAATGTCTGTTGGGGTGTTACCAGAAATCCCGGGGTTAGTTATGTCACAAGAACCACTGACGGAGGCACAACCTGGGTTGCTTCTAATCTTTCTTCACTCAATTCTTTTTTCAGCATCGCATCATTCAATGCAGACACTGCGTGGATCGCAGCGAACGGCACAGCAAACGGCTCAATATATAATACAACCGACGGAGGTTTGAATTGGACAGAGCAATTAACAACAAGCGGATTTATGTTCGTCGTCCGCTTTTTTGATTCCGACAATGGTGTTTGTATTGGTGATGGGAACGGTGTACACCCTGAAATATATACAACGACAGACGGAGGAACTATATGGACTCCTGTGCCGTCATCAAATATTCCAGATTTAAATAGTGAAGGATTTATTCCAGCAAATTCCTGGGTTGTAGATAATACTATATGGGCTCCTACAAACGGTGGATCATTATACAAGAGTACAAACCGTGGACTAACATGGGATACCACGCGAAATGTTGTCAACACAGGCGGTTCCTATTGTGCATTTAAGGATACGCTGAATGGTTTACTGTGTGGTTCCCTTGCACATGTTGTAAAAAGAACAACAGATGGTGGTGCAACCTGGGACTCTACAGAAACTAAACCAGAAGGAATATCTACACTCTTTATGTCATACATATCAGGAACAATTGGATCTTATGTGATAACGGCGACACCTCCTCATGGTCCATCTCCTGGGTCTGCATATACTTTGGACAATGGAGAAACATGGACTGTTGTTGATTCCGTGAATCACCAAAGAGCTGCATTTGTTTCTCCTTCAGTAGGGTGGTCATGGGGTGGACCAAATATAATCTACACTTGGACTGGCAACCCACTAATTACTTCGGTGGAATACACAAATGAAATTATTAGGGACTTTCATCTTGAACAGAATTATCCAAATCCATTTAATCCTTCAACCACAATAAGTTTTTCAATTCCAACTTCAGAATTTATATCGCTTAAAATTTATAATGTATTAGGAAGGGAAGTTGCAACTCTTGTTAATGAGGAAAAACCTACGGGAAATTACGAAGTGAATTTTAATGCAACCAATCTTTCATCAGGAATATATTTCTATACTTTGCAAGCAGGAAAAAATATTCAAACTAAAAAATTAGTTCTGATGAAGTGAAAACTAAAGAAACCATTATCAACTCAGCAATTTTAAAGCCTCTGGAGCGATTCCGAGGCTTTTTAATAAATGAAATGTGATTAGTTAATCTTTTTATTATTGATACAAATCTTTTATCTCCCATATCGGAGACAACTATAAAATCTTCCAAAGCTTCCTTCAATAACTAATGATGTTTAACTAATGATCCCTTTAATTCCTTCTTGAAAAATGCCTATATTATAAGCACATTTTTAGTAGAATTTTTAAAAAAACCGTGTCCACACAAAAAATTCTTGTAACATCTGCTTTACCCTATGCAAATGGACCGATCCATCTTGGACACTTAAGCGGGGCTTATCTTCCTGCAGATATTTATGTCCGCTATAAAAGGCTAAAAGGAGACGATATTATTTTTATCTGCGGTTCTGATGAACACGGTGTACCTATTACAATTACCGCAGATAAGGAAGGGGTTAAACCGCAGGTTATTATTGATCGTTACCATGAGATAAATAAAAAAGCTTTCGAACAATTCGGAATGAGCTTTGATAATTATTCCAGGACGAGTCTTCCTGTGCACCATGAAACTGCAAAGGAGTTTTTTCTTGAGTTTTTTAACCGGGGAATATTAATTGAGAAGAAATCGAACCAGTTTTATGATGATAGAGTAAAAATGTTTTTACCGGATAGGTATGTTGAAGGAACGTGCCCGCGGTGCGGTAATGAGCAGGCAAGGAGCGATGAATGTGAAAACTGCGGTTCACTTTACGATCCTTCCGAATTGTTAAATCCTAAAAGCAAAATTACCGGTGAGACACCATCCTTAAAGGAAACCTCGCATTACTTTTTTCCGCTTGGTAAATACCAGCCAGCACTTGAAAAGTATGTAAACGAGATGAATGAAAAATATGGCTGGAAAGATAATGTACTTCAATATTGCCGCAGCTGGTTTAAAGATGGATTAAAGGACAGGGCAATTACCCGTGATCTCGACTGGGGAATTAAAGTTCCCGTAGACCCGCCTGCCGGACGGGCAGGTTCAGCTTCCGGTAAAGTAATTTATGTTTGGTTTGAAGCCGTGCTCGGTTATATTTCATCGACAAAAGAATATTCGCAGAAGCAAAATAAACCCGATCACTGGAAAAAATACTGGCAGGATCCCAAAACAAAATATGTTGCTTTTATAGGGAAAGATAATGTCGTTTTTCATACAATAATTTTTCCTGCAATACTTATGGCATGGAATGAATCCGGCAAAGAGCAATATTGTCTTCCGCAGAATGTTCCTGCAAATGAATTTTTAAATTTTGAAGGAAAGAAATTTTCCAAAAGCAGGGGATGGGGAATCGATGTAATTGATTTTCTTAAAATATTCGATACCGATCCGCTACGTTATACACTTGCAGCAAACCTTCCTGAAACAAGAGATACTGATTTCTACTGGAAAGAATTCCAGGCAAGGAACAATAATGAGCTGGCGAATATTCTCGGAAATTTCGTTAATAGAACTCTAACTTTTATTCATAAGAATTTTGAGGGAAAAATTCCGGGACGCGTAATGGGATTAGGAGATTATGAGATTATTAATTCTACTGATTCTGAAATGCTTAAAACTTTAGCGAACTATCCAATTAAAGTTTCTAAATTAATTGAAAAATATAAAATTAAAGATGCTACTCTTGAAATAATGAACTTGGCAAGAAAGGCTAATCAATATTTTGATGTTTCGAAACCATGGGAAACTTATAATAGCAATAGAGAACAGTGTGAAATAACTTTATATATATGTGTTCATACAATTTATACTTTGGCGCATCTTTTTGAGCCCGTAATTCCATTCACATCTCAAAAAATTTTTAATATTCTAAATGTTAAAAAAACGAGTTGGAATAATTGCGGGAACCCTATTATGCAAGCTGGTAAAAAAATGAATTCAGCAAATATTCTTTTTCCTAAAATTGAAGATGAAATAATAGAGAAACAAATGGAAAAATTAGAAACAACCAAAACACCGGAACCTAAACCGGAAGAACAAATTTCTTACGATGAATTTATGAAAGTTCAGCTTAAAATTGCGGAAGTAATTGAGGCTGAAAAAGTTGAGAAGAGTGAAAAACTTTTAAAATTGAAAGTACGTCTAAACAACCAGGAACGTCAAATAATAGCCAGTATTGCAAAATCTTACACGCCGGAAGAAATATCAGGGAAAAAAGTCGTTATAGTTGCAAACCTGAAACCGGCAAAGTTAATGGGGCTTTTATCAGAGGGTATGATATTAGCCGTCGAAAATAGTGAGGGTAATCTGGAAATCTTGACTGTAGCAGATTCCGTTAAAGATGGAACAAGAGTAAAATAATCCGACCCCGCTAACGATCATTTTTAGTTTTAAATAAATTTTTATTGGCAGATTACCTTGATTTTCAGGTAGTCCGTTGGTAAACTTATCAGCTAAAATTGTTAAAAAATAAGGAGATTCAGGTATGGTTTCACGGATAGTTGTTCTTATTTCAATTGGGCTTCTTTTTGTTTTAAGTTCCTGTACAACTAAACATTCTGAAATTGTTCTTGCAGAATATGGCGACAAGACTATTACGATGGATGAGTTTGAAAAAGCTTATGCAAAAAATGTCGGTGGATTTGAAGAAGCTAAAGATGATAGTTTAATGAAACTAAAAAGTTTTCTCGATCTTTATCTAAACTTTAAAATGAAATTAAAAGATGCGCATGTAAGAAATTACAATAACGATTCTTCACTGCTGGCTGAGCTATTAGATTATAAACAGAAAGTTGGAGTTTCATACCTTCTCGAAAAATACCTTGTGGCTCCTGCTGTGGAAGAATTATATAACAGGAGAAAGTGGGAATACAGGGTAAGTCATATTATGTTTAGACCTGCACCCGGGAAAGAAGCAGAAACAAAAACTTTAGCGGAAGCTGTACTCGATAGTATAAAAAAAGGGACAAGCTTCGAAGCGATGGTTGAAAACCATACTCAGGATTTATATTCCAAGCCTGCTGGTGGAGACATTTATTATGTAACAGCCGGACTCCTTCCTATTGATTTTGAAAATGCAGTTTATAAAACTGAACCGGGGCAGGTGTATCCGGATTTAGTTGAAACACGATACGGGTTACATATCGTTAAAGTTACAAATAAACAGCCGAGAATTTCGCACATCCGCGCCAGTCATATTTTAATAGATTTTATAAACGATGCCGGAGAAGCTGATACTGTTGAAGCAAAAGCTAAAATTGATTCTATAGAGACGAGGTTGAAAGCAGGAGAAGACTTTGCAAAACTTGCAATGGAATATTCTGAAGACCCGGGCTCGAAGGATAAAGGAGGCGACCTTGGTTATTTCGAAAGAAGAAGTATGGTTAAAGAATTTGATGAAACGGCATTTAGCCTCGAAGTCGGTCAGGTTTCCGATGTGGTCGGGACAAGGTTCGGTTTTCACATAATTAAAGTGACAGAGAAAAAACCCGGTTCCACCTTTGAAGAAGAAAGAGATAATCTTAAGGAAACTTTTCAGAAGCAGAGTTATAGCTTTGTGCATGATAATTTTATTAATAATCTCCGCACCAAGTACAACTATCAGGTTAATGATTCTACTCTGAACAACATACTTTCAAAAAGCGATTCTGTAAAACTTGATGAAAACCATCCTGCTCTTGAGGAACTAAAAGATTTAAACCTTTTTAGTTATGCAGGAAAAAATATTACCGTGGGAGAATTTTTTGGAAAGGTTACTGACAAAAAGAATTACTATGCAAAGCTTATAAACAAATCTATCCTAGATGAAGCAGTAAAAGCCGTAAGTGAAGATTATCTTCTGGAAGAGGAGGCGATGGGCCTGGAAAAAACAGATGTGGAATTTGCATCTTTAATGGAAGATTATAGAAACGGTGTATTTATTTTTAAGCTTCAGGAAGATGAAGTCTGGAACAAGATTAAAGCTGATAGTTCCAGCCTTTACAAGTATTACTTGGAAACAAATGACAATTATGTCTGGTCAGACAGAGTTAGTTTTGCCGAAATATTTTCTGCTAAGGATTCTTTAATTAATTACTATTACAGCCTTTTACAAAGTGGTGCTGACTTTGATTCTTTGGTGACTGCCAGAACTGAAAGGGCTGGAATGCGGGAGAAGGGAGGAAAATATCTTCTAGACGGTGTCAGTACATCGCCGCTTTATGAAGAGGCGAACAAACTTGAAAATCCCGGAGATTATTCGGGTCCTTTCCAGAACAAGGGTGGTTATTCAATAGTAAAGTTGATAGAGAAAGATGCACCAAAGCCTAAAACTTTTGAAGAAGCCAGAGCCGAAGTAGCCGGGATGTATCAGGAAAATGAAAGCAAAAGATTAGATCAAGAATATATAGAAAGTTTAAAAAAGAGGTATAAACCCGTTGTCTTTTATTCGGAACTTGAAAAAGCATTTAAAGAAGAAAAATAATTTATTTGTCATTCTTTTTACTGCTGTATTTATTTCAGGTTGCAGTAAAGAACCGGACAGAGCAGACTATGTTGCAAGGGTTAATAGTTCGTATCTCACACAGAATGAACTGGATGCTATGACCGATACTTCGAAGAGTAAAAATAATTTTTACAAAAGTGAAATTATCAGGAACTGGATTGACCAGGAATTATTATATCAGCAGGCTGTTAGTGAAGGAATTATTGATGAGGATGAATTTAACAGGATTATCGATGAATCAAGAAAATCGCTTGCAGGGGCTATACTGATGAAACAGGTTTCGGAAAAATATGATTTTACTTACAGCCAGGAAGACCTTAATAAATTCTTTGAAGCGCACAAAAATGAGTTTAAACTGTTACAGAACGCTTATGTTGTTAACCTGGTTGAATTTAATAATGAGAACGATGCAATAATGTTCAGGAGTTCAGCTTTTGAAAACGGATGGCAAAAAGCGACTGAACCGGGGAACAATATTCCGTTTACTAAGGAAGAATTACAGATATTACTTATGGAGGATGAAATATATCCTTCTGAGTTGAAGAACGTTCTCGTTGAATTATATCCGCAGGAAGTAAGCATTATTATTTCTCCCGACTCATCAACTTTTATGATTGCCCAGTTGTTGGATAAATACTCTGCCGGAACCGTCCCGCCTTTTGAGTTTATAAAGAACAAGGTTGAAGACGGCTTTGTTTCATTTGAAAAAAAGAAAATTATTAATGAATATATCAAACAGCTCTACGCTGATAATGATATAGAAATAAAAAATTAGGATAGCTGATGAAGTTTAAAGTAATCTTCTTGTTTATTATTTGCCCTGTTATTCTGAATGCACAGGAAATGCTCGATAAGATAGTTGCTGTAGTAGATGATGAAATAATTCTTAAAAGCGAGTTGGACTTTCAGGCAAACCTTTTGGCTGCACAAAGAAATACGAATCCTGCTGCCTCAGGTTTTAAGCAAAGTGTTTTGAATGCGCTGATCGAAGAAAAACTGGTCTTTGCACAGGCAAATCTCGATTCAATTGTAGTTTCGGATGATGAAGTTACGCAAAGAATCACTTACCAGATTGATTTATTTATCCAGCAGTACGGTTCAAAGGAAAGGGTTGAACAGATTTACGGAATGAGCATCGAAAAAATTAAAAGAGAGCTGAGGGATGAAGTCAGAAAAAACCTGATGATTCAACGGCTGAAGGACCAGAAATTTGCGTCTGTTGAAACATCCCGGCGTGAGGTTGAAGATTTCTTTAATACTTTTAAAGATAGTATAGGTGTTATTCCTGAGAAAGTTAAAATCTCACATATTTACAGAAATCCTAGAGCCTCGGAAAAGGTAAGACAGGAAGCACTGAATTTTGCAAAATCACTTTTGGATTCAGTTAAAGCAGGAATGGATTTTGCCGGACTGGCTTCAAAATATTCTGATGACCCTGCCAGTGCAAAGCAGGGAGGCGATCTCGGTTTTGTGAAACGTGGAATTTTTTATCCCGAGTTCGAGTCTGCTGCATTTTCTCTCGAAATTGGACAAACCTCCGATCCGGTCGAATCCCCGGTAGGATTTCATATTATTCAGTTGCTCGAGAAAAGAGGAGAATCAATACACACAAGGCACATACTCGTAAAAATTAAAGCCGATGATCAGGCTGATCTTAAAACAATCGATTTCCTTTCCGATGTTCGTGATAGTATAATTAAAGGGAATGGAACGTTTGATGATTACGCAAAGAAATATAGTGAGGATAAACAAACCGCTGTTTTCGGCGGTGAGCTGGGAACTTTTTATCTGAACCAGCTCGATAAAGCTTTGCTCGATCCTGTTTCAAAACTTAAGGAAGGTGAAATCAGCTTTCCACGTAGAATTGAATATGGTCCTGAAAACTACGGTTACCATATTGTTTTTCTTGAAGAAAGAACAGCACAGCATACTGCAAGCTTGGAGAAGGATTTTACAGAAATAAAAAAACTTGCCGACGAATATAAAAGGCAGGATAAATATCAGGAGTGGATTGAAGAACTGAAAGAGAAAATTTTCTGGGAACTAAGATTATAAAAGTATGGCTGAATGATTGAATGTATGTGGGAATTCCATATTCAATCTGAAACCATTTCTGAAATTTAAATAGGAATTTATATTGAAAGACTCTACGGAGATACAAGATGATGTTAAATTGGTTGAGAAGTTAAGTGTAACCGTAAAGAATGTTAAAAATGAAATTGCCAAAGTTATTGTCGGGCAGGATGAAATAATTGATCAGCTTTTAATTTCTCTTTTTGCAAAGGGGCATTGTTTGCTGATCGGTGTTCCGGGGCTTGCGAAAACTCTCCTTATAAAAACTCTTGCAGAAGTAATGGATCTGAAATTCAACAGGGTGCAATTTACTCCCGATCTTATGCCGAGCGATATAACCGGAACTGAAATAATCGAAGAAGATTCTATTACCAAAAAGAGAAGCTTCAGGTTCGTTTCGGGTCCCATCTTTGCAAATGTCGTTCTTGCGGATGAAATAAACAGGACTCCTCCCAAAACACAGGCTGCACTTCTTGAAGCAATGCAGGAACATAAAGTTACTGCTGCCGGTGTTACCTACACTCTCGATGAACCTTTCTTTGTGCTTGCTACTCAAAACCCGATTGAGCAGGAAGGAACATATCCTTTACCCGAAGCACAATTGGACAGGTTTATGTTCAACCTCTGGCTGGATTATCCTTCGTTTAAGGAAGAAGTAAAAGTAGTGCAAACTACAACGAGCCAGTACAAACCGGAATTGAAAAAAGTTCTTAATGCTGAAGAGATAATAAACTTCCAGGAGCTTGTAAGAAAAGTTCCTGTTGCCGATAACGTAATTAAATTTGCCGTTAATGTTGCAAATAAAACCCGACCTTCCAACGGGAATTCTCCACAATTCGTTAAGGACTGGATTACCTGGGGTGCCGGACCGAGAGCGTCTCAGTATTTAATCCTCGGTGCAAAAACAAGAGCAATCATCGGGGGAAGGTTTACGCCGAATATTGATGACGTAAAGCTGGTTATGGTTCCGGTTCTCCGCCACAGGATTATAACAAACTTTAATGCCGAAGCAGATGGAATTACTTCTCTTGAAGTAATAAATAAACTGATGAAAGAAGTTAGCACTTAATTTCATACCTGTTCATATTTGTCCCCTAACAACTGAGCCTCTTTTTCCCCTTTGCTTATTGAAAGCAAAATAATAAGTTTGCTGGAAATAAATGATTAAGCAGGGGTTGCATACTGAATGAAAATTTTTGATCCCGTTATGATAAAAAGAAGATTTTTGCTTCAAGCGGGTGTGCAATGTTCTGCCCAATTGATAACCGGCAATTCAGTATAAGTAATAGTTCAGGTAAAATAAAGGAGGGTAAAATGATTTTTAAAAAATATATTTGCTGGCTGAATTTATTAATTATTGTTTTATTTGATCAAACATTTTCCCAGTCAATAGGAATTGTTTATGAAGCTAGCTCTTTAAATACTAACAATAGTGTGTATAATGTATTCACTGAAAATCCACCCAAAGGTATGATTAAAAATATATTTTTTGACTACAGCGGATTTCTATCTGAGTCATTTCAAATGTCCCTTAGAGTAGGCTATGGTTGGAATGTTTACAAAATGAGTTATAAAGGTTCGGGCAGTGAAACAATCAATGAAGAAGATACCTACGGAATACCTTTTGAATTAGATTTAAAGTATCAACATTATATTGAGAAGGATTCCGTTTTTGAACCATTAATTGGTATTGGTGGCGGATATTATCACTACACAACTAAAGATAAAAGCATCTATAATGATTCTTCTGAAGAGCAGAAATATATAACAAAGGGATTTTCTCAATACATCATTTTTGGTTTGAATATACATTTGTCTGAAAAGATAACCAATAGTATTCGCTTTAAAAAAATTATGATACATAGT
>Ga0209212_1004827_pt1 | contig 16427 bp, 19 predicted proteins | sample RifGroC2_FD_183996 | JGI IMG/M metagenome (GOLD analysis project Ga0209212, IMG submission 183996) | Groundwater microbial communities from Rifle, Colorado, USA - Groundwater C2 (SPAdes) (version 2) | ecosystem: Environmental > Aquatic > Deep subsurface > Groundwater | place: Rifle, Colorado...
CAAATACATACGTCAACTCCATTCATTTTTACTAAATCTTTTTGTATTCCAGAAAATATTTTTTTGGCCTCCACAGAGGTCTTCGGATTCATTTTCCAATTTGCGATAAGAATTACGTTTGACATTACCTAGTAGTGTATCACGAGGCACGGACGAGGGCTAAATGTTGACACAACACGACCCCCAGTGTGGGGGTCTGGAGGGCTTATTTCTACAAAAAACTAAAGGAGTAGAATATTTTCGTTAAAAAGCAAGGAGTCCTCGTCGTACCCAAAAAGCAGTCCACAAAATGAGAAGTACCCCGCACGTCATGCTCAATTTTAATGCGAAGTGACTTCTTCTATCTGTATCGGTGCATATCCACAAAAGATAGGATGCAACGATTCCAAGGAAAAAGCACAGACCACACCATCTCCACACAAGCATAATTCCTGCAGAAATTTCTACCACGTATTCCTCCACTCGTTAAGATTATTCTCAGGAAAAATTAATTCTACACCTCATACTAGGTATATTAGTGTGCATGTCAATCGTTTACGTAATAAGTAACTCCATGAGGTAAAAAAATAATCCTTGAAAGGATTTTTGAGATACTAAGTAAAACGTGGTTTTACACCAAACCTGCTTTTTTCAACGTTTTATACGCACCATTTTTGTTTATGGTTTTAAGTGCTTTTGTGGATACTGTTACCTTGATGTGCTTTGCGAGCTCAGGAACGTAAATACGTTGAGTAATAAGGTTTACCTGTCGGCGACGCTTACCAGTTGGGTTAAATTGTGTAGCACGAATACGGTTGCTGTAGCTTCCACCAACTTGTGAGGTCTTATGTGTTATTGGACATTGCTTCGCCATAAAAGTCCTCGCATGGTACCATACAACGAACGATTTGCAAGATATCTACCCACTGCTAATATACAAGAACACAATTATGGACCCTTTACTCATTTTCTTCTTACTCGCACTCATATTCTCTATTATTGTCCACGAGGTCAGTCATGGCTTTGCTGCTGAGCTCCAAGGTGACCCCACAGCACGTCTACAAGGCCGACTCACCCTGAACCCTATCCCCCACATTGATCCCATTGGCTCTGTACTCATTCCAGCAATACTTGTATTTGCAAACACTGGATTTCTTTTCGGATGGGCAAAACCAGTTCCTTACAACCCCTACAACCTTAGGAATCAAAAATGGGGTGAGGCGATAGTTGCTGCTGCTGGCCCTGGCGTCAACATCCTCCTTGCACTTGTGTTTGGTACGGTGGTCCGATTTGGGACTGGTGCTCTCCCTCCCGCCTTTATAGAGCTTGCGGGTGTCGTCGTATTTATCAACATCATGCTTGCTTTCTTCAACCTCATCCCTATTCCACCTCTTGATGGATCGAAACTTCTTAAGTCAATCCTTCCCTACCGAGCAAGTTTGGCATTCCAACGTTTCGAAACACTCCTCATGTCAGGAGGTATTCTTATCACTTTGCTATTCTTTTGGCTTATAAGAATACCTCCTGGCGGTTACTTCTTTTTGGCACTGACATCCATATATACACTTTTTACGGGACACCCTTCTCCTTTTAGTTAAAAGTAAGCGAGTTACTGAGTTCTGAGTAACGAGTGACGAGTACGGGCTCTAATAGTAAAAGCTTGCCCGCCGTAAGCATTGTGTTGTCAAAACACACCTTGCGATTTTGTCAAAATAACGTACACTAGCGAATACTCGTCCAAGAATATACATAACGAAAACAATACATTTAACTTAAATTTATCAGATAATTTCAAACGGCATGAAAGAAGAAAACATTCAAGCAAACTTGGTTCCCATGGTTATAGAAAAAACCCAATTTGGTGAACGAGCTTATGATATTTACTCCCGACTCCTTAAAGAGCGTATTCTCTTTATTGGCGGACCTGTTGACGATTACACAGCTAATTTAGTTATTGCCCAGTTACTTTTTCTCTCCTCAGAAGACCCAAAGAAGGATATCCAACTTTACATAAACTCACCAGGAGGATCCGTGACCGCAGGACTTGCAATACTCGACACCATGAACTTTGTGAAGCCAGACGTTTCTACGGTATGCGTTGGTATCGCTGCCAGTATGGGCTCTGTGATTCTCTCTGCAGGTAAAAAAGGTAAGCGCTTCGCACTACCTAATAGTGAAATCATGATTCATCAACCTTGGGGTGGCGTGCAAGGTCAAGCAACAGACATAGAGATAACCGCAAAACACATCCTCGCAACACGCGACCGTTTGAACAGAATTCTTGCAGAAAATAGCGGCAAAGATTTGGACCAAGTTGAGAAAGACGTTGATCGCGACTTCTTTATGACCGCACAGGAAGCAAAGAAGTACGGCATTATTGACCAGGTGTACAAGACGAACTAAACTTTTACAGAAAATCCTGCGTGCGAAATGCAGGGTTTTCTGGTAGGATAATATGCATCGCACATTCTAAGGCGATGAATACAAATAATGCGGGTATAGTTTAGTGGTAGAATGACTGCCTTCCAAGCAGTAGACGGGAGTTCGATTCCCCCTACCCGCACACACACAAAGACCTTGTACACAAAAGAAGGTATGAAAATTTCACTTGGTAAGTTTCCAAAGTCGGGAAATATTTTTGTTCTGCCTGGTAAAAGTGATGACTTTGAGAATGATTCTATTCCACTTAACACTATTGAACTAAACACCGCATTGTCTGCAAAAGTAGAAGAAATACAATCATTAATCATAGCTATAAAAGATTTAGAATCCATTCATTCTAGAAAGTAATACTCTCCTCTCGTGACCTTTATACCCCACTCATGCTAACATCAAGGTAGGTTGAAGTACTATTGCAATTATTTTACAGAAAGGGGGATGGTATGCCTTACACAAGTGTATGGCCGAATTTTGAAATTGGGGGATTTGCTTATAATTCAGGACTCAAAATTTTAAATGCACTGGAGAAAAGTTGTGTGCAGATTGAACCAGTTGTACGAGAAATACTCGAGAGTCCGAACTATACTGCATGCAAAAATGTACACAAGTTAAACCTTGAAACCATAACCCCGGGTAGACTCGGACTCAAAGCATCTGATGCCTATCAGGGCACCTTTTTTAATGCAGCTGAAAGATCCGGACTGCGTCTCATTCATTCTGATACGCCACTCATACTGCGTGTACGGTATAAAAAGCAGAGCGAAAATCGGTTTTTGTATGCCGGTATGAAAACAATAAACCACAAAGGTACGGCGTACACGTTTGTGCTGACTGTTTCGAAAACCACAGTTTGGATTCGTGCAGAACCCTTAAAATGTGATTCCCTCTTGAAGCCTGACGCCGAATTTTTGTTTCAACGTTAAAAATCCGAAATACTAGAAACCCCCAAACGAAAGTTCGGGGGTTTGTATGGTCATCGCACACGAGGTGCGAGAGTTTGTATTGAGGTAGTGGATATACCTTGCTCTACAGCACTGAGTGCTGTCTGCGTAGTATCAAAGGTGGCAATGAGGGTATCCTCGAAACCACCAAATACCTCTGACATGAGCATTTGAAGAACTAAGATGCCAATCCCTAGTCCTATCGCACGATTGATTCTCATAGTAAGAATGGTTGCGAGAAGGCTGGACTGGCATGAATGTGCCAAAGATCCCTTGTAAATCACCTCCTCTGGACTGTGTGCAAATATTTGTACAGAACCCAAAAGAGACGATAGATATGTAATATAGTACTTTGAAGACTATCTACTATATTTTATAACTTGTCAACACGTGCTTGGGTTACACAACAAGCGTATATTTACTACATGGAACCTCTCGCACACAAACTACGACCCGCCTCACTCCAAACCTTTGTAGGTCAAACACATTTAGTTGGTGAGGGAGGACCGCTTCGCGAGGCTATTTCGAGGAGACATCTCTTCTCTTTTATCCTCTGGGGCCCTCCTGGTGTTGGTAAAACTACCCTCGCACGCATATACGCTTCAGCGCTTGAGGCGTCCCTCTTTGAACTCTCCGCAGTTTCTGCAGGTAAGGCAGATATCAGAAAAATAGTTGATGACACTACTGACCCACGATCGAAACTACTTTTTCTTGATGAAATACACCGCTTCAACAAAGCACAGCAGGACTTCTTGCTACCCTATGTTGAATCGGGAGTACTTACCCTTATTGGTGCGACCACCGAAAACCCAAGCTTTGAGGTTATACCCGCTCTCCTTTCTCGTTGCAGAGTATTTACCTTAAAAGAACTCACTGATGAGGATCTTATAGAAATACTTTCACGAATTGATATTAAACTCTCGAAGAAAGCAATTACTTGGATAGTTGACCGAGCTAACGGTGACGCTCGCCAAGCACTCGCCATAGTTGAGAATGCTCAACAACTCTACGGCAAAGTGACCGAGGAGACTTTGGCTTCATCGCTTCAAGATAAACGCCTCCGGTACGACAAACACGCAGAAGAGCACCACAACACCATTAGTGCATTTATCAAAAGCATGCGCGCAAGTAACGCTGATGCAGCACTCTACTACCTTGCGCGCATGATAGCCTCTGGGGAAGATCCTAAGTTCATAGCACGCAGAATGGTTATTTTTGCGAGTGAAGATGTAGGTCTCGCACAACCCACAGCCCTCGTGGTGGCAAACGAAGTATTCAGAGCCTGTGAAACCATCGGGCTTCCTGAATGCCGTATAAATCTTGCACACGGCGCAGTGTACCTAGCACAAGCAAAGAAAGACCGGCGAGTGTATGATGGCATCGGTGAAGCACTTCGTGACGTAGAACAGTACGGCAACCTTCCAATACCCCTTATTATCCGCAACGCACCGACCAAGCTCATGAAAAACGAAGGGTACGGAGCGGGATATAATATGTATCCCGATGAATCAGTCTCCTTTCTTCCAGATAAAATCAAGAACAAAAAGTATTTGAAGCCGTGAGTATCAACCTGTACTGACTTGTTCGCAGTTTGACAAACATAACAGTTTCTATAGTCTTGTATCAGATAATGACTAAATGTATAGCTCGTGTTCAAAATCAGAACCACTAAAACTTAAAAAAGGTGAAATTATGTACGAAGGTTATCCGAACGAAACAGGAACTCCCGTAACGCAAATCGACCTTAGAGTTGGAATTTTAGATATTTCTATTTTAAAAAGTTTACTGGAGAACGCACTATCCTGCATGAAGCGTTGCAGAAAAAAAAGAAAAGAACGGTTACCTTGCGAAAATTGCGAGACATCTCACTATACAAACTGTCGCACCTATGCAGAGACAATTTTTGCTATACATACTGTAGTGGCAAAAACTTTGGGTAGAACAGGTAACGACTTCAATGAGCTTTTAAGAGGTCAAGTGTGTATTACCGACTTCAAAATCGCTGCCAATGAAATGCTTGCTTGTATCGAAGTATTTGATAAGACACGTGTAGATGAAAGTACTCAAGAGATATTTCTTACACGCCTGAGAAGTTTACGAATTTCCATGAACAAGATACCAAGAAATGCTGGGTTGTAAGACGGCAAGTAGACAGGAATTTGTGGACGAGGCAAAAAAAGCTCTTGCAAACTCGAAGTATAGGTCATGGCCCTACATGACAAAACCCGCTCGTGAGCGGGTTTTGTACATACTATCTCTTTGTTTACTTTACAGCGTCCTTAAGACCCTTAGCTGCGCGAAACTTTGGTACACGCATTGCCGCAATCTGAATAGACTCCCCAGTACGTGGATTTCGACCTGTGCGAGCTGGGCGCATCTTTGTTGAGAAAATACCAAGACCTGCGATAGAGACCTCGTCACCTGCTCGTAGAGCGTCTACAACTGAAGTAACAAATGTTTCTGTAGCACGTTCAGCGTCTGCTTTGGTACCACCGAGTACACCATGTACTTTTTCAATAATATCTGCCTTATTCATAGAATAAATGTTAATTTGTATCGCTAGTAATAACCACGTGATGTGTGGGTGTCTGAAAAAAGTATACAGAATGAGGTTTTCAGCGCAATAGGCAATACATGATGTGACTGCGTGGCTATTTTTCTGTAAAAAGTAACTATTGTCAGTATTTACTACAAATTTTTGTGTGTGTAAAAAAATATAAATACATTTTACTTCGTGTACCTAATTAATTTTATCAGTTTTTAAAATTAGTTATTTATGGCTTAATAGAGCCGTTTTCTGCTAGTGCAGAATAAAATCAAAACAATCGAAAAGCACGGCTTGTTTGCTCGCTATATGAGTCAACACAATTCGCACCATAACAAATAGAAGTAATACATATACTAGTGAAAATGTAATGAAAACGTATAAACATTAGACAACATAAATTACTCTATTTCAATAGTTTTAAATACCTTTACGGCACATTGCAAAACACCTGTGCGTGACAAACATACAGGTGCTTTGATTTTAATAACCCAGGGCTTACTACTCACTACTCTTGTACTTACTCTTTTACCGAGCGTACTCAATCGCCCGGTTTTCTCGAATAACGGCGATTTTAATTTCACCAGGATACTTGAGCTCTTGCTCTACCTTGGTTGCAATACTTCGAGCTAGATCTCGTGCCTCAAGGTCACTCACACTTTCTGGTCGAACAAATATACGAACTTCTCGACCAGCGGCGATTGCATAACTTTTTTCGACACCTTCAAAGCTGTTCGCAATATTTTCAAGGTCCGTAAGACGTTTAAGATAGTTTTCTACGGAGTCGCGACGTGCTCCTGGCCTTCCTCCTGAGATAGAGTCGGCAACCTGTATGATGATTGACTCGGGTGTCTCGTATGGATACTCCCCATGATGACTCTGCATTGACTGTATCACTCGTTCATCTACACCAAACTTGAGGAGAATACGGCGACCAATCTCAACGTGCGTTCCTTGTACATCGTGGTCCACCGCTTTACCTATATCGTGCACCAATGCTCCAGCTCGAGCCACTTGTACGTCTGCACCAAGCTCCTCAGCAAGCAATCCTGCGATATGCGCCATTTCTACAGAGTGTTGCAATACGTTTTGTCCGTACGACGTTCGGAAGTGCAAACGACCGAGAACCATCAAGACACGTGGATCGAGGTTCATCACTCCTACCTCATACGCAGCCTGATCCGCCTTTTCCTTGATGATGCGGTTTATCTCATCGGTAGCTTTCTGCACCTGCTCTTCTATCTTTGCTGGTTGTATACGCCCGTCAATAATAAGATTTTCTAGTGCGACACGCGCAATCTGTCGGCGAACAGGGTCAAAACAGGAAAGTGTAATAAGTCCTGGCGTATCGTCAATAAGCACATCAACACCTGTTGCTCGTTCAAAAGCGCGGATATTTCGCCCCTCTTTTCCGATAATCTTTCCTTTTATATCTTCATTTGGTAATGCTATTGAGGTAGTGAGTACATCTGTCGTAACCGCATTTCCAAGTCGGTGTATCGCAGTAGTTAATATATCCATTGCTTTTCGCTCAAGTTTCTCCGCACCAAAACGCTCAAGCTTTTGCATGCGAACGACCATGTCTTCTTGGCTCTCGTGCTCTATACGGCTCATGAGCTCTTCCTTTGCCTCATCTTTTGTGAGTTTTGCGATTCGTTCTATTTCTTTATCGACTTCTGACTTTAATTCATCAACACGAGCTTTCACACTGTGCACATTTTCTATTTTTGCCTTTACATGCTCTATCTCTTTATCCAAATCCTGTTGGCGCTTATCTAGAAACGCTTCACGATCAAGAATACGGGACTCTGACTTTTTAATAAACTCCTGCTTTTCTTTTATTTCTTTTTCCGCTTCTTTTTTTGACTCTTCTATTTTTTTCTCTGCAACTTCTTCTATGTTTTTGGCTTTCTCTTTCGCTTCCAACATCATTTGTTTCACCTCGAGCTCCATCGAGCCTCGTTTACCCGCAGCTATGATGTAGCGCAAATAGTAACCAAAAGCTACACCAATAAGTGTGGTGCCCAGTACTATAAATATTGTGATCGGGGACATATAAGAATCGAGCCCCATCCCAACGCAAGTCTCTCGTATTATGAATTACAGCGTCAGACAGCAACGCACTAATTAGACAATATACTTACTCCTGTCCTTTGATTTATGTAGTTCTTAAGCTTTGAAAACATGCGATTTGGAACGGTTTCTCTGAAATTATTTCAATAAAATCATCCGCGTGTTCCGTATAAAAACATTGTAGCAAAGATTTTCGTATTTGCCTATCTTCATTTGTTTTTCATAAAAACACTCTTGTAAGAGTACATTTACAGGCATGCGGATAGTATTCACCAGCTCTCCACCAAAACTTCTTACAGGTTACCTTTCAAAGATTCAATTTGATACACTTGTTGCATTAATCCTTGTGAATCACTATTACCTTCCCGTAACAGTACTTCCTTAAGCTCCCAATTTTGATCTACGCCATTAAGTCGAACACCTGTAAGCACCGCATGTTCGCTAGCTTGTGCCTCTACGGTAAATGCAACTTCATGCAATGTCTGAACACACACAGTGCTAGGCTCGGGATCTTTCACCGTAAGATCTACGCGTATTTGCTCAGGGAAAGATTCTGCTACAAACGCAGTGTGTTCTAGTGCGTGACATGGGCTTGGTACTGTTATTGAACCGGTGTAGGTATGTATACCATCTTTGTACAGGTGGTTAAGGATCCGTACCTCAGTTTGAGGCTTTTCAGCTGGTTCACCAACTGGATCAATATTGTTTTGTGGGACTTCTGGAACAGGTACATCATTCAGCTCACCTTCCTCTCCAGATACTTCTAAAATTCGGATTGTCTCCGCAGTAAGTTTTTCTGCTTGCTCAAAAAGTTCCATCGCATCCGCGTAGTCTTCTAAGACCATTGCTATTTCACCACGCATAAGGTGTGAGAGAGCATCTTTTATACGGTTATTTGCCTTTTCAACATCATCATCATTGTGCCCTTCTTGTGTTAAAAGTAGTTTACGAGCAGTTGCAATTTCGTTTTGAATACGTGTACGAGTACTTTGTAACTCTTGTAATGTATCCTCATCTTCACCATGTTGATTTTGTTGAGTGTCTGATTCTGTTTCAGTTACAAACTCTTTATCTGGATATATTTCGATTGAGAAAAGTGTTGCAACCTCTAATAGTTGTAATACTTTCTGCAATGAAGCAGACGCCTTTCTAAATTTTCCATACGCATCACCTAAATTGTTCTCTGTAAGAGAAACTTCGGCAGAACGGATAAGCTCTTCTCCAAATGCAATTTGTCCTTGTGCTTGTTGTGCAAGTTCAGATTCAGGTTCAAGAGTTGCCTCCAACTCTTTTACCTCCGCAAGAAGATTGCTAGCTCGCTCTTGTGCCCTGTACGCAGCACGTACACGCAAATTTACCGATTCTGTATTTGGTTCACCAGTTGGTACCTCAGCAACTTCTGATTGACCTTCCTCCACATCTTCTACATTGGTTAGTTCAGTTTCATCAATAGCTATTTTTTCTTCGGCCTCATTTCGTATTTTTTCGACTTCCATTGCCACGGTTCGCACTTGTGCCACCAACTCACGAGCACCTTCATCAGAGCCATTTTCTTGTTCAACAATAAGTCGTGCAAGTACTGCTTCATGCGCATCTAGAGAATCTTCAAGCATACTCGACATTTCTGCTGCAAACACAGGATCGGATTCTTCTACCGCTCGTACTTGTTCCACCATGGCACTCGTGTGTTCAGCAAAAAGTTCAGAAACTTTCTGTTGCTTTTCATCATCAAGTCGTCCTTCAGCTTCAAGTTGGCTAGCTTCTACAAGGCGTCGCTCAGCACGCTCACGTTCCCATGTAATACGTGATTCTTCGGACGACAGGAACGCCGTCTTTATTTCTTCATTAATATTTACCTTAATATTGTACAAAAGGTCTCCAGGTAGTGAATCTTCCGCAGCAAATGAAACACCAAACGTGCTACTTGCTACTACAGCAGCAATCAAAAAAGCACCAGAAAAATGATGTGCTCGAAAAAAAGGCATTGAGAACCTCTCTATGAAACTGCGCTCAGGTGCTGAAAAAGCATCTCGAATTGGCTTATATTCCATGTATAAGACAAGTTTTTCACGCATAGCAACCTTTTCCTCTCGTGTAAGGGATATCGATTTTGTTGCTTTTTTAAATTGTTCGTATAATTTTTCCATTCTTGAACATTATATACCGTTCTCTAAAAGATTATATTTAGCTTATTTATTACGTTTTTTACGTATTTCATCATCTGTCATAGTATATGACACAGGAAGGTCAGCATTCTTACGTAACCAAGTAATACCCCGATGTATTCGCACAGATATAGTATTCACCGGTTCTCCTAATATATCAGCAATTTCAGCCGGTAAAAGGCCATCAACAAAGCGCATCAAAACGACTTCTTGATGTTTTTTGGGCATCTGTTCAAGCAAAAGTGGAATTCGTTTAGCATCAAGGGAGAACTCAACTTCCTCCAAACTACCTTCTATGAGTTCATCAAACACACCTTCTGGTACATCACGCTCATTAAGAATCGAATCCAAGGATTCCGTCTTCTTTTTTCTATACTCATCAATAATAAGGTGATTGAGTGTTCTATATAGAAAAGGTTTGAAATTGTCTATAGTGTTCCCTTTACCTATGTAGTCCCACGTACGCATAAAAGTATCTGAAACAACGTCTTTTGCACGTTCTGCATCTGAAACACGAAAAAAGGCGTGCCGATATAACACGTCGGCATATTTTTCAAATGCTTCTAGATATGCTTTCTCTTGTTTCATTATGCGGAACACCTACGCGAATACGTTGGTTGTCTATACTCCAAGTGTAACTTACAAAAAGTAATTTTAACAGGATTGTAGGTTTACACCTCCTTGATTCTTTCGAGCAATTCAGGGAACTGCTCCACGTTAAAATGACCTTTATCAGAAAGCGTTATGTATTGTGCCTTCGGAAGCAACTTTTGAAAGATGGATTGATTTTCATACAGCACTACAGGATCATTTTCACTATGAAAGAAAACTATCTGTTGAACTACTTCAGTAATAGACGAAATATCTTCTTTTAAATCAAAACATGTCTTCTCATGTTCTTTTTTGGAACCCAGGTACTCTGGAGCAATTAAAAATAAAGCCTTAATCAAATTCTTTGGTTTCTGCTCTGAAAGATACTTAAGCAAAAACATTGCCCCAAGAGAGTGCCCTATCAAAACACAAGGACGATTAAGTGCTCCCATAACTTTCTCAAACCACAATTTCCAGAGTTCGTATTCTGCATTGTCACGCAAAGGCATGTAAGGTAAAAACACTTCGTAGTCCTCACCGAGTTCTTCTTGTAAGGTTTGCTTCCAATTTATCGAAGGGCATAGTCGGTCAATATCTACTTTTGCAGTCTGTAAACTATCAACGTACGCCTCATGTGAAGGATGGAAGTCACCTCCGTGAATTAGTACGACTGTTTTCATGGCTTACAGGATACCATAATATTTAACCTTATTTTGGCATGCAATCGATTTCCCAATGAAGCGAAGCGGAGAGGAAATTTGGACGGGAGAGTGAACGGAACGGAGCGTAGTGGAGTGAGTAAACCGCTTAGTCGCTGTTAGGTGATGTTGAGTTCAAACATTTAAAGGAGTGAAGAAAAATTTCCCACTATTTCTTTGTCAGTTCCTTTTTCATTTTCGATAACGAGATCAAATGGTAAGTTCACAGAAAAGGCTTTTCGGTTTATAACCTCAACACGATCATCTGATACAGGAATGTGAATAGATTGAACTCTTGTTTTTGTACGTTTTAAGCAAAGATCTGGAGGCGCCATAATTTTTATAAGTTTTACTTCATATTTATCTTTCAGTCGTGCAAGTAAATTGTGGAATTCTTGATGCGCCGCCGTTGATTCAATGACTAATCTATTTGCTTCTTTGAATTTCTCGTCAATTTTTTCCGCGACTAAAGAAAAGCCTTTTCTAATATATTCTTCGGAAAATTTTTCTTCTTTCAATTCAAGCCATACGTCTTCAACACGAAAAAACTGAATTCCAAGTTTACGTTGAATTAGTGAGCCAATGTGTGTTTTTCCACTACCTTTTAGACCTATGAGAATGAACAATGTTTTGTTCATAATTGTTTGAACTCAATTTCACCTAACTCGTTATTGTGCAAATTCATATTAGTAATAGTATCAACAATATTACGTTGTACAAAATAAAGGAGCCAGGAATCGTCCCAGAATTGCGGATGTTTTTTCGTGATCTGCACTCAAAACTTCTCGCATTCTTGGACGGCCACTCACAGTTCCTCGCGCCACGGAACATGTTCCGTGGCTTGACCAAATTTTCAAGGAATGACAACGACTATGAAAATGGAAATACTCTTGTGGTGCGATTCCGGACGCAAGCAACATTGGTTGCTTGCTCACCCCGACAAAATAGTAAAACCGAAGGTATACCTTCGGTTTTACTATTTTGTCGGGGTGCCGGGAATCGAACCCGGACCGCGCGGTCCCAAACCGCGAACACTGCCACTATGCTACACCCCGTAGTGAAATTTCAATTGGTTAATACTTTCATCGAAAAATAACCACTTGAACTTGAATACGAATCTTACCTCAAATATTACAAGATGTGCCAGCGTAGCTGAATTGAAATTCAGCTACAGGGTACACCCCGTCACTTACTTCGTGAGTGTCGAGGTGTGCCCCTCTACTCACTTTCGTATGTGTCGATAAAATCTACCACCTTTTTCTTTATTTTGCTATGGTCGCACGGGTATAGAGGTGTTTATGCTAATCAAGAAGGATGTTTTCTAAAATACGAACCTGCGCATTTCTTGTCTCCATGTTCATATGTACAACCACAAGGTCTATCGTCCACTCTTGATGAGGAGGTACTTTCTTTTCCAAAAGGTAGGACTGAATAATTCGCTTCATGCGAGTTTTTTTATGAAAATGCATATGATCCTCTGGTCTATATGACTCTTCCCCATCCTTAGGGACAGAATCATGAAAAGAACCAGCTTTTACTTCAATAAAATGTAGGACATTGTCTTTCTGCATAACAATGTCTAATTCTCCCCATTTTTTCCGAAAATTCCGCTCAATAAAGCGAAATTTTCTATTCTCCAAGTATTTTTGAGCTATTTTTTCACCAAGCTGTCCGATTGCAATATGCTTATTTTGAGCCATTTCGTCTCTATGGTACATGTCCTTTATCCCCTTATACCCAGAGTTATCCACACCTATCCCTTGATGGCATAATAATTGAAATTGATTACGTTGTGGTGATGTGTTCTTAGGCGTATAATTTACAAGATGTTTAAGCTTTATCTTGATGAGTCTGGGAAAAATACACTGACAAATATCGCCACGTTCGCACCACATTTTTCAATCGGTGCCCTACTAACACATGAGAACAATGTTGATTTTTTAAAAAAAAGAGACGACCAAATTCGTTTTAAATACTGGGGTCATAAGGCAAAGACGGTTTTCAGAGGTAACAATATACGACGTTTGAATGGGGATTTTGAGATTTTCAAAGGTAACGAGAAACTCTTAAATGAATTTCGTGCAGACTTTTTACAATACCTTAGTTCTTCTGGATTTCAGTTTATATGGGTTGGTGTAAACAAAATAAAATGGCTTGAAAACAATCCACCAATAAAGAAAGCTGTTGAAGAAGGATGGAAAGTAGTAACAACACATGAAAAAGAATTGACTCGACGTTTGATTAAAGAGGTACTACGTATGTATATTTCATACTTGCTCAAAAAGAAAAAAGCAAGTGGGCATGTTGTGGTTGAAGCTTCAGATAAAAACCAGGATAGTGACATCTTGGCTGCATATAACGCTATTTTATGTAACGGGATTGACGGTTTAACCAGTTTAGAGGTGCGTGAACGTCTTACGTGCTTGTCTTTTGTAACAAAAAATAACCATGATCCTGAAACTCAACTGGCAGATATTGGTGCGCACTTTACTAACGTGAAAGAAAGAATGACCGATAAGTTGTTGTATAATGGTCAAACAGATTTCGATAAGCAAGTGGCAAAGATATATGAAGAGAAAGCGATAACCTTGCTTGATGGGGGTGGTGTTCAAGTAAAAGGGATACGTAGACTTGCATAATGCAAAACCCCCTCAAGGGGGGTTTTGTCAGGGATTGAGCGTTTGCTCGTTCCCATACTTATTTGGAAGTATATCAGCAAATGTTAAAAAAAGCAAGTTTATCCACAGATAAATATATGGCTCAACAAAGCAATAAAAACCATTTTCTATCTATCTTACGCCGAGCAATACGGTACCGAGCAGTGCCCCAAACCGTGCCCTGTCGTTGTGTCGATTGTTGTAAAGCCACGCAAACTGATTCAAGTACAACTGAAGATACTTCTTTGAAACAACCTTGTACGTCCCCTTCATCGAACGCTTTACGTGAGCAAAAAACGATTCTACGTGATTAATATGTATACCGCACCACGCATACTCGCCTTTTGAATGGTTTACTGAAAATCTGTCGTATCCTTTTGCCACGCTGTGATATTTATTGCTCTTGTCTGTAAGTAGGCGAGAGCCTTTTTCAATGTTTCGTTCTACAAAGCTTGTGTGAGTTTTTGTCGTACCGTCTGTGACTACTTCAGCAATCATAGTACCACCACGCTCTATCGCAACCATGACTGGTGATTTGTGTGCGATAGACTCACTTAAATTTACATTATTTGCTCCAGCGCTTTTTATACCTCCAAAGTACCCAAGGTCAGTTTCAACATCACCACGGAGCATGCCACCATGCACACCAAGTGCCTCTCTTATGAGCTTTAGCATGCGCCATGCAGTTTTGTACGTTACACCGAGTTGTCGTTCAAGTTCTTTAGCTGAAACACCACTCTTTGCGTTTGAAAATACCCAGATTGCGTGGAACCATAGGTTTAGTGGAGTATCAGATTTATGAAAGATTGTGCCCGCAGTAGGTGCTATTTGGAAACGACACTTTGAACATTGATACTTACGGCGGTTAGAAACCTTTTTATATACACCTCCACAAGAGCACTGGTGACTGTGTAATGCATCAAATATAAAAGCAAGAGCTGTATCATCGTCGGGAAAATCCGCCTTCAAATCACGTATTGAGTATTTGTCTATCTGAGCCATACCAGTAGTATACTCTCATAGATTATGCTGTCAAGGGATAGGTATGGAGTTATCCACAGTCTTAACAGGAAACTTAAGATTGCCTACTTAATTCTTCTTCTAGTTTTTTTAACTCCTCAGTGTTTCTTTTCTTTTCTGCATTTTTTTCCTCAAACTCTTTTTTAGCCATTTCAACTTCGTGTTGTTTATATTCAATCTCACCCTGTTCGCGCGCAATACTTTGCTCACTTACTTCAATCTTTTTTTGTAGCCTTTCAATTTCCAATTGTCTATTTTCAATTAATTTCTTTACCTGATTAATTTCATGCTCTTGAATATACTCGATTTTCTTCTTTATAGTCTCAATAATTTGCATTTTTCCATGCAAATGTATTTCAATGACCTTTGATTTCGATTCAGCGTCACTCAGGGTCTTTTTTAAAACCTCAATCTTTTCTTGTAGCTTTTTAATGTCTTGAAGTCGTTTCTTTTCTTTTTCTTTCTCAATTCTTTCCCCCTCTTCTTTCATGTACAAGTCTCTTTTCCGATCATTAAACATGAGTATATTAATTATATTCTTAAAGTATTGATATTTAATATGAGTATAGCAGAAAGAAGGCATTAATAACTCTCCTTAAGAAACCAAGTTTTTGGATTGCCCGCACTTATGTCTTTGGAAGAGATTTAGATTACATATGGATTTTGTTATACTTGTGTAATGAAAGAAACATTTCCCGCTCTAAGTAAGTTCGCTGAAGATGATTTGGTGAAAGGAGAACGAGAAAAAATCGCAAAAAACCCAGACCTTCGGACATTGTATTCCGATATAATCGAACAAAATAATTTCGACCGTTTACGGGAAAAAAGTGAATTGCAGCTGTATAACTTAAAAACCCGATATTTTGGAGACTTACACCCTGAGGATAATGAGTTTGCCCAAAAAGAAGAAAAAATACGAGAGTTTACTCAATTTGTTGAAAATCTAATTCCAGTGAGGGTCGACCCGAATGAGTATGACGAATACATAAGTCCAGAACGTTCTGGCAATATAAAAAGTTTTGGCCCTCAAGACATCCTCGTGCGCTCAGATCAATTTGTGTATGGATCTTTTGCTGAAATAGGACATTTAATGTCTCAAGGGCGCAACCAACGCCTACTTGATATAGACGACATCGCTCCGCGAGCACAGATAGTGATGCAAGACATAGCAAATATAGTAGCCAGAGTTGGAGGTGATCAGTCTGCTGTTGAAAAATATCTTCTAAATCTTTTTGACTGGGAAAACGGAAAGAAGATTCTAGCGTTTTACTTGGCAAGTGTGTTTGATACTACGCAACAAGCAATGGATGCACTGTCTG
>Ga0209212_1004828_pt1 | contig 16427 bp, 19 predicted proteins | sample RifGroC2_FD_183996 | JGI IMG/M metagenome (GOLD analysis project Ga0209212, IMG submission 183996) | Groundwater microbial communities from Rifle, Colorado, USA - Groundwater C2 (SPAdes) (version 2) | ecosystem: Environmental > Aquatic > Deep subsurface > Groundwater | place: Rifle, Colorado...
AGAATTTCCGCCGCGGTAGTTCCGGGAGATATAGAGGCCCTTGGGGCGCCTGAAGATGTGGCCGTAGATCTGGCAAGCCTGCCCGACCACGGGGGTGTAGATGATGGGCATGGTCTCTTCGATATTGTCCGTCACCACCCGGTAGAAAAGGGTCTGGTTGCGGTCCTGCAGGGCGCTGAGCATGATGAACTTGCCCAGGCCGTCCGGTACGCGGCGGAAATTCTCCAGCACCCTTTCGCACTGCTGCTCTATGGTGCAGACCTGCGGCGGCAGGAGGCCGAGCAGGCCGAGGCGCTTGCGCTCGCCCTCGGTGAAGGCCGTGCCCTTGTTCATATAAGGGTCGTGGAGGAAGTCCACCGCGCGGCTGCCGCGGCGGACGGGAGCTGAGTTTTTACGGCTGGGGAGAATTGTTTTCATATCTAAATCCTATAATACGGCGGGCGGGCTGTACAGGCCCCAGGTCAATAGCGGGCTTAAGCGGCGTCAGTCGAAAAGATGCGAAAAATCAAGAAAAAGACCGGCCCGCCGGGCAAACGGCGGGCCGGGTATTTTTAAGGCGGCCTGTTATTCCTGGATGAATTTTACGGCTTCCATTATGGCGGGCAGGGTTTCGGCCCTTACGATATAGCCGCGGTCGCCCATGGCGCGGGCCAGCACGGGCGGAAGTTCGTCGTGCTGCAGCAGGGAGGGGCCCAGCTTCAGGAGGATCTCTTCTTCGGAGCGCTTGTAGGAAAGGCGGTGCTTGCGCCCTATATAGCAGCAGAAATATTTTCTCGCGTAGTCCACGGAGACGGGCTTCCCGGTCATGACCCGCGCCCAGAGCGCGTAGACGTCCAGGTCGCAGGAATAGTTGAACATGTCCACGGTGAAGCCGCCGGGGGGCCTGATGTTCACCTCCAGGGCGCAGAGGCTCCCGTCCTTCCGGCGGAAGAACTCGAAGTGGAAGAACCTCTCCTTCACTTTGAAGGCCTCGGCCAGCTTCCGGCCGGCCTTTTCCAGGTCCGCGGGGATCTCCCGGGTCGAGTAATAGTAGATATGGGAATCGGCCAGGACGGTCTCCATTACCCCCTCGCCGTAGACATGCGAGGTGCAGAATACGATCTTCCCGTCCCTGTCGGCGAGGCCGTCGAAGGTCACGATGTCTCCGGAGATGAATTCCTCGGCTATGAATTCCCGGTCCGGCTTGCCGGCGAAAAACTCGTCCACCTGGGCCGCGTTCTTCAGCTTGTAGGTGAAAGCGGCGCCCATGCCGTCGTCAGGCTTCACGATGACCGGGAAGCGGGTTTCCTTCGCCAGGGCCAGGACCTCGGCGGGGGAATGGACCACGCGGCCGCGCGCGTGGGGGATACCGGCGGCGGCGAAGATCTTCTTCATTCTAGACTTATGGCGGATGTCCGCTATGGTGTCGTTCTGCACCCCGTAAACGCCGAACTCCGTGCGCAGCCGCGCCTCGGTCTCCAGCCAGTATTCATTTAGGGAGTCTATCCGGTCTATCTTCCCGAAGCGCTCAGTGAAGAAAGCGCAGGCGGCTTTCAGTTCCTCGTAATTATGCAAATTGTCGACTTTATAGTACCAGGTCAGAGCCTCCCGCAGTTCCGGGACCAGTTCCCCGAAACCGGGCTCGCCTATCGCCAGCACGGTGAAGCCGGCTTCTTTCAGGCGCCGGCAGAAAAGATAGTAGTTCGGCGGGAAATGCGGGGAAAGAAAAACGAAATTCATATCATAATTTTAGCATACTGCCTTCGGCGGTCAGAATATAATAAAATAGTGCTGGCAAATCCGCGGTATAGGACGGCAACATGCAGATCAACTACCATAAATTCTTCAGCGGGCGCCTCGGCCAGGACTTCGAGTTCAAGGTTTACGGCCATGCCGGCAAGCCGGTCATGGTCTTCCCCACCTCCTGCGGCAGGTTCTTCGATTATGAGAACAAAGGGATGATAGCCGCCCTGTCCGAATTCATAGAGAACGGCGAGATCATGGTCTTCGCGGTGGACGGGCGGGACAATGAAAGCTGGTACAAGCCGGTCCGGGACGAATGGATAGGCCTCCGGCACGGACAGTACGAGGCCTGCATCACCGGCGAGGTGATCCCGTATATCCGCGGCGTCTACAATATAAACGAGAAATTCATGGCCACCGGGAACAGCTTCGGGGCTTTCCACTCGGCCAACTTCTTCCTGAAGCACCCGGATTTTTTCGATTCGGCCATGTGCCTGAGCGGCGTTTACCATATGCAGGACCAGATCGGCGGCTACTTCGATCCCGGGATCTATTTCAGCGAGCCGCTCAGCTACGCGCCGGGCCTCAATGACGCGGCTACCCTGGCGAAGCTGAGGGAGGGCTATATCGTGATAGCCCACGGCCTCGGGGCCTGGGAAACTTTCAACGCCCAGGCCGAGGCCCTTTCGGAGATCCTCCGCGAGAAGGGTATAACCTGCTGGTACGACCGCTGGGGCGGGGAATGGCCTCATGACTGGGAGACCTGGATAGCGCAGGTGAAGAGTTATCTGCCGCGTTTCAGGGAAGGCGTGATGTTCAAGGGCGGGATGCTGAAACTTACCGGCCCAGGCAGGCGGATAAACCCGCTTTAGGAGCTATTTGCGGGCGCTTTTCAGGGCCAGCAGGAAGAGATAGTCGGAGAGGCGGTTGAGGTAGACTGCGGGGGCTTTGGCTTTCAGTTCCCAGGCCAGGAGCTCGCAGATCCGGGCTTTGGCCCTGGCCAGGTGGGCCAGGGCTTCCGTTTCATTGGTCCCGGGCAGGACGAATTTCTTCAAAGGTTTCAGCTTTCCCGAGCCGGCGTCTATAAAGGCCGCCAGCGCTTCCGTTTCTTCTTTAAGCGCGCCTTTCATGCCGGCTATAAGGCCGGAGGTTCGGACAAGCGCGGCCTGGGCGGCTGAAATTTCTTCTTTTGTGCCTTTATCCTTTACGCCTGTTTTGACCAGGCCAAGCAGGGCGGAGAGCTCGTCGATGAGGGCGTTCAGTTTCACGCGGCGGTGGGTCTTGTGGACGCGCCGGCCGCCGAAGAGGTCCGTGAACCCCAGGTCGCCCGCGCCCATCTCAGGTTTGAAATTTTTCGGCATCAGAGTCTGAAGTCGGAAATCTTTTTCAGGACGAAGCAGCTTATCTGCAGCGGCAGTTCCTTGGCCGCCGCCTCCAGCTTTTTGCCTATGGCCCCGGGGTCGAAGACCCCGTCCTCCACCAGCACCGGCGTGTTCTGCGAGGTGCCCCAGACATGCTCTCCGTTGTCTATGCCGGTATGCTTATAGCCGTATTTCTTCGTCCAGGTCAGGGCGCGCGGCTTCTTTTCCCTGTCATAGCAGAGCTGGAAGCCCCAGATGGAATCGTCCTTCTCGTACCAGACTATCAGGTCGAAATACTCGTCGTCGAACCAGCGGCGGCGCGGTTCGCCCTCTATCTGGCGCACGTTCTTCGCTTCTTTCAGCATTCTTAAATTATATCTTAGTTATGTCGAAGGCGGAGTAATTGTCCTGGCCGATCTTGAAGGTCTCGGCCCGCAGCGCGCCCTTCTCCGTGAACTTCTTCACGGCGTATTTCGGGATGGAGGCGTTGGGGTTCATCAGGCCGGCGACTTCCAGGGAGATGCGCTTTTCCTTCGGCAGGACCTGGTTCAGCAGGTTCACCGGGTTATTGGTGCAGCTGTTGGAGAATAAATTGTAGGTCTCTTTATTGCTGTTGGTCTCGTGCACGCGGGCCAGCGTCAGCGCGAAGAGGCGCGAGGCCTGTTCCCGGCCGATATCTATGTTCTTGAAGAAGATTTCCATCTTCCTGGAGTTCACCACGTAATCGGCGTAGCTTTCGAAAGTGGTGACCAGCCAGATCAGCGGGTATTTCCCGGCCAGGGCGTGGGTGATATTGTAGCCTTTCGGCTCCCGGCTCCAGCCTTCGGCCCCGAAGGTGAGCGCCCGCACGCTTTCGCCGCGGGAATTCATTACGCCGCCCTCGCTGAAGGTGAAGACCAGCAGGGTATGGCCGGTGCCGAAAGTTTTATAGGCGTAAACGGCTTTTTCCAGCAGGGCCGGCTTTATGGTCAGGGTTTCCCAGGCATAGCTTTTATGGTCGGCGGGGGTAGTCCCCCAGCGCACGTTCTTCAGCGTCACCACCCCGTCCTTGTCCGACAGAAGTTCGGCTGGATTCTGGTTGTAGGAAAGAGGCGCTTCCGGGTCCCATTTCAGGGTGTAATCTATAGCTCCGCCGCGGTCCGGCAGGGGAGCGAGCGGGATGGTGATGTCCTCGCCGCCGACCAGCTGGCTGAAGGCCGTATCCTGCTGCGCATGTGAGATGGAAAAGAAAGCCGCGGTTAAAATCAGGGCCAAAAAGGATTTCTTCATATTTATATTTTATAGCGTAAAAGGGCTGGCCGGGAGAGGCGCAGGGCCCAAAAGGGGCCGGTCATTGGACCTATGCCCGCTGGGCCCGGCATGGTATAATTTAAGCAGAGGTAAACCAAAATGAAAGATAAAGTCACCAAAGTCATAGAGAAGATAAAGCCCATGCTGGCGGCCGACGGCGGTTCCGTTGAGCTGGTGGGCGTGGACGAGAAGACCGGCGTTGTGACCGTGAGGCTTACCGGCGCCTGCGGCTGCTGCCCGCACGCCACCATGACGCTCCAGAACGTGGTGGAGCGCATGATAAAAGAAGAAGTCCCCGAAGTCAAAGCGGTAACGGTAGGCTAAAGGGCTTCCCCCGGGAAGCAGGGAAGGCCAGGGCTAAGGATAATGGCCCTGGCGCCTATGGCTTTAATAAACCTCCACAACCACTCCACCTATTCCGACGGTACTCTCACCCCGGCGGCGCTGGCCCGCGAGGCCGCGCGCGCCGGGATAAAGTATTTCTCGCTTACGGACCATGACATGACAGGCGGCTGGGCGGAAATGGAGCCGGCTCTGAAAGAGGCCGGCATCAGCTACTGCTACGGCGTGGAAATAAGCACCTGCCTCCACGAGAACCTGCATATCCTTGGCTACGGGATAAACCCGGCGGACCCGGTCCTGGCCGGCCGCCTCGCCGAATTCCGCGGCAGGCGCATAGTCCGGATGAGAAAGATACTCGAGCTGCTCAAGGGCCTCGGTATCGATATAGCTTTCGAGGAACTTCCTGTCCCGGAGGGCCGCACCGTGGGCCGCCCGCATGTGGCGGACGTGATGCGCGCCCGCAAGCTGGTGCCTACCAGGAGCCAGGCTTTCAAGCGCTATCTCGCTCCCGGCGCGCCCGCCTATGTGCTGCCGAACGGGCCGACGGTGGAGGAAGCCATCAGGGCGGTGAAAGAAGCCGGCGGCAAAGCCGTGCTGGCCCATCCCGGCGTGGTGGCCAAGATCCTGGACCTGCCGGCCTGGAAAGCGGTCGGGCTGGACGGCCTGGAGGCTTTCTACCCGGCGCATACCGGCGTAGCCACGCGCGAGTTCGTCAGCCTGGCCGCGAGGCACGGTCTTTTCGTAACCGCCGGCGCGGACTTCCACGGTCCCGGCTCGGAGCGGGACAAGATGACGGGCTTCGAATACTCGGACGAATATTTCTCGGAGATAAAGAAACTTTTCCTATGAAAATAATCTCTCACCGCGGCGCTTCGGGCTACGCACCCGAGAACACCCTTAAAGCCTTCAGACTGGCGGTCGAGATGGGATCCAGGGATTTCGAGTTCGACGTCCACCAGACCAAAGACGGGATACTGGTGGTCCACCATGATTTCGACCTGAAGCGCACGGCCGGCAAAGAAGTGAAGATAGCCGACCTGGATTATTCCGAGCTGAAGAAATACAACGTGGCGGCCCATTTCAAGCGCGACAAGCTGGTGCAGCATGTGCCGCGGCTGGAAGAGGTCATCGATATCATCGGCCCGGCCGCGGACAGCCTGAATTTCGAGGTGAAGAACGACGGGAACGTCTACCCGGGCATAGAGGAGAAGGTCCTGGCCTTCCTCAAGAGCCAGCCCGGACTTTTCGACAAGTCTATAGTCTCCAGCTTCGACCACGGAACGCTTAAGCGGTTCCGCGAACTTTCCCCCCGCCTGAAGCTGGCCTATCTCGGCCACGGGCTCAGTACGATGCTTCTGCTGCCGGCTCTCAGGAAAGCCAGGGCTATCGGCGCCGTCGGTTTCCATATAGCGCTGCGCATAGCTTTCAAGCTGAACGTTTCGCGGATAAAAAAAGCCGGTTTCGCCGTCCGCGTTTATACGGTGAACGAGAAGAAGGACGCGCTGCGGATGAAGCGGATAGGCGTGGACGGTATTTTCAGCAATTGCCCGGATATTCTAGGGGATTGGAAGCTGAAGGGTTGATATGGATAAAGCTCTGGAAGACGAAGTAAAAAGATTAACGGCTCTCGGCCTGCACCGCCGCTGCGTGGAGGGAGATATCGCCAGGGTGGCGGGGCTGACGCTGGAGATAAACAGGCTGAAGAAAGAAAAGAATGCCGTTATCTGCGCTCATGTCTACCAGACCCCGGATATTATCCTCGGTATCGGGGACCTGGTGGGGGATTCTTACAAGCTGGCCGACGACTGCCGGAAGACGGCGGCGGACATAATAGTTTTCTGCGGCGTGCATTTCATGGCGGAGACGGCCAAGATCCTGAATCCTTCCAAGAAGGTCTATGTGCCTTCGAAGAACGCGGGCTGCTCTTTGAGCGAGGCGATCACCGGAGAGGATGTGCGGAAGCTGAAGGCCGAGCATCCCGGGGTTCCGGTGGTTACCTATATCAACACTTCGGCCGAGGTTAAGGCGGAATCGGACTGTATCGTGACCAGCGCGAACGCGGAGAAAATTTTACGGAAGATGTATGAGAAGCACGACAAGGTAATTTTTATCCCGGACCGGTTCATGGGGATGAACCTGGCCAAGGCGCTCGGGAAGACTCCCGGCGTGGATATTTTCCTGTGGAAGGGAACCTGCATCGTGCACGAGCATTTCAACCCTGAGCTTATCAAGGTTTACCGGAAGCGCTATCCCGGGATAGTGGCTCTGGCCCACGCCGAATGTCCTTCGGAGCTCATCGACGCGGTGGATTTCATGGGCGGCACCGGGGACATGATGCGCTACGTTGAGAACTCCAACGCTTCGGCCTATCTCCTGGTGACCGAATGCGGCTTCGGCGAGCTTGCGAAGCTGAAGTTCCCGGAGAAAAACTTCATAGCCATGTGCCGGCTCTGCCCCTACATGAAGTCCATCACCCTGGAGAGCGTCCTGTCCCTCCTGAAAGACCCAAATCCAGAAGAAGTCACGGTTCCCGAAGATATCGCGGCTCGCGCGAAAAAATCCATAGACAAAATGTTCGAACTCGCCGCATAAACAGGAAGCGGCGGTTTGAATTCAGGTAGGGTGCATAGTCGGGGTGTCAGGGGTTTCGCCCAGCGAACCCTGGAAGATGGAAACCGTTGCGCGGTTTCCCCCCGCCTTGGGAAATTATGGCGGGGCCCCCCCTTCCCCAAAGGGTTCGCTGGGCAAAACCCCTGCCGCCCCACCGGCGGAAAATCATTATCCTTTATTTTCGTAGGGTTCGAATCCTAGTCCCGGAGTCTAGTGGTGTTGGTAGTGGGCGGGGTAGGTGTCTACCAGGGTGCGGATTATTTTTTGGTATTTGGTGTGGTGTTTGCCCGCTTCTTTTTTAGGAAGCGCGCGCTGGATCTGCTCGGGGTGACTTTCATGCTCTCTGCGGGCGTGACGAGGTTTTGGGGTAGTGGGAGGAAATCGGCGACCCTGGTCAGCCTCCCGACGGGTTTATTCGGGTCCATTATTTTATTTTTCATTTTCTTTGCACCTTAGACCATATATTTTCCGGTTTTGTGGCCGCCGAAGCGTTTTACAAGACCCGCGTCGAGCAGGGGTTTCAGGATGAAGTGCGCGCCGGGTTTGGTTACTTTCAGGGTGGACATTATTTCCTGTATGCTGCGGGGAGCTTCTTTCAGGAGGCCCAGAAGGCGCTCCTGGTTTTTGGTTAATGAGATGGCTTTATTGCCGGTGAGGGTGCGGATGGAGTCTATGCGCTTCCAGGTGCGGTTAAGGGCTTCTAGCACCGTTTCGGCGGAATATTCTACCCAGCCGGAAACATCGCCGCCCTGGGCCTGCACCCGGTTCAGAGCGCGGTAATAGGCCTGCCTGTCTTCCAGGAAGACCTCGTCCACCGCGAAGATGTGGCTGGTGTCGAATTGTTTGCGGTAAAGTTCCCAGGTGGCCAGCGCCCGGCCTACGCGGCCGTTGCCGTCGCCGAAGGGGTGGATGTATTCGAACTGGTAATGCAGTATGGCCGAACTGATCAGGGCGGGCCACTCCCTGCCGGGGCCGTTAAGCCAGTCGCACATTTCGGCGGTCAGGAGTGGAACGGAAGCCGGGGCTGGCGGGGTATGGCCTCCCACGAAGACTTTATAGTCCCTGAAAGCGCCGACCGGGCCGCGGTCCAGGGCATTCTTGCGGCCTATTATAGCGTGGAGTTTAAGAACCTGCGGCACTTTGATGGCCGTAATATCGGAATTTTTCCCTATATAGCGAAGGACCTCGAAATAGTTCAGGATCTCCTGCACCGCGCGCGGTTTGGCCCCGGGCAGGGTCCCTCCTTCCGCGAGGGTCTTGATCTCGGGCAGGGTAAGGGGGTTTCCCTCTATGGCGGTGGAGCCATGGGTCTGCCTGGCCAGGGCTTCGCGCTGCATATCCGGCAGCCAGCTTACGCCTATGGCGGCGCTCTGTATTTTGGACTTCAGCTCGGCAGCCCGCTCAATGACTTTGAGAAGATGTTGAGTCGGGCTAAATTTGGGATTGAATGGCATGCTTTCCCCTTACTGTAAGTAAAGCATAAGTAAAGTAATTAGTAAAGTGACTTCCTGCCTCCGGGAGCCGTTGGCTGCCGGATCGGCGTTGGTCGACCTGGACAGCCCGGCAGGCGCTTAAAGGTGACGGGGTAAAAAGGGCGCTTTTTTACCCGCCGTAAAGACCGGTTATTTCAGGCTGCGCGTCTGCCAGGCGGCGGCTATTTCCTCGAAGATTTTGTGGAGGGGGACCGAGATATCCCAGTTCGGGTAGTGGCTTTTCAGCTTGCGCAGGTCGGAGATGTAGCAGATGTGGTCGCCTTCGCGGTTCTTCTCCACGTATTCGTACTTCATCTTTTTGCCGGTGATGCCCTCGACGATGTCGAAGGCTTCCAGGATGGAGCAGGAATTGCCGCGGCCGCCGCCCAGGTTATAAACTTCGCCTATGCGGGGTTTCTCGATGAACTGCTCTATGATCCTGGTGACGTCGAGGGAATGGATATTGTCGCGCACCTGCTTGCCCTTGTAGCCGAAGACCTTGTAGACCCGGCCTTCCAGGTTCACTTTGATGAGGTAGCTGAGGAAGCCGTGCAGCTCCACGCCGGAATGGTTGGGGCCGGTCAGGCAGCCGCCGCGGAAGCAGCAGGTCTTCATCGAGAAATACCTGCCGTATTCCTGCACCATGATATCGGCGGCGGCCTTGGAGGCGCCGAAGATCGAATGCTTGGACTGGTCGATAGTGAAATCCTCGGCGATGCCGTCCTTGTACTTCGGGTCCGCGTATTCCCAGCGTTTCTCCAGCTCGGTCAGTTTTATGCCGTTGGGCGCGTCGCCGTAGACCTTGTTGGTGGAGGTGTAGACGAAAGGGGATTCCGGCGCGTGGCGGCGGGTCGCTTCGAGCAGGTTGAGGGTTCCCACGGCGTTCACGTCGAAATCGTCGAAGGGCCTGGAGGCCGCCAGGTCATGGCTGGGCTGGGCCGCCGTATGGACTATGGCTTCCGGCTTTATTTCTTCGAGGCATTTCAGCACGGCCGCCCGGTCCCGGATATCCAGGGCCGAGTGTTTAAAATTGGGATATTTCCCGCTCAGTTCTTTCTGCCGCCAGCTGGTGTCGCCGCCGGGGCCGAAGAAATCCGCCCGCATATTGTTGTCGATGCCGTAGACGGCATGGCCTTTTTCGGCGAAGTAGGAGACCACTTCGCTGCCGATGAGCCCGCTTGAGCCTGTGACAAGTATTTTCATAGCTTTAGTGGAACTTGGTCTTGAACATGGACTGCCGGCACATTTTCAGCATGATCCAGCCGTTCCTGAACCGGTTCGTCATTTTAGTCTCGCCGTAGGTCCGGTCCATGTAGTGGACCGGCAATTCTATGATCTTGAGGTTCTTGGCCGCGCCGAAGATCAGGTCGTAGTCCCCCCAGCGGTCCTCGCCCCAGGTTCCGCGGCGGGGCTTCACCTTGTTGAGGTAGTCGGTGCGCCACAGGACCTTGGTCCCGCACAGGGTGTCTTTCAGCGGGAAATCGAGGATGAAGGAGAACAGCATTGAGAAGAACTTGTTGCCCAGCACGTTCAGGAATTTCATTGCGTCGTCGTGCATTGGGTAGACCAGGCGGGAGCCGTTGATGAACTCGCCGAAGCCCCTGGTGATGGCCTCGAAGAAATAGGGCAGCTCCTCCGGGATGACGGAAAGGTCGGCGTCGAGGATGAGGAGGATATCCCCCTTTGCGCTGTCGAAGCCGGTCCAGACGTTCTTCGCCTTGCAGATCCCGGGGCCGGCCACCAGCTTGATGTCCTTGCCGGGGTATTTCTCCATCATCTCCCTGACCTTCTCCGGCGTGCCGTCGGTGGACTTGTCGTCGCAGAAAATTATCTCCGTATGCTTTCCCATGGCGGGGATGCGCTCCACAGCGTTCTGGATGTTCCCGACCTCGTTGCGGCAGGGGATGACCACGGAGATGGAATACTCCCCGGGCGCCTTCAGCTCCGGGAGCTTCCTGGCGAAAGTCAGCTGGATCAGCGGGAAGTTATTGAAGAAAGGCAGCCTGGCTACGAACCTGTTCAGCAGGTTGGAGACCAGCGGGATATAATAGGGGAAAAGGACGATGGTGTCCGTCGCGATAACGTCGAGACCGGACAGGCGCAGGAAATCGTTCATGTCCTTCGGCGAGACCCAGTTATGCAGCTCCTGCGGGTACTTGAGCTTTAGTTTCTCGGTGAGGTTCACCAGCGGGTTCCAGAGGTAATTGTAATTGGTGACGATGATCCTGGTATGGTTGTCGGCGTACCGGGCGACCGAATCCAGCACGGCCTTGATGTCCACCAGCTCCTCTATCGTGGAGACGAGGATATAATCGAAGGCTTTCTGCCCGCCCAGGTCCAGCTCCTCCGGGTTCTGGCAGACGAAATTAATATGCGCCAGGCCCTTCTTCCGCGCCAGGGCGATCTGCGCCGGCGAATCTTCCACGCCCGTGGCGGAGGAGGGCTGTAGCCTTTCGAGTATGAAACCGGTGCCGCAATTGACGTGCAGGATAGTGGAATTGGCGGGGATGAAGAACTTCAGGGACTTCAGGAGCTGGGAATAATAATAGCTGTTGTCGGACTGCCACTTTTCCCTTTCGGCGGCGATCTTGTCCTTCCGGGCTATTATCTTGGCCCTTAATTCCTGTAAATAGTCTATTTTAAGCATAACCGGGAGTTGTTCCGCGCCGCCGACGCTAAAGACGATATTACCTTTTATTTATTGTGGTTTCAATCGGGCCCGGAGGGCTTTACCCTTCGGAATTTCTTGTCGAATTCCACCGAAGCGTCCACGGCAAGCACCGTCGCGGTCTCCCCGGTGACCGAGAATTTTATTTCCCGGTTCAGCATGAAAAAAGCCAGCTTCGCGCCGTCCTTCATCTGCGTCCGGTCCCGGATATTGCGGGGATCATGGCGGAGGGTGTCGGTTATCAGCCCGGGCAGCCCCCGCAGGCCGGCGGGGTCCAGTCTCTCCAGGTCTTTGAGCGCCCGGTCCGAGAATTCCACTTTCAGTTCGGGGAAAGCGTTGAGCGGAACCCAGCCGGAGAGGGGGTCGGCGGCTATGTCGCTGATGGGCAGGTAGGGTTTCACGTCCAGTATCGGCGTGCCGCTTATCAGGTCAATGCCGGAAAGATAGAGCGTATCTTTCTCCACGCGCTCCAGCTTGGTGAGTGAAAGCCCCACGGGGTTGGGGCGGTGCGGCGAGCGCGAGGCGAAGACGCCTATCTTCCCGCCCTTGAGGCGCGGCGGGTGGATCTTCGGGTGGAAGCTTTTATTCGTGGTCAGGTGGAACCAGGAAAGAAGCCAGACATGGCTGAATTCGGAGAGGCCGGACAGGGAATGTTCCGGGGCGTATTCTGGGTAGATCTTCAGGCGGGCGAAGGAACCCGGCACTAAATGCGGCTGGCGGGGCGTGCCGAACTTTTCCTGGAAACAGGATTCCAGGACGCCGATGATCTTTAAACCGGGCGCTTCCGGCCTTTTTTGTTCGGTTTTCATCGGCCTTTGCGGGCGAGGACTATAAGCCGGATAGATTTGGATGTAAGCGGCTTCCCCTGGAACCCGCCCCAGAATTTGAGGGGTTTAAGGCCGGCTTTCAGGAGCGCGGCGCTTATCCTTTTTTTGCCGTATTTACGGGTGAAAAAAGACCTTTCAAGTATTTTCCCGCCTTTCTTCGGTATCCTGGTCCAGGTATTGAAGACGCCGTCCCGGTCGTCGGTCCTTTCCTCGAGGAGGTAATGGTCCCCCTGGTCATGCCAGTCCTTTGCCTTGAAATTATTGTCCAGGAAATCCCCGTTGATGATGTCCAGGAGGAACAGCCCGCCGGGTTTGAGCGCGCGCGCCACGCCTTTCAGTGTCCTGAGATCGTCGGAAAATTTGGGGAAATAGCCGAAGCTGGTGAAGAGGTTAACCGCCGCGTCGAATTCCCCTTCGAACTTAAGCCCGCGCATATCGCCGCGCAGGAGCCGGAGGGAAACCTTTTTTTTCTTCGCGCGGGCCGCCGCCTCTTCCAGGTATTCGCCCGAGAAATCATAGCCGGTCACGGCCAGGCCTTTCTTCGCGAATTCCACGGCGTGGCGGCCGGGCCCGCAGCACAGGTCCAGCAGGGCCGAGCCTTTTTTTAGTTTAAGTTGTTTAAGGACGAAGGCGGCCTCTGAGGGCGCCTTTTCCACGGCCGCAGGGGAGGCGGGATTGTAAAAAGAGTTCCTGAAAAAATCTTTATGCCACTCGCGCGGGGTTTTCATTCGGAAGCGGCTTATTGCCTCGGCCCGGCTTTCACCAGGTTCTTATAAACCCCCGGTTCGGAGCCTTCGATGACCGTGGCGCCCACGGCTTTGCTGAAGAATTCCACCGGCCCGGCCCAGCCTATTGCGGCGTAGCCGTAGCCGGCGTCCCGCATCGCTTCCAGGGTGCGGATGAGCAGGGCTTTGCCGAGGCCCTTCTTCTTAACGCTCTCGTCCACCCCTATCGGCCCGAAAAAGCCTTTCAGCGTGGCGTCGTAGCAGGCGAAACCTATCACCTGCTTCTCTTTGACGGCTATGAAGCAGCTTACCGGCTGGGCCGAAAGGGCCACGTCGCATTCAGAGGCCCAGGAGCGGGAGAATTTCTTCTCGGCCCATTCCACGATAGCGTGCTTCTCTGGGCCTATGGCGCGGCGGATCTCGATGCCGTCCTCGCGCAATTTCTCCAGGGCCTGCGCCGACGGGGGCAGCTCGTAAAGCTTGACCAGCAAATCCGCCATTATTGTCCGCCCTCCGGGGGCTTGGTGGCGCTTTCTTCATTGATATACTTCGCTTTCTGCATGACGGGCAGCTTGCCGGTAGACTTGGCGGCCGGCTTGGCGCCCTTTTTCTTGGGCGCGGGCTTCAAGATCGGGTTGGCTTTCTTGTCGAACTTGTAGGTCGGCACGGCGTCGGCCGAGGTGAATTTATACTCGGAGACCGGCGCGGCCTTTTTCTTTTTTTTCTTTTTCGCCTTGGCTTTCGGGGCGGGTTTCTTGGCCGCCGGTTTCGCCGCGGGCTTGTCCGCCCCCTCGGCCGCGCTCTCTTCCGCGGGCGCGGCGCCGTCCTCCTGCGCCGAAGCCGGCAGGCAGAGCGCGGCCGGCAGCAGGATGGCCAGGAGCAGGTTCAGTATTTTTTTCATGTGAGTATTATCCCCTCTCTTTCCGTTTTGGGGGCCAGCTCGGCGGCCCTCACGGAAGCTTCTATCAGGCAGGCCAGCGTGACCGGGCCTACGCCGCCGGGCACGGGCGAGACGGCCGCTGCGCTTTCCTTCAGGTCCTCGAAGTCGGCGTCGCCGCACATCTTGCCGTTCTCGTCGAAATTCGTTCCCACGTCTATCACCGTGGCTCCCGGCGGGAGCAGCTCTTTCTTCAGCCACTTCGCCTTGCCCACGGCCGTTATCACAAGGTCGGCGCTTTTGAAGATCGCCGCCGTATTCTTCGTGCGGGTATGGCACATGGTCACGGTGGCGTCCAGCGCGGTGAGCATCTGGGCCAGCGGCCGCCCGACCACGGCGGAGCGCCCGGCCACCGCTATATTCAGGCCGGAAGGGTTGATGCCGTGGAACTTCAGGAGGCGGATCACGGCCAGGGCCGTGCAGGGGGTGAAATAGCGGCCTTCCTCCACCTCGGAGAATTTCTTGGCCAGGAAAAGCCGGCCCATATTGAGGGTGGAGAGCCCGTCCACGTCCTTGGCCGCAGGCAGCGCGTCCCAGGTCTCCAGCGTCTCGAAGCCGTCGGGAAGCGGCCGCTCTATCATGATAGCGTCGCAGGAGGCGTCGGCGCCCAGCCTGGCCAGCAGGGACTTGAAAGCCGGGTAGCCTTCCTCGGGCTTCGGGGCGTAAAGCTTCACCGCTATGCCGAGCTTCTCGCAGGCGGCTATCTTCCGCTTGACGTAAACGGCGGAGGGAGAGTCGGCGAAATAGTTTATGATGGCCAGCGAGGGCGGCCGGCCCAGCCGCTCCTTCACCGCTTCTATGCGCGCCGGCAGCGCGGCCAGGATCTCGGCGGAAAGAGTTTTACCCTCGAGTATTTTCATGGTCATAGCTTAAATAAAAAGGGCGGCCTTTTAAAGCCGCCCTTTTAAGAGTTCCCCCGTGCCGGCCTATTCCTCGTCTTCGACGTAGATGGAGCCGCTGAGGTAGCCGGAGCCGCTCAGGGTCACGAAGTTGGAGCTCGGCCAGCCGGAGACCGAGATGCTGCCGGTCATGTTAGTGGAGCCGACTATCTTCCCGTTGCGGTAGAAGGTTGTGTAGATATTGGGCCAGACGGTCTGGAAGACATGCTGGTTAGGGTAGATCCACATAGAGGCGTAGGTGCTTATATGGGAATTGTTGCTGGTTACCTGGCCGGAGGAGTCCCGGAAATTGGCCCAACCGGAGAGGTTCACGCTGGTATAGCCGCCGGTGGTTCCGGGCACCCAGCCGTTGCCGTTGAGGTTCACGTAGCCGGAAACCTGCACGTAGCGGCCGGCTTTGGCCCTGGCCTTCTTGGCCTCGGGGACTTTCACTTCCGGCGCCGAGGTCACGGCGCTGAGCTGGGCCGCGAAAGCGGCGTCGGTGAAATTGAGCTTCTCGGCTGCGCTGAGATTGGCGGCGAAAAGGCCGCAAACCGCCGTTAAAATAATTTTTTTCATTGAACCCTCCTGCTTGTCTGTTTCCCTGCCTATATTATAACAAACAATCGGCCCGGGCTTTCAGCCGGGCGGCGGGCTATTTCCGGGCGGCCGCGGCCAGGGCGCTCTCAGCGTTGGTCTTTTGTTCCCCCGGGGCGGCGGCCCGTGCGGCGCTGCCGTAGAGCTCCGAGGCTTTTTCTTTTTCACCGGCGGCTTCCAGCGCGGCGCCCAGGTTCATCATGGCCGAGAAATTGGCGGGGTCGGCCTTTACGGCGGCTTCATAATCCTTCCTGGCCCCCGCGGCGTCCCCGGAAAGCTGTTTAACCACCCCGCGGGTATTCAGGAGCTGGGCCGAGCCGGGATGTTCGCGCAGGGCCGCCCCGGCGAGTTCCAGCCCGGCCTCGAGCCTGCCCGATTCCTGTAAAGCGAAAAGGGCGGCGCTCCAGGCGTCCTCGCTTAGGCCGCCGGCCTGCGCCGCGGCGCGGGCCAGGACTTCGGCGGAGGCCCCGTCGCCTTTCATCGCGTAAGCCTGTGCCCCGACGGCCAGCGGGTACGGGTGCTTTTTAAGGCTTTCCCGCGCCGACTTAAGGCCTTCAGGGCTGAACTTCACGGCTTTCAGGTGTATCAGGAGATAGGCGAAATTATCGCGGTCGGCGTCAGCCAGCGCCAGCGCCTCCGGGGCGTAGTCCCCGCCCGCCGAAGCCTTCAGCCAGGCCAAAGCCGCGGCCCTGGCGGCGCGGCCGCCCCGGGTGCTGTAATCGTTAAAAGTGGAAATGATCTTTTCCGGGCCCAGGTCCAGCGCCAGCAGCAGGCCGAGCGGGCCTTCCACCCCGGCCGGGGGCTGAGCGCCGGCCCGCAGCAGTTCCTTAGCCAGCGCCAGCGCGGCCGAGTTCCATTCGGCCTCGGCGCTGGGGAATTCCAGCCCCAGTTTTTTTTCCAGGGCCGCCAGCTCTTTCTTTTCGGCGGCCGCCGGGTTTTTAGCGTTCAGGAGCTGATAGGCGCGCAGCTTGGGCGTTAAGGGCGTCAGGCGCGAAAGC
>Ga0209212_1004830_pt1 | contig 16424 bp, 12 predicted proteins | sample RifGroC2_FD_183996 | JGI IMG/M metagenome (GOLD analysis project Ga0209212, IMG submission 183996) | Groundwater microbial communities from Rifle, Colorado, USA - Groundwater C2 (SPAdes) (version 2) | ecosystem: Environmental > Aquatic > Deep subsurface > Groundwater | place: Rifle, Colorado...
CTTTTTGTGGCAATAGGTTTTGATTTTCCAAAACCGTTTCACGCAAAGCCGCAAAGACGCGAAGAAGGGTGTGTAGATCGCCTTAGACTTTCTGTCAAATTATAGACACTTTCCCTTTTTTGACACTATCTATCTGCACGACACCGTTTCTGTCCACTCCCCGAGTTCAAACAACAGTTCTTCCTCTCTGTTTTCCCCCCTCTTGATATGCCTCCTAACTTCCTGCCCAATAAACTCTGGCTCTGCTAAGTAACAGTTTCTGAACAGGAATGTGCCAGTATTCCTCTGTGGGACATCTCCTTTTTACTTGCTGTAGCTATGACACGAACCTCTTCCTCGATTGTCTGTGGCATGAAAGCTGCTTTTGAGCTCGGACTACGGATGTGGGCGCAGTGCACTGGTAAAGGACATTTATAGTTTCATCGACGCACGAAAGTAAACGCTGAGGGAGTTTTTGAATTTACATCGGCGCCTATAAGTGCTATAGACTAATGCTTGATCATTAGCCACGACTTTTAATTAGAGGGTGCAGTCGGCGCTCATTTTCGTTCGGTGCCGCTTATGTGGTTTTCACGGTACTGTCACAAAAGAGAAAGTTCACCCACTTTGGTATTCAACTATTGTTTCTTGCACGATTCTATTCCTGCTCGTTTTATGGGGGAATTCATCCCGGTTCAGCTTGCCAACTCATAACCGGCTGTCTACTGGATTCAAGAATAAAATCCTTAGTATCCAGATAGTTTTCGTTTACATTGAAAGTATAACGTGATATATGAATGAACCTGATTGCCCTGGTAATAGCAGCACGTGAGCCATCGTTTTTCTGTCTCCGTCTGGGTTTTTCAGAATCTTGAGTCATATCATGAAGTAGAGGTACAAACAAGCATGAAGAAAATCCTGCTTTTGGCTGCAACTCTCACCCTCTTATCAATAACCACAGCTTTTTCCGCCTCCCTGACCGAGGATCCATTCTCAACGCCAGATACAGCTTCTATAGCGAAATCCAAAGAACCTGATTCCTCTTTGCCATCGTCAGACTACTTCAACTTGCCAGTGCAGTCGGCATCCGGGACGGATCAGGGGCAGGGCAATATACGGCAGCCTTCCAAAGAAAATGTTTCAACTTCTTCGGCCGACAAGCCGTTGGACGGTAAAGAACGGCTAAATGCGAAAGACGGCACAGAAGGTTTAACCCGGAAAACCAAGGGCGACGAGAAGAAGGGTACCGAGCCGGTTGAGCTTTCCGCTTTGGAGCGGACGATGGGGGAGAACCCTGTCACCGCAGACAACGTGAAGTCGCAACCGTACGGCATCGGGCAGCTTACCCAGTTCGGATACAGTTTCTTCAAGCCTGAGGCTGCCGGGTTCGCTTCGCAGACCGACGTGCCGGTCGGGCCCGATTATGTCATCGGTGCGGGAGACCGCCTGGTGCTTACCGTTTGGGGCAGCATCGACGGGACCTTCAACCTCGAAGTGAACCGCAGCGGCGAGATTGTCCTTCCCAAGGTGGGTGCGGTGAAGGTTGCCGGCCAAACCTTCGGACAGCTGCCGACGCTGCTCAAGACGACCCTGTCCCGTATTTATAAGGACTTCCAGCTCAACGTGAACATGGGGAAGTTGAGGGTCATCAAGGTGTACGTAGTGGGGGAGGTGGCTTCTCCTGGCGACTACAACGTCAATTCCCTGTCCACCCTGATCAGCGCGCTCTCTGCTGCAGGCGGGCCGACTAAGAACGGCAGTCTCAGAAATATCCAGATCAACAGAAACGGCAAGGTCGTCGAGACGGTCGATCTGTATGACTTCTTTCTGAAGGGTGACAAAGGGAAGGATATCCGGCTGCAGCCGGGCGACACCGTGCTGGTTCCTGTGATAGGCCGTGTTGCGGGCATTGCCGGCGATGTGCGCCGCCCCGGCATCTATGAGCTGAAAGGCGAGGGGAGCCTAAGGGATCTTGTGGCGCTTGCCGGTGGCATTAACCCCACCGCATACCTGCAGCGGGTTCAGCTGTACCGGGTGCAGGCGCACGACAAGAAAGTGGTGACCGAGGTCAGCCTTGACCTTAATGGCAAAAGCGCCGAGGAACTCACTGCCGGGATTGCCATACAGGATCTTGACGTCGTGAAGGTGCTCGCCATCGACAGCGTGCTCCGGGGCTACGCGCGCCTGGAAGGGCACGTGCTGCGCCCCGGGGACTATGCACTCAAGCCGGGTATGCGGGTAAGCGCTCTATTTAAAGCGGACAACCTGCTCCCCGAGTACCACGCGGCAGCAGGGCAGATCATTCGTCTTTATCCGCCCGACCTGCACCCAGAGATTGTTTTCTTCGACGTCTCCCATGCCCTGAAGGGTGAGCCTGCGCACGATCTGGAACTGAAGGAGTTCGACCGGGTGAAGATCTTTGCCCGAGCCGAGATGGAGGAGCTCCCTTTCGTAAAGGTGAGCGGCGAAGTGCAGAAACCTGGACAGGTCCGCTACTTCGAAAACATGACCGTCCGCGACCTGCTCATGCAGGTGGGCAATGTGAAGCTCAACGCATATCTGAAGAATGCCGAGATAACCAGGATCAAACGTTCCGGCGAAGCCGTTACCTCCTACTCGATATCGATCGATCTTGAAAATGCCCTGGATGGTGGGACGGAGAACATCAAGCTCGAGCCTTTTGACGAGTTGGCCGTGCGGCGCATACCGAACTGGGCCGAGGCCACCGAGCGCTACGTAACACTGAAAGGGGAGTTTGTCTTCCCCGGGACCTACCCGATCTACAAGGGGGAGCGGCTGAGTTCCGTCGTCGCGCGTGCCGGAGGCTTCACCGACCTTGCCTACCTGAAGGGGACCAGATTCACCAGGGAAAATGCGCGCAAATTACAGCAGCAGCGCATGGACGAGGCGCTCCAAAAGGCGCAGGAAGACATAATAAAGCTGCAGACCAACATGGCGCAGACCGCATCATCTGCCGAGGAGGTCGCCAGTTCCAAGACGACCCTCGAAGGTCTGATGCGTAGCGTCGAGGTATTGAAGGCAAAGAAGGCTGAGGGGCGCGTGCTGGTAGAGATCAGCTCGCTGCACGATCTTCAGGGCAGCATCTACGATCTGGAGTTGCAGGGAGGGGATCAACTTTCCGTCCCAAGTGACCCGGGTGGCGTTAACATCATTGGTGACGTCTACAACCAGAATACCATCGTGACCCAGCGTGATCGCTCCGTGAAGTGGTATCTCAACCAGGTCGGTGGGGCGACAGGTGATGCAGACTTGGACGGGGTCTATGTAGTCAAGGTCGATGGTTCGGTAATCAGCCAGGCCAATTCCACTAAATTTCTGTTCTACAACTCCTTCTGGGGCAAGCCGCTTGACTCGGGAGATACCGTCATCGTTCCCCGCCAATACGAGAAGACGGCATGGCTTAGGAACATGAAGGATATAGCGGTGATTATCGGCAATGTTGCCGTAATGGCCGGAGTCTTAGTGGCAGCAGGGCTTTAGCTTTAAGAGGATAAAAGTAGTTTGTCAGACCCGGAAATGAGTCTTATGACAACAGTTCAGTACGCAAGGAGGTCCTTAAGCCTTCTGTCATCCTGGTCTTAAGAGAGCGCAGTTGCCGGCCGTTGGTACTTCTGTAAAATAGGGTGTTTATGGAATCGCAAAAGAACATGGAAGAACAAGAAATTAACATTCTTGCGGTGATGCAGGTCCTTGTTAAGCGCAAAATGGTAATAATCATAACATGCAGCGTCGCTATCGTAGCTTCAGTGATTTACAGCCTGACCCTTCCCAATATCTATTCTGCAACAGCCAAGGTTCTCCCGCCACAAAAGGAAGCTGGAGGTGGTGTTTCTGCCCTCCTGGGGCAGGCCGGTGGCCTCGCTGGACTTGTAGCGGGCGGTCTTGGTGGCGGAAGTGATCTCTTCGTCGCCATTTTGAAGAGCCGCTCTGTAGGTGATGCTGTCATCAACCGGCTTGATCTTACTAAGGTGTATAAGGCGCAAACGCTGGACGCGGCGAGGTCAAGCCTGGACGGGGCGGTAAAGATACAGGCAGGTAAGGACGGCATCATCACCATCACCGCCGAAGACAAGGACCCAAAGCGCGCGGCACAACTGGCCAACACCTTCATTCAGGAACTTGGAAAGACCACCGTCAGATTGAACCTTTCAAAGGCTGGCACTGAACGACTTTTTCTGGAAAAACGGCTGGACCTGGTAAAGAAGGATCTGCTGGCAGCAGAGGAAGACTTGAAGTCGTTTTCCCAGCGTAACAAGATAGTTTTGGTGGAATCCCAAGCCGGAGCAGCTATCACCGGTATTGCAAGACTTAAGTCCGAGATCGCGAGCAAAGAGGTTCAACTCGCCGTGCTTCGAGGTACCAGAACCAAGGATAGCCCCGAAGTGAAGGCATTGCAGACGGCGATTACGCGGATGAATGCGGAACTCGGCAATTCTGTGGGAAGCGGCGGCGACGGAGGGGGGATTCCATCCATCGGTAACGTCCCGGGGATCGGCCTCGAATATAAGAGAAAAGTGCGGGACATGAAAACCCAGGAGGCCATCCTGGAACAATTGACCAAACAGTACGAGATAGCCAAACTTTCCGAGGCAAAAGACTCCTCATCCTTTCAGGTGCTCGATGATGCAGTTGTACCGGTCTACAAGTCGAAGCCGAGACGCTCTTTAGTCGTGCTGTTTTCAACAATGATCGCGTTCTTTGCTTCCCTTTTAACGGTTTTTGTTCTTGAGTACCTGGAAAGGATGTCTGACGACGATAGGAAAGTACTTCAAGGCATCAAAAGGCAATTATTGTCTTTAAGGTGATATTTCGTAGCATCGAGACTAGTAGAACTAAAGGAGGGTGATCTTGAAAGTTGTCATACTGGCCGGCGGCTTTGGAACTCGGATCAGTGAAGAGTCGCATTTAAAGCCCAAACCGATGATCGAGATAGGCGAGCGGCCAATTCTGTGGCACATCATGAAGATATATTCAAGCTACGGATTCAACGATTTCATAATTTGTCTTGGGTACAAGGGTTACTGTATCAAAGAATATTTCGCCCACTACTTCCTGCACGAGTCGGATGTCACTTTTGATTTCAGCAACAAGAATGAGCGTTTGGTGCACAATCACTCTGCCGAGCCCTGGACCGTGACCCTGGTCAACACAGGGATAAATACCATGACCGGTGGCAGGGTCAAAAGAGTGAAAGACTATATCGGCAATGAAACGTTCATGCTGACCTATGGCGATGGCGTTGCGGATGTCGACATACGCTCTTTGGTCGATTTTCACAAGGCGCACGGCAGACTAGCCACGGTAACTTCCATTCAGCCCTCCGGGAGGTTTGGTGCGCTTGAAATGGACGAGATAAACTGCGTTAAAGGCTTTCACGAAAAGCCCAAAGGGGACGGGGCCTGGGTTAATGGAGGTTTTTTTGTCATGGAGCCGGAGGTCCTCGACACCATTTCCGATGACAGTACCATCTTCGAAAAAGAGCCCCTTGAACAACTCGCGAATGATGGGCAACTGGTCGCCTACAAGCATGCTGGGTTTTGGCAACCAATGGATACCTTGCGGGACAAAATCATGCTGGACGAGCTTTACAAGTCAGGTAACGCACCTTGGAAAGTGTGGTAACTACATCAAAGAGAGGATTCATGAAGATATTAGTCACCGGCAACATGGGTTACGTCGGACCCAATGTAGTGGCGCAACTGCGCGCGTCGTATCCCAAATCATCAATAATGGGCTATGACATAGGCTTTTTTGCCAGCAATCTGACCAATGCCCAGATTATGCCTGAGTGCATGGTGGACCTGCAACATTTTGCCGACGTAAGAAGCATTCCCGCTAAGCTGCTTGAAGGGGTAGATGCAGTTGTGCATCTCGCTGCCATATCCAATGATCCTATGGGTAACAAATACGAAGAAATTACCCTTGATATAAATTTCAGGGCAAGCATAGAGCTGGCAAAAAAGGCAAAGCAGGCAGGTGTGAAGAGTTTTGTCTTTGCTTCCAGCTGCAGTGTGTACGGATTTGCCGAAGAAGGTGCCAGAACGGAAGCGTCCGAAGTGAATCCGCTGACAGCCTACGCGAGGTCCAAGGTCTATACCGAGCAGGGGCTGGCGGATCTTGCAGATCCGAGTTTCAACGTGACCTGTCTCAGGTTTGCCACAGCCTGCGGCATGAGTTCCCGATTGAGGCTTGACCTGGTGCTCAATGATTTCGTCGCCGGAGCCATCAGTTCAGGCAAGATCTCCATCCTAAGCGACGGCACCCCGTGGCGACCGCTGATCAATGTCAAGGACATGGCTCGTGCCATAGACTGGGCGATATCCAGGGATGCGGCGTTGACCGGACCTTATCTTATCGTCAATGCGGGTGCGGACGAATGGAATTACCAGGTTCGCGACCTGGCGTATTCAGTTGCCCGTGCCATTCCAGGCGTCGAGGTCACCATCAACCCCGACGCCCAACCGGACAAACGGTCCTACCTTGTGAGCTTTGGGCTTTTCAAGCGGCTCGCTCCCGAACACCAGCCGACACACGACCTCTCCACCACTATCACCGACCTGCAAAACGCGCTGCAGGCGATGGGGTTCAACGATCCTGATTTCCGCAATTCCGGCCTGATCCGATTAAAGGTGCTGGAATCGTTGCGCAACTCCGGAATAGTTTCGGATGAGTTATCCTGGGCCTTTAAAGCCGCATGACACTAGAATGATCACATTTGGACCGGAGTCTGATATGGAGCAAACTGAAGAACTGGAAAAGAGGCTGCGGCAGGAGGCTATCGATGCTGCAATCAGGCACTATGAGGTTAAGCACAAAAAGAGCGATAAGCCTTTTTCTCCCGGAGATCGTATCTCTTACGCCGGCCGTGTTTTCGACCATGAAGAGATAGGCTTCCTCGTTGATTCTGCCCTCGACTTCTGGCTGACTACCGGCCGGTATGCAGAGAGATTCGAAAAGGAATTCGCTGAATTTGTCGGCGTACAGCACTGCGCCCTGGTCAATTCGGGGTCGTCCGCCAACCTACTTGCTTTCATGGCACTGACCTCTGCCAAATTGGGCGACCGCCGCATCAAGAAAGGCGACGAGGTGATCACCGTTGCAGCCTGCTTCCCGACCACTGTTGCGCCCATCATCCAGTACGGTGCGGTACCTGTCTTCCTGGATGTGACCTTTCCGACCTACAACGTGGACTGTGCCAGGTTGGAGGAGGCCCTATCCTCGCGGACAAAGGCTGTTTTTCTTGCCCACACGCTTGGCAACCCGTTTGATATTCAGGCTGTTAAAGATTTTTGCCAAAGACATGACCTGTGGTTGATAGAGGACAACTGTGACGCTCTTGGTTCCAGGTACCTTTACAAGGACCAATGGTGCTATTCAGGTACCGTTGGCGATATCGCCACTTCCAGCTTTTACCCGCCGCATCACATCACTTTGGGTGAAGGGGGCGCGGTTTACACCAGTGACACTCAGCTCAAACGGCTGATCGAGTCGTTTCGTGACTGGGGGCGTGACTGCTGGTGCCCCTCGGGGCATGACAATACGTGCGGCAACCGTCTCACCCAGCAGTTCGGCGAGCTTCCGATGGGTTATGACCACAAGTACGTCTATTCACATTTCGGCTACAACTTGAAGGTCACCGACATGCAGGCTGCCATCGGGTGCGCACAGTTCAAGAAGCTGCCCAGTTTCATCGCCGCTCGCAAATTAAATTGGCAACTGCTTCGTGACGGGCTGGCCGACCTGGCCGACAAATTCATTTTGCCTGAAGCTACGCCGCATACAGATCCTTCCTGGTTCGGGTTTCTGCTGACTGTAAAAGAGAAAGCGGGATTCACCAGGGATCAACTGGTGAGCCATCTAGAAGCAAAACAGATTCAGACCCGCATGCTCTTCGCTGGAAACATCATCAAACACCCATGTTTCGATGAAATGCGTAAGGACGGCACAGGCTATCGGGTGGTAGGCGATCTGATTAACACCGATACCATCGTGCACCGAACAATGTGGCTTGGGGTTTATCCGGGCATGACGGCGGAGATGGTGGCATACGTTGTCTCGGTGATCAAGGAGTTCGTCGCTCGCCGGTAAGAGAGCCCGTTGCTTTCGCACCATGCCCCGCATCTTGCGATCTTCTCGGGAGACGGTGTGGGACCCGCATCCACTCCGCTGGGCGCACCATGGGCAGGATCAGTTTTAGCTTTGGGCGGCCGGTTGAGGAGCATGTCGGTAGCGTCATGCCTTGACCTGGTTTGGCGCTTGGACCGCCGCTGGACGTTGGATATTTGGCAAGGAGTATCTCGTGGACAGTTTTTGGGCTCGGCTGGGGATCGACCGGGCTGTGTTTTTCACCCTTTTAACAAGGGGGTGGTCCATCGGCGCGGGTCTGCTGACCATTGTCCTCGTCACGCGGTTTTTGTCGCCAAATCTGCAAGGTTATTACTACACCTTTAACAGCCTTATCGCGCTTCAGATATTTGTCGAGTTGGGGCTGACGGTCGTCATCGTACAGTTTGCCAGTCATGAAATGGCCCACTTGGCCTGGACGGCAGAGGGGACGGTATCAGGCAACCCGCAATCCAAGCGGCGCCTGCAGTCCCTGATGCATTTCGCTTTAACCTGGTTCGGAGTCGCAGCGCTGTTGCTGGTGGCAGTGCTGCTTCCTGTCGGCTGGTACTTTTTCGGCAATGCGCCACCTAAAGGCGCGCCGGTGCCAGGGGTCGGTTGGGCATGGGCGCTTTTGGTGATTCCCACGGCGGTGAATCTGGTTGTTTCCGCTGCAGTGTCAGTGCTGGAGGGGTGCGGGAAAGTCGAGCAGATTGCAGTCTTGCGCCTATGGCAGTCCGTATTTGCCGTCACTGCATCCTGGTTGGTGCTGAGCTTTGGCGGCAGTCTGTATGCCTTGGCTGCCAACAGCCTGATGACTGCACTGCTGGCTGCCATCTGGCTTTATGTCAAATACCGTAGATTTTTAAGGGATATTCTAGCCAAGACCACCGGCCTCCCCGGCCTGGACTGGCGTCACGAACTGTGGCCTTTCCAGTGGCGCATCGCACTGAGTTGGATGAGCGGTTATCTCATCTTCCATCTGTTCAACCCATTGCTTTTCGCCTCGCACGGTCCGGTGGTCGCAGGACAAATGGGCATGAGCTTGACCATAATAAGTGCCATGAACGGCGCGGCCATGGCGTGGATTTCCACCAAGACACCGATGTATGGACAACTGGTAGCAACGCGGCAGGTCAAAGCGCTCGACACCCTTTTCTTTCGCGGCTTCATACAGTCATTTTCTTTCTTGCTGATAGGCGTCTGCAGCGTATTACTGCTTTTTCGCTACCTGTCTCTCGCGCAATCACCGTATGCCACCCGCGTGCTCCCACTGCCGCTTTTTTCGCTGCTTGGCCTTGTGTGCCTTGCCAACCACATCGTCTATTCTGAAGGTGCTTATTTACGTGCTCATAAGCAGGAGCCTTTCATGGCGCTTTCCATAATTAGTGGCGTCGCGACCTCCATATTGGCACTGCTACTCGTTCCCCCTTTTGGTGCTGCCGGCGCGGTCTACTCGTATGCCACCTCGGCCATGCTGATATGCCTATGCGGTGGTACTGTCGTTTTTTTTCGCAAGCGTAGGGAATGGGCAAGCAATCGATCCGGTTTTGCACAGAGTATTGTGCCTTAGTTTGTCAGTTTTCGGATGCCAATGTGAACGAGACCTCAGACGAAAAGAATAGAGTTGACCTTAGGAGGTTAAGCCATGCCGCTGCTGACAATTGCAATACCAACCTATAACCGGTCGATCTATCTCGACCTATGTTTGAAGAGAATTCAAGAAGAGATGGAGTCCCTGAGTGAAGATCAACGAAATTTGGTCAAGGTCTATGTCTCAGATAATGCTTCGCTGGATGATACACCCCAGGTGATATCCCGATACCAGTTGATAGCAAAAGGAAAGTTTGATACTGTCCGTAACGCGGCGAACATCGGCGCTGAACGTAATGTTGCCCAATGCTATTCATCAGCGACTACGCCATACGTCTGGGTGCTAGGAGATGATGATGTAATAATTCAGAACGGGCTGCAGAAGGTTCTTGACGTGTTGCATGCACAGGAAGTTGATGTTTTGTACGTCAACAATTATTGGTTTACGGGTGACTATTCCGAGAGCCTCAATCAGTCAGGAAAACTAGGCGTTTCACGGTATGGTAGTGCGTTGAAATTTGCACGCCGCACCAATGTAATGCTGACTTTTATATCTGCGCTGATAGCACGCACAGGTGTAGACTTGGGACTTTCTTCGGGTGTGGTTGTAGGCAGCAATCTTCCACAGTTGGGATGGCTGCTGCCGCTGCTGCGAGATGGGCGAAGCTTTGCATACATCGAGGATTCTGTGGTTGCGGCTAAAGGCTCAAACTCCGGCGGGTATGAATTGGTTAAGGTGTTCGGATACAGTCTGAAGAAAATAACGGACAGCATATTAAAAGACAGGCCTGAGATAGCTAAAGCAATTCAAAACGGAACCATCGTGAACTTCTTTCCTAAATTCATTGTAGACTTCAGGACAGGGTCAAATTTGTTCGATGATAAAGAAATGGCTATGGGTTTGAAGGAAGTATTCGCTGGCAATTGGCGATATCACGTTTTCCTCTTTCCTTTGTTTGTACTGCCGGCATCAGTCGTCAGCTATTACAATTGTTCACTGACGGTTGCTCGCCGCCTTTTCCGTTCGATTTTAGTATGATAATGCCAACGGTTGCCATCGGAAGAGCGAGAGAGGTGGCAGAATAATGGAAGCGTCGACATCTTAAATTCCCTGCGTTGCAGTTTACCGGTTTAAACCCGAAGAGGAATCATGGGAATAATAATAAAAGTTCTGATGTTTTTTGCAAACATAATCGGTTCTATTGTTGCATTCTTGTTCCCCCTGCGTCTGAAGAACGGACTGAGTTTGTTTTACTCATTTGCCTATTCTTGCTACTATAAACGATTTTTCAAAAGATGCGGCTCCAATTTTTTCATTCGGAGTCCTCTGCATTTGATCGGCCCAAAATACATATCAATTGGTAACAATTTCTATGCCGGATACCGGTTTAGGCTGGAAGCCCATAACCACAATTATGGAAACGATCACGCTCCACAAATATTGATAGGTGAAAACGTTGGTTTCAATTATGACTGTCATGTCGGATGTACCAACAAGATAGTCATCGGAAATAACGTTCTTTTTGCCAGTCGTGTTTTTATTACAGACCATTTCCACGGTAAAATTGATGCTGATTCGTTATTGACAGCTCCGTCTTGTAGGCCAACGCACTCGAAAGGTCCTGTAATCATCGAGGACAACGTCTGGATTGGAGAAGGGGTTGCGATTATGCCAAACGTAACCATCGGCAGAAATTCGATTATCGGAGCAAACTCAGTAGTAACCACAAGCCTCCCGGAGAATTCCGTGGTGGCAGGTATTCCCGCAAAAGTTATACGAATTATCGATTTCAACTCTGGCAAAGCTTGATCAGATATACGATCAATGTAATATCGGGATTACCACTCTATGAAAATTCTAGCGCATTATTTACCGCAATTTCACCCAACGCCTGAGAACGACCAATGGTGGGGCAAGGGGTTCACTGAATGGACAAATGTCGGAAAAGCAAAACCATTGTTCAAGGGGCATGACCAACCGAAGGTTCCAGCCGACCTCGGCTACTATGACCTGAGGCTACCTGATGTCAGGGAGCAGCAGGCGGAACTGGCAATGGAGGCCGGTGTTGACGGATTCTGTTACTGGCACTACTGGTTTGGCAATGGAAAGCAGCTTTTGCAGATGCCGTTCAATGAAGTACTGAGAACGGGCAAGCCGAATTTCCCGTTTTGTTTAGGGTGGGCAAATCATTCATGGTATAACAAGAGCTGGTCTCAGACCAAATGGTACAGCAAGGAGCTGTTGATAGAACAAACCTACCAGGGTATGGCTGACATCGACGCCCACTTCCACGCTGTTTTGCCCGCATTCAGGGATAAAAGATATTTCAGAGTTAAAAATAAACCGCTGTTCCTTATATATGATGCGCCGAGCATCCCCGATGTCGATGCATTCATCGCCAGATGGCAGGAACTGGCAATTGAAAACGGGCTGGAAGGTGTCTTCTTTGTTGCACAGGCAGACGATGTTGCTGAAGTAAACAAGCTGCGACAATATAAATTTGACGCAATAAACCTCTCTTTACACAACGTTCCTTTTGGTGGCAGACAAACCTCATTCTTAGCTAGATTGAAAAGATATACCAAGACGCTGGTTTTCAGGATGCGAAATGTGATCAACTACTCTGATGCCATCGAGAGTTTTTATGATCCGATCATGCAGGAAAATAATGTTTTTCCTACCTTGATCCCTAATTTTGATCATACCCCGCGTAGTGGGAAGTTTGGAAAAGTATATAGCAATTCTTCTCCTGAAAAATTCGGGGAGCATGTCAAGACGATTCTACAAAATGTTAGGACCAAAGACTTGGATTATCAGGTAGTTTTCCTGAAATCCTGGAACGAATGGGGTGAGGGGAACTATATGGAGCCTGATATCAAGTGGGGAAAGGGTTATATCAAAGCACTGGCTCGTGAAAAAACCAGGATAGTAGACGGACCATGAATAGCTAACATACCTCGACGCAGTATGAGAACAATGTCCCGGCCCCAGCGGCCTTGAAAGTGCGAATCAATTTTGACTATCGATATCCAGCAGCCATATAATAATAAATTGGTACACATGCAGGTGCTTCTGATAGCATTCGGCTTGCTGGGGTTCGAATTGATTTCGTATTTGCCCGAACTGCTGAATGTCGATTCGCGCATTGTGACTGTACCGTATAGAGCTATCTATTTGATTCTTTGCACCTTTGCATTACTTTACTTTACTTGGCACAAGAGTGTAAAAGTACATATAAATTTTCTCCCTGTTTTGGTGTTTTGGTTTTTTTATTTTATTCGAGCGACCTTTGATACTTTTTTCCGTATCGATCAGATCAAGATGGCGATATCGGATTTCTGGCTCTTTGCATTTTTGCTGAGCTTTTTCCCGATGCTGCCTTTGCTTGCCAAAATTAATTTGAAGACTATTGCCACCACGAAGATTTTTGTCTTTTGTATGGCAGTTTTCCTCAACGTGATGTCAGTTGTTTACAACTACCAGTCATTCAGCAATCCCAAATTGGGGAGGCTCGGAGCGAATCTAATTCTTAATGCCATCACCTCCGGCCAAATCGGTGTAACTTTGGTCGTCATGAGTTTGACTTTTTTCCACAGCAAGAAGGGTTGGGTTACGGCTTCATTGTCTGCGCTTGTTGTGCTGGGTTTGGCTAACGTTGTATTTGCTGCCTCTCGAGGGCCGGTGATGCAACTGGTAATAATGTTGCTGCTGTTTTTGTTTTTCAACCTGAAACGGATCGGTTACAAGAAGTTTTCAGTCTTTTTGATTTTTTTCGCCTGCCTAGGCATGTATTTTTCCGATTACTTTGCTGTTTACAATAACTTGGTGAGACGTTTAGGAAGTACCGGTCAGGCAGGCTACGACGATTTGAGATACGTACTATTTACCGGAGCCTGGGAGCAATTTTTGTCCCATCCTTTATTGGGAGACCTTATAGAAGGGAGAGCTTTCGGAGGATATCCACATAACATCTTCCTTGAGTCATTGATGGCTATGGGCGTTTTCGGTGGGATGGTGATGACGTATATATTTATATATTCATTCAATAATTCTTTAGTTTTGATGAGATTCAGATCGACAGATTGGATCGGTTGTCTGCTGGTAATGCAACTCGTTGCGCAATTCACTTCGGGCTCAATATACTCAAGTTTTGCCTTTTGGTCATTGATAGCGTTAGCGTCTACCCTTAAAAATAATATTGCTTTATATCACTGACCATTTTGAGGATTTTCTTATGATTGCTCCTATAGCTCTCTTTGTCTATAACCGCCCCGATCACGCTATTCGAACTATCGAAGCCCTCAAAAGCAATCAACTTGCCCTCGAGAGTGACTTGTATGTCTTTTCCGATGGACCAAAGACCGAAACCGCCGCTCAAAAAGTCGCCGAGGTTCGCTCTCTGCTTACCACTATTACAGGGTTCCGGACAATTAATGTAGTTATGCGTGAAAGAAATTACGGTTTAGCACAGTCTATCATTGCCGGGGTTACAGAGGTGGTTTCCACTCATGGAAAAGTGATAGTTATTGAAGACGACATGGTGACTTCCCCATATTTTCTCCGCTACATGAATGATGCTCTTGACTTATACGAACATGATGATGATGTCATAAGTATCCACGGATACGTATACCCTGTCAAAAGTAGGTTGCCCGAGACATTCTTCTTGCGAGGAGCTGACTGTTGGGGTTGGGGTACTTGGAAACAAAGCTGGGAAATGTTTGAGCCTGATGGCAGCAAACTTCTTTCTGAATTGCAGCAACGTGGATTGGAGAGTGCTTTTGACTTTGAAGGCACTCAAGGCTACACCGAAATGCTCAAACTACAGATCGCTGGAAGTAGTGACTCCTGGGCCGTACGCTGGTATGCATCGGCATTCCTGCGTGGAAAACTGACACTTTACCCAGGAGTTTCCTTTGTTCAGAATGTGGGTCTTGATTTCAGCGGTACACATTGTAGTTCTACAACGGTACATGATGTGGAGTTGGCTACTACTCCCCTTGAGTTGAAAAAAATCGCAATTTGTGAAGACGCCAACGCTCGTATCACTTTTGCAGAATATTTCGCCTCTTCAACGTCATCATTGAAAAGGATGCTGAAATTGCTTTTGGGTGACAGTTATTTTAAGTGGCGCTGTTTGTTGAGACGGGTTTACAATCAACTACCGGGCTATGGCCGCCCCTGAATTCGCTGGTAGAGATTGTAGAGAGCCTGATTATGAAATACGTCGATACGTGGATGACATCAATATTGAGGCACTGAACAGCTAAAGCCCCTTGGGACAGCAAATGCATGCAACCATAAAGTTACTCGCAAAAGATCTACTTCCTCCATTCCTGCAGCGTTGTCTTCGGGAATTGGGGGGAGGGAACAAATGGAAAGGCGATTATCCTGATTGGGCAAGCGCCATTGCCGCATCTTCAGGCTACGATGCCGGTGACATTCTTGAACGGGTGCGTGCGGCTGCTCGCTCAGTGCGTGATGGTAAGGCAATGTGGGAAAGGGATTCCGTTTGCTTCCATCATGAAGAATATAACTGGCAATTGATTGCCTGCTTAATGACTGTTGCTGCACGATCGGGCGGAAAACTGCATCTGCTTGATTTCGGAGGTGCTCTAGGCAGCACCTATATGCAGCACCGAAAACTTCTGTCCGCCTTGCCTGAATGTTCTTGGAGTGTCGTCGAACAGCCCCATTTTGTTTCTTGTGGTAAGAAAGAGTTCTGTACAGATGTCCTAGACTTTTTCGAAAGCATAGAAGAATGTTTGGACCATCGTGCAATAAATGTTTTTTTGTTTTCTAGCGTGCTGCAATATCTCGAGGATCCTTATGACCTGCTTGGTAAGGTCTTGAAATTGTCTCCCGATGCAATCGTAATCGATCGTACTCCGTTTGCCAATACGGGAGAGAGGATTACAGTTCAATATGTTCCCAAAAGCATTTATCCTGCCAGTTATCCATGTCGTTTTTTGGATACTCGGCAAATTGAGATTATCTTGGCAGAACATCGAATTTTGACTCCTTGGTTTAACAACAATTTTGATCCACCCTATTGTCATGGCGTAATGTCTTTGCTTTAAGTCTTTGCTTTAAGTTACTTGATACTTTTTGACTTGATCTTCTGAACTTGTCAGAAGTAGCTGTCTATAGCAGGGATAGCCTGCGATTTTATGAGACTTTATGACCCCTTCATTAACAACGAGAATGAAAGCCCTTTACGTCCGGGAATCGTTTCGCCCTGGACTGATTGCGATGTTTATTGATCCATTTTACATTGCGCGAAGGGGCCTTTTCGAAAGCATAGCTGACTTGTCCCATCATGTCGGGGGGCGAGTACTGGATGTGGGGTGCGGGCAGAAACCTTATGAAGCCCTGTTCCAGACTACTGAATATGTCGGCTTAGAACTCGATACTGTTGAGAATCGTCAGAAAAAGAAGGCCGATTTTTTTTATGAGGGTAGAGTATTCCCTTTCGAAAATGCCAGCTTCGATACGGTGATTCTCAATCAGGTTCTGGAGCACGTTTTCAACCCGGATGAGTTTTTAGGAGAAATTAACCGGGTGCTTAAGCAGGGGGGGGGGCTTCTGCTGACAACTCCATTTATGTGGGACGAGCATGAACAACCCCATGATTTTGCGCGCTATTCATCATTTGGGCTCAGACACCTGTTGGAAACTCATGGCTTCAGGGTGGTGGAACATCGGAAAAGTGTGGCTGATGTCCGGG
>Ga0209212_1004831_pt1 | contig 16423 bp, 10 predicted proteins | sample RifGroC2_FD_183996 | JGI IMG/M metagenome (GOLD analysis project Ga0209212, IMG submission 183996) | Groundwater microbial communities from Rifle, Colorado, USA - Groundwater C2 (SPAdes) (version 2) | ecosystem: Environmental > Aquatic > Deep subsurface > Groundwater | place: Rifle, Colorado...
GGCATTAAAGTCTTCAATGTCTTCCTTCCCCTAAATTAAATGAAATGAGTTCAAAGGATGGGTATCAGATATTTATTTATCGTCCTCTACTGCCTCTTTGAAAAGTGGCTATCACGCGGGGATTATAAATCTGGTCAGACTAAAACCTATAATTAATCCACACTGAAAAATGCTCCTCAATTGTCACCCTGAGCGAAACGAAGGGTCTCAAGTGCTTGTAAAATCAAGATTCTTCGCTCCACTCAGAATGACATAGGAAGGGGCAAAGTGCATTTTTCAGTGTGGATTAATTAACTTGTTCTCTCCTCAAGCTTGACAATCTCCTTAGAGCAGCAAGCATACCAACTTTCTATATATACCCTCTCCACTCTGACCCTTTTCATTATTAACGCCCTCTTTTTCAATGTGTGCAAAATATGCGAAATGACTAACTTCACTCCGAACAGTGCATCTCTTTCCTTAAAAATATAACTGAACAACCTAAATATCTCTATTGACATATTCCTACATAAATCTTTTAAAAATGATCCTGACATTTCATTCTTCAGATAGAGCAAATAACGATTTTTAACAGCATGCATCTTCCCTATGCTCCCATCTTCTGATTTAAGATAGCTTCTATAGTGATATGCAACTGCAGAAGGTGTGTAATAACATTTCCATCCCAATAGCTGTGCCCTCCATGCAAGGTCTACATCTTCGTAATAGGCAAAAAAAATCTCATCAAAGTATTCATCCCATATTTTCACATCTTCCAACATAGCTCGACGATAAAAAGGTGCTGCACCATTTACACCAAAGATATATTCCTCTCTATTATATTGACCATTATCCCTTTGATTCTGTCCTCTATCCAGAGGACGTCTGATATCCTGACAAAGTATCAGTCCTGTTGAATCTATGAAATCATGGTTATCATCAGTTCTAAAACGCAACAATTTACCTGATACCGAACCGATTTTACTATCTTTTTTGATAGAGATTAAACAGCTTTCAATATAATTTGGCTCTAAAACTACATCTGGATTTAGAATTAAGATGAATTCGCCTTTTGATTTTACTATACCAGTGTTCGCAGCCTTAGAATATCCCTCATTATTACTATTGGCAATAATGGTTAAATCTTTATAATTGTGCCGGACAAAGGTAAGGGATTCATCCGTAGATGCATTGTCAATCAGAATCATTTCTATTTTATTATGGGACTGTATTTTTACGGAGTCAATACATCCGTTTAAAAATTTTCTGCCATTTCTGTTGATTATAATGACGGAAGCCAACTCATTGTCAACCATTAATCATATCTCTAATCTTATGTTAAAATTCTCTCTCTGCAATGTTAAATTAATATTGTAATACGGGTCATTATACAGTATGTCGTTCCACCGTCTGATCATATAATCAGCTTCGGGGTCAGGTCCTACACCGTAACCGCGGCTTGCAGACTCGTAATGATACAGGACAGCATAGGGAGTATAGACAATCAAATAGCCTCTTTCTCTTAACCTCAGGCACAAATCAATATCATTGAAGGCTATCGGTAAATTTATTTCATCAAACCCACCAATCTCCTCAAAAACATTCTTTCTAATCATCAAACAGGCTCCTGTTACTGCGGAATAATTTCTAATTGCATCGGCATGCCCAAAGTAACTTTGGTTTATATTGCTCTGTAAACTCTTAAATGCATGACCAGCAACCCCGCCTATTCCAAGGATAACACCTGCATGCTGAATGGTATCATCTGGAAAGAGAAGCTTGGCGCCGACGGCGCCGACCTCTTTTCTCTGAATATGCTCCACCATTGCAGAAAGCCACTCAGAAGATTTTACCTCCATGTCATTATTAAGAAAAATTACCACCTCTGAATCAACCTTGCTTACCGCATAATTATTAATAGCAGAAAAATTAAATGTCTTTACATAGGGCAATAATTTTATCCTTCGGTTTTCAATCAGCTTGGCAAAATATTCTATTGTATTTTTATGAGTACTGTTATTGTCTACAATTACTATTTCATAATTTTGATAATCCGTTTTATTCAAAATGCTCTCAACACAGTCCTTAAGTAATTCAACTTGATCCTTTGTTGGTATTATGATACTAACTCGAGGGTTAGTTAATATTTCTCTTTTGACTCGAAATAGACTATTGTATGTCCCTTTTTCTACACTCCCCTTGATTGAGCGGCGTCTCAACGCATCTGTCAAGGCTTTTAAAGAAGCAGTATCTGCTGCCTTTGCAGAATATTCCTCAGCAGTAGACCCAGGAATCGCTCTCCAGTGATACAATATCTTAGGAATATGAAAAATTTCATTTGTCTTTTCAGTCAACCTTAAAATTAGGTCATAATCCTGACTGCCATCAAATCCTTTTCTGAATCCGCCTATTTCATCAATATGCCTTTTTCTATACACTCCGAAATGACAGGTATACATCTGAGATAAAAACAGGTCAGGTGACCAGCCGGGCTTAAAGAAGGGATTGCACCTTTTCCCTTCTTGAGTAATCTTGTCTTCATCACTATAAATCATATCTGCATTTGGGTGCGTCTGCAGCAGTTTTACAACTTCAAACAGGGCATTTGGCGCTAATTCATCGTCATTGTCGAGCAATCCGATAAATTCTCCGATTGCGAGGGAAATTGCCTCGTTTGAGGCTAACGCTATCCCCTGATTATGCAATAGATATTTTACCTTTATCCGCAAATCTTTATTTTTATAGCTCTCTAAAACCTCTTTCACATGACCTTTTGTCGAGCAATCATCTGCTATGCACAATTCCCAATTGGGATATATTTGATTCAACACCGAATCAATTGCCTTCTCAAGCCATGGCTTATCCACATTATAAATGGGCATAATAATGCTAATCGTAGGTTTATACTGAAAATGCCCAATCTTCTTCTTCATTTTTTTTATATCTTTAGGAGTTAGTGAGTTTTTTTTAAGCCATTGCCCATATTCAACAAGGAGTTCTTTTACACTCTTATATCCATACTTGTATTTCAATTTAGCCTTTTTCAAAACGGCTCCAGGCCCTTCAGCAAGTAAAAGCTTTACCCCTTTATTGCTTTTTCTTAATATATTTAACACCTGCCATATTTTTGAACATTGAATCTCGTCTAATATCTTTGTGAGATTTTCTATATGAACATCTTTATCGCTTATTGCCTTTTTAAATTCCTGCATCTGAATCTGGTTTATCTTCTGCAGTTCTCTCTCCCTTTCTCTAACTTCCCTCAATTCTCTTCTCGACTTCAGATTTTCCATGTTGAAAAACAATTGCAGTTGAGAGAGATCAGTTTTTTCTATCGTCATATACTTATATTTTTGACTCCGTTCATGAAATATGGAATTTATTTGATTTAAAACATCATCTGTCCCTTTTTTATCTATTAAAAAAATATAACGATATGCAGGCTCCCTCTGGTCACTTTCATAAAAGTTAAGATTAAAGAATCTATCAATCATTGCATGGAGCATAATGGATTCGGGGAGAGAGGCAATGTAAACTTTCACCATATTCATGAGAAGCCAGTTGTTCAAGTAACCGCTTGGTATCTTACAATACCTTATCTGGTTATTTGTAAGCCATCCCTCAATTTCTTCAGACTTGGGGAGACCGTTATCTATGTGTTCCTTGAGCTGATGATGGGCACCTTTCATGGTTTTGTATATATATTCAAAAAGTATTTTTTCAGCCAATACCGTATTCTCTGAATAAAGTGGCCCGCCCAATATCAAAAATCTCCTGCTTGTTTTTAAGAGGTTCTCAAGGAATGTCTTTCTTGCATTCTGCGGAATATGCTCAAGAACATCCTGACAGGTAACGATATCAAAAGAGTCTTTCTTAAAGGGGAGTTTATCTCCACTCCCTCTAATATAGGCTGGAATGTCACAGACAGGTATATCAACAACCGATGTCTTGTCCTCCGGGAGGAACTCTTTAACAGGGAGCCATGGTTTTCCCTCCATGGTTATTGAATGACCTCCGACATCAAGAATTCTTAAGGGGCTATTGCCTATCGGATTTTTTATAATTTCTACGATGTCTTTTAGAACACGGTACCTTTGATATTGGTCAAATGGTATATTTAACAATTCATCATTATTCATCAAACTCTCCTCCATTCAGACGGCATATAAAAAAGACCATACTTTTCATTAATATTACTATTTAAAACTGTAAACTGATGACACTTTTCCCAATAGTCATATGGATGAATGCAAGTATAATCAAAAATCGCAGCCGTAAAATAATAACTACCCTCCAGAAGGGAAAGTGATTTAATTATATATTCCAGCACACCTTCTCCTTCAATAAAATCAATTTCAAAGCCGCTTAACTTAGTATTAGGTCCATTAATGTGAACTCCATTCTCAGAGTATATAGCCAACCCGAAGACAGGCTTATCTATTCTTCTTGATGCATGATATTCAATTCTCACCTTTAGGGTATCACCTGTATTAAAGTAATCTGTCTTAACTCCTGAAGAGTTATAAAATCTGACCTCTTTTATTCTAACCTCGCCGCCACCCAGTCGATTTGGACTATTTGAAATTTCTATCTCCCCTCTTGAAATCAGATTGCGATAGAAACTTATCACCTCTTTAGGATGCCCTTCAGAAATCAAATTTCCATTTTTTATCAGATAGGCTTTATCACACATCCTTTCTATGGAATTCAAATCGTGGGATACAATAATAATTGTTTTCCCCTTCTGTTTAAACTCGTTTAGTTTTTTGAAGCACTTCTTTTGAAAGGATTCATCTCCAACTGCCAGTATTTCATCAATAATCAGTATATCAGGGTCAACAGCTGTTGAAAGGGCAAATCCAAGACGCATATACATTCCAGAAGAGTAATTCTTAACCGGAATATCAATAAACTTTTCAAGTTCTGCAAATTCAACAATCTCATCAAATTTTTCGTGAATGTCATTTTTTGATAGCCCTAATATTGCCCCGTTTAAATATATGTTCTCCTCACCTGTCAATTCCGCACTAAAACCAGCGCCAAGTTCTATCATGGCTGACAGCTTTCCATTATACTGGATTTTGCCTTCTGATGGTTCCAAAATCTTTGCAATTACCTTTAGTAGTGTGCTCTTTCCTGAACCATTTTGGCCTATAATCCCTACAGTCTCCCCTTTTTTAATTGATATGCTTACCCCCTTTAAAGCCCAGAGGTATTCATATTTGTCTATCTTTCCTTTAAGAAAATTAATAGCAGTTTCTTTTAAGGTAAGCGACCTCTCATGAAAGAGTTTGTATTTTACAGAGACATTATTAATAGAAATGGCTAAATTATCTGTCATAGTTAAATATAATAAATAATCTGGTTTTCATTTTTGTAAAAATACAAATAACCTATAGCAAAGGAAAACAGGGATACTAATACTGAAATTATTATAAAGTTAAAATCTGGAATTCTTCCATAAAATATAACCTCCCTGAAGCCCCCGATAATATATACAAGTGGGTTGAGTTTAAATACCATTTCATATTTTGCCGGAATCATATCCATAGGATATATAATCGGAGTCAGGTAAAACCACGCCGTGACAATAATTTCTATCATATGTGTAAAATCCCTGAAGAAGACGTTAAGGCATGATATAAACAGGGATATACCTGCTGTAAATAGTATAAGATTCAAAAGCAGAATCGGGATTAACATAACAGATGGTTGAATCTCAATGCCCATAAATATCATTAATACAAAAAGTGGAATTAAAGAAAGAATCATATTAACTATATTTGAGAAAATAATAGATAATGGGAAAACCGCCTTTGGGATATATACCTTATTTATAAGATTGGCATTAGATATAAGACTCATAGTTGACATGCTGAGGGAGTGAGAAAAATAATTCCATGGCAATAAACCGCATAATAGAAATATAGCAAAGTTCTTCATATCAAATCTCATCATATGGGAAAAAACAATAGTTAATATAATCATCATCATGAGGGGATTCAGCATAGTCCATAGAAAACCTAAGACTGACCTCTTATAGCGGAGCTTTAGCTCCTTAATTACAAGATTCTTTAATAATTCCCTGAAATTGTATAATTCTTTTATTTTATCTAACATGCTAATCCTTGGTTACAAATTCCAGTTTAGACCAGCCTGCCCAGTCATAGCTATTATCATTCTTTGGTCCTGCTGAGGTTCTAAGTGATAAAATGACTTCTCTGCCTCCATAATCCGACAAATCAATAGAATTATCAATCCACCTGCGTTCATCTTCACTAACCTTAGGATTTATATAGCGTGAAAACAGCACCTTCTCTGTTTTACCTTCATTTATGAGTATCTCGAAATTTACCCCATCACATGCCTTTGTATTCCATGCCTGTGGGTCTATTGCGATTCCAAAATTCAGTAAAGAATTTTCTGGGATTCTTATTTTATACTTAATAGCTGAAGGTGGATGTTCAAATAACGTTTCCCTCTTATCACCGTTTACATTCATTACAACTTTTTTGATATAACCATAATATGGAGTCTCTTTTATCGAATTATCATAATCGTCAAAAAATAGATGTTTGGTGCCGTTATATTTTAACATTTGATAGTCGCCTATCATTTCATTCAGATAATAATTTTCCATTATCCATTTATACAGTTTTGGTGCATAATTTTTAAACCTTCTATCTTCTAAACCATCCAAGGCAAAATCTACATAAATTATTAATTTGGTCTTATCTTTTGTAAGCGACTCGATAATCTGGTTTTCCATATTTAGATATATCTTAGTTTCGGGAAGCAAAATCCATTCATAATAGGTTGGGTTTATTCTGTCAGATAGAAAATATAAAGGAATACCTATAAAAGGAATAACAAATATTTTATCATCGGGAGTCGTATTATTATTAATGTATGATACGATGTCAGCATACTCCGACGCCTCTTTAGAGGGGGTATAAATTTTTGCCCTTTGAATATCCATGGACTTATAGCTGAATACGGAAAAGTCTATACTGCCAATATAAGTTCCATAATTCTTGTTCATTGCGTATGCATACGATAGTGGAATGAGTGAAAATATTACTACTACTACCCATCTTAATGCCAAATTTGGTTTTAATTTTAAAAAAAGCAAATCGAAGAAATAGAAATAATATATAATTGCAGGTAAAATAACCTTTACTATGTTTTCTGCGTGGGTTCGCCAGATAGCCTGATTAAACGATAAAATTCCGATCAACAGGATATAGAACTTATACATTTCATTCCTATAATTTACAGAGAGAGAAGCTTTTTTTTTATTTAACCGACTTGCTATATGAAGAGAGGCAAATAGATATATTAATATCGGAATATAAAACAATCCTATCTCATCCCATTTTGATGATAACTTAGGAAAGGGTAGAGACATATTCTGATAACCGCCAAAGAATTCATTATAGTTAATGTTTAGAATATAAAATAATTTATTCTCATATAAGTAATAGATAATGAGGGGTAGTATTACTATGCAATAGCCCAATACATATTTTTTGCTTTCACTAATTGCTTCTGAATATTTACCGTTAGTCTCGCTTTGCTCACTACGAGCATTAAGATATTTCTTAATGTAAAAAATGACCGCAGCAATAAAAAGAACCGATAGTCCTAAATCCTGCCTGAATAAAAGGGTAATTCCCCCTGTTAATCCCATATAAAAAGCTGCCTTGGGCTTTGCTTCAACATACGCATGAAAAACCAGTATATTGAGCATAATAAAGAATGTTAAGAATCTCGCATAGTATGGCCCGGGTACAGCTAATATTATAACGGCACCGAAGAGAGAAAAGAGAACAGACATTATTTTTCTTGACGCCAGATAATACATCATTACTATGATAGCTGTAAGAAGACTTATAACATATCTGACAGTTAAAATATCCATCCCGAATATTTTTAAAATAGCATAGTAAAAGTAATATACGCCCGGCATATAACCCTGAAAATCTTTTAACGGAACTTCACCCCTCACGATTCTTAACGCACCGCTGAGAGGAATACCCTCATCCGCAATGTTAAAGCCATATTTACAAAAAAAGATTAAGTAAGAGAAAGAAATGATAAATAAAAGCGGTAGGATTAGATATTCTTTTTTAGACATCGGGTTTTAAGAAATCGCAGGTTTTATGTCCATCCCTTCCATAACACTCTTCATCGTGGGGATGGTTCTTACATTGAGGCTTGCACTTTTACATTTATTTATAATCCTATCCATTGTCTCCCTTGATGCTGAAGGTATGGCGATGATTGTATCTTCGATAAGGTATTTTTGTTTTATTTCTGACAAATTATCTGTTTTTCCCAATACAGGTATTCCATGGATTCTGTATTTCTGTTTTGCAGGGTCATCATCTATAAAACCCACCACATTAAAATTAATATCATTGTTGTTCCTTATCTCCCTTAATATCAGCTCCCCGGCATCTCCAGCACCAATAATTACTATTCTCCTGCCATCATTCTTTCTATGGTCTATCAGATATTCCTTTAAAGACCTTAAGGCAAGCCTGCTTCCTCCTATCATTACTACGGTAAGCAGCCAGTCTGCTATAAAAACTGCCCTTGAATAGTCATTAAACCTAACTGTCATTACTATTCCAACCATGATAATAAGAGTGCTCAATGTTGCACCCTTTACTATTGCCGTCATATCCCTGATACCCACATACCTCCATATGCTCTGATAGATGCCGAAGTAATAGAAGACTATAAATTTTACAATTACAACCCACGGAAGTGTATTTACAAAAAATGTCAGGTTAGGGTTTATCAATCTCCCTTCAAACCTGAGCAGATATGCAGAAAAATATGCTACTGAGATTAATATCAAATCCATAATAATCTCGGCAATCCTTCTCCTGCTTAAGGTTATCCCCGATTTACGATACTGCCTCTTTGCAATTATTACCTCAATTTCTTTGTTGGACTTTGAATATACCTTCTCGTCTCCAAGAAAAATCCCGAAGAGATAAAGCCCGATTGCCGATAGAACAGAAACCGTCATTATTACAAACGGATTTATACTAAAATAGAGTGCAAGAAGGGCAAAGAGGATTGAGAACCCATAAAGGGATAATACTACCCGCTTTTCACTTAAACCTAAGGCAACAAGCCTGTGGGATATATGGTCTTTCCCTCCCTCAGATATGGCTTTCCCCCTCAGTTTCCTTGTAAGTGTAACAAATGTTGTATCAAATATCGGGATACCGAGAACCAGAAGTGGTACTACCATTGTAGCAATAAGATTTGATGCCTCCCTCCATGTGCCGATTATTGCCGTAGATGAAAGGAGAAATCCAAGGAACATACTGCCGCAGTCACCCATGAAAATCTTTGCCGGATTAAAATTATACACAAGAAAACCAAGAGATGCCCCTGTCAATATAAAAGCCAGCATTGCAATATTATAATTTCCTGATTGGACTAAGAATATTCCGAGTGAGGCGGATGCAATGGCGGCAATACCTGCCGATAGTCCATCCATATTATCAAGAAGATTAAATGAATTTGTTATCCCAACAAGCCAGAGGATTGTAAATGGAATGCTTATCACAGGGTAGGGTATAATTTCTATAACAATACCTGATAATGTAAGTGATGAGGCAATTATAATCTGCCCAACAAGTTTTACCTGCGGGTTGAGTTTTACAATATCATCAATTAAGCCGAGGATAAAGATTGCAGTTGCACTCAATAAAATGGGCAATTTGTAATTAAATTGAGGGATAAAAAATGTCGCTACAATCACCCATGATGCCCATATAGCAATGCCACCCAAAAGTGCCGTAGGCTTTTTATGCCATCTGTCTTCTCTAACCTCTGCAACCTTCCCAAACTTTGAAGACAAAACCTTTACAAGTGGTGTTAAAATTAATGAGCCTGTAAATGATGCAACCAAAACTAACAGGTATCTTGATATTTCTACATTCATAAATTTTTCCGAATCCTGAATTATACTGATTAATTATAAATCACATTATCCCACTGTTCAATTGAAATATAGGAATAAGTATGGCAAGCACTATAAAACCGACAATAATTCCCATAATAAGAATCAAGACAGGCTCTAAAAGGCTCAGTCCCTTTTTCACCTCTGCCTCAAGTTCCTGTCCATAGGTCTCAGAAACCTTTAAAAGCACATCACCAAGATTCCCGCCCTTTTCTCCAACAGTAATCGTATGGGCAACTATTGGAGGTATGCTGTCCGCTTTCTTGATACTCATAGAAAGAGAGGAGCCTCCTATAACTTCCTGAATAGCACTATCTATCACCTTATCGAAAACTGCATGGTTTAAAACTCCTTTTGTCATCTCTAATGCCCTTAGCATTGGGACGCCTTCTTTCAAGAGGCTTCCGAGTGTCATGGTCAGATTAGTGATATAAAAGTGGCTGACAAGTCTGCCCAGCCATGGTATTTTTAGGGCTAAATTATCTATCACTTCTCTCCCGGACGGTATTCTAATATATAATCTTACCCCCCAGCCAACAGCAATCATGCCGATAATTACTATAAACCAGTAATATCTGATAAAATTTGTCCCCCATATAAGCATGAGTGTAATCCATGGCAGGGTGCTTTTTGTATCTTCAAAAATCCTTGTTATCTTCGGTATGACAAATATAAACAGAAAAGAGAGGACACAAATACCAACTAAGGTCATGAATAGTGGATATATAATGGCGGAACGGATATCCCTTATAATCTTTGCCCTGCCCTCAAGATATTCTGAGAGCCGCAGCAATACCTTATCAAGAGAGCCGCTTGCCTCCCCTGCTGCAACCATCCCCCTGTAAATTTCTGAGAATATTCTCGGATAATCACTTAGGGCATTTGAAAGGGAGATGCCCTCAGCAACCTTATTCTTGATGCCGAAAAGGATTGACTTGAGCCTGACATTCTTTTCCCCATCTGCCAAGACATTGAGGGCATCGGAAAGGGTTGAACCTGCCGTTAGGAGTGTGGCTAACTGTCTTGTTGTAAAGGCGAGTTCTTGAATGGATATACCTTTACGGATATACCCGTTAATCCCTATTTCAGATACCTCTCTCGGATAAAGCCCGTCCTTCTTTAATCTTTGAATTGCATCCCTGCTACTATCAACCTCAATGCCGCTTCCGTTATATGCCTTATATCTGAATGTTGTCATAATTAAATAATCAGGTTAAGGTTTAGGTTGAGGCTGGGTTTTGAATTTTCTTAACCTTGACCTTAACCTCAACCTTATTTTATGTTTGTGTTACCCTTATAATCTCTTCAAGACTTGTAACCCCTGCGGCTGCCTTATCAAGACCATCATCCTTAAGTGTCTTCATCCCCTTTGAGAGGGCATATCCCTTAAGGCTTGCTGAGTCAGGATTCTTTAAGATAACAGAATGCATATCCTGATCTACAATAAGAAACTCAAATATTCCTATCCTGCCATGATAACCGCTCTTAAAGCATCTTTCACATCCGACAGGTTTCCATAATCTTCGCACATTATATTGTTTAAAGGCAGACATCTCGTCTGATTGCGGGGCATACTCCTCTTTGCAGTATTGGCACAAGACGCGGACAAGCCTCTGTGCTATTACAGCAGAGAGGGATGATGCAACAAGAAATCTCTCAATCCCCATATCAACAAGCCGTGTAATTGCTGTAGGGGCATCATTTGTATGAAGGGTTGATATGACAAGATGTCCTGTCAGTGAGGCATGGATGGCAATCTCGGCAGTCTCCATATCCCTGATTTCACCGACCATGATGACATCAGGGTCCTGTCTTAAGATAGAGCGGAGTCCTTGGGCAAAGGTCAGACCAATTTTTGGATTTACATTGAGCTGACCTATACCCTTTAACTGATATTCAACAGGGTCTTCTACAGTTATAATATTTCTTTTGGCAGAATTAATACGATTTAAAGCTGAGTAAAGTGTCGTTGTCTTTCCAGAGCCGGTTGGTCCTGTGACAAGGATAATCCCGCTATTACTTGAAAGGAGTGAATCCATCATTTCAACCTGCCCTATATTAAACCCTAACCCTTCAAATTCTATAATCCCCCCCTTACGGTCAAGGAGTCTCAATACTACCCTCTCTCCAAATGATGTTGGGATAACTGATACCCTCACATCAATATCCTTCCCTGCTATAAGGAGTCTGATCCTGCCATCCTGCGGGAGCCTCTTCTCTGCTATATCAAGTCCTGCCATGACCTTCACCCTTGAGACGGTCGCCTCCTGAATTGCCTTTGGCGGGGAGAGGATAGGATATAAGACACCATCAACCCTGAATCTAACCTCAACTACCTTTTCATAAGGCTCAATATGAATATCACTTGCCCTCTCTTTTACAGCCTGAAAGAGGAGGGAATTTAGAAGCTTTATTATTGGGGCTTCATCTACAAGCTCAAGGAGGTCCTTCGGCTCTTCCCACTCTGTGGCAAGGGTATCAAGACTCTCACTGCTGAGCCCGTCTATTACCTCCTGGGCAGAGCCTGAGAGCCTGTCATAGAACCTGTGAATGGCATTTAAGATATTCTCCTGCCGAGTAAAGACAGGGGTTACAGGGTTAAATAGGAATTTCTCTATATCGTCTAAAGCAAAAATCCCCTTTGGGTCTGCCAATGCCACCAGCACCTTTCCATTCTCTTTTCTTAAAGGTATGATGAGATTCCCCTTTGCAAAGGAGAGGGGTATTCTTTCAATAAAGGCAGGGTCAATATCTTCACTATTAATTTCATCTATGTAGGGGAATCCCTGTGCCTTAACTATACTGGATAATTCGTCATTCATAAAAAATTATAAAAATTTGCCACAGGCACGGAGACACAGAGGAAAAAGATAAGGTAAAAGCACAGGTAAAGGAAAAGATTAAGATTTTTTTGCCTCTACCTTTACCTCTACCTGCTTTATTCTCTGTGCCTCTGCGTCTCTGTGGCTAATCAGGTTTTTGTCCCTCCTTCTCTGAAACACCACCCTTAAATTTCTCCTCAGTCTTGTTTTTAAGGGTATCAAGGTCACTAAAATCTTTTACTATTGATGGAGTGAGATAGATGAGAAGGTTTATCTTTTGTCTCTGTGTTGAGGAATATTTAAACAGCCATCCCAGGATTGGGATATCTCCGAGTAGTGGAACTTTTGTTACATTCTTTATCTCTTTATCCTGTATCAATCCGCCAATGACTATTGTCTGTTCATTCTTTACAACGACTGATGTCTTTGCAGAACGTTTTGTAGTAATAATATCCTTTGCCTGCTCTCCTACCTGGGAGGTAGGGGCAACAGCAGAAATCTCCTGATATATATCAAGCTTTACATAATCCCCCTCGCTTATCTGGGGCTTTATCTTTAAAGTAATACCCACATCCTTTCTCTCAATGGATTGTAGTATTGGCTGGTTTGTAGTGGTTGTCTCTCTCTCAAACTTACTCAGGAAAGGGACATTCTCACCAACAATAATCTCAGCCTCTTTATTATCACTGGTAAGAATATGGGGAGTGGAAAGGACATTTATAGCATCCCTAAATTGTTTAAGGCTGAAGAGGGCTGCAAAACCAGGGGCAGTCAGATTATATGATGTCCCATCCCCCCTTGTAACAGGGACAGTCACAAAATTGCCCATCCCTCCCACAGTTAACCCTGCCATACCGCCGATTATATTCTGAACCTGCGTTGAATCAACAGTCCCGACACCGCCAATCGCTACAGGCTCACCTCTATCATTTTTTGCAGAAGCCCTCCATCTTGTCCCCATATCAAGTGCCTTATCAATAAAGACCTCTGTTATCATTGCCTCAACAAAAACCTGTCTCGGCCTTCTGTCAAGTTTTTTTATTACCTGTAAAAGCGTCTGGTAATCTTCAGGGGACGACATGACAATCAGTGAATTGGTCGCCTTGTCAGGAGTTATAGCAATCCTCCCTGTAAATTCAGCCGTCATTTGTGACGGTGGTACGCCTGGCGGCGGAGGTGAAGGCCGTGTCAATCCCTCAAGAACCTTTGAAATCTCGGCAGCCTCCGCATTCTCAAGATAATAGACATTAATTCTGGCAGAGGTCTCCGGCGGCGGGACATCCAATATGGCAATAATCCTTTTATACTCCTCTCTCTCACTAAAAGACCCGAAAAGGATAATTGCATTTAGTCTCGTATCAGGAATTATCCTCCCCTCAACAGGGCGTGGGGGCTGTCCTTGCATTGTTCCGCTTTTTCTGTATTGTCCCCTCTCCCTTAATACTTTGCTGATATTCTCCGCCTGGGCATATTTAATATAAACAATCTCTGATTCACGCTGCTCATCCTCTTTGTCTATACCCTTTAATATCTCCAGTATCTTTTCTATATTGAGGGCAGTATCTACCACCAATAGGGCATTCCCTGGGCCAAAGGCTGAGGCATAACCATCCCTTGAAACAAGAGGCTGGATAAATGCAACGGCATCCTGACCTGCTATGAAATTTAATGGAATGAGCCTGACAATATAGGTATCATTCACCTTTATTTTCTCTGTCTCCCTTACTATTTCGGTCCCGCTCTGTCTTGCCATTGCCGATGGAATTATCTTATAGGCATTCCCGATAGTAATAAGAGTAAATCCCTTTAGCTCCAATAAAGATGTAAACAGATTAAACGCCTCATCTGTGGAAAGTTTTGATGGTGCGATTACTGTAATCTTTCCCTTCAGCCTTTCGTCATAGATAAAGTTTTTCCCTGTTAGCTCACTTATAAATTTGACGAGTGTAGAGATATCCACATCAACAAGATTTATTGTAATCTTATTATCCTTTTTAATGATTTCCCGAGATTTTTCCTTTGATGTAATATCCTTTGGAGTCTCTTCAGCAAATGGAGTCTCCGTTATGGAAATAATTAACAAAATAATAAGGATTTTTGATATGAACTTATTTATTACCATTTCTTTATCCCAAATTATGCATTAGCCACAGATGAACGCAGATGAACACAGATAAAAAACAATTAAATTCACTTTCTTATAATCTGCGTAAATCTGTGTTCATCTGTGTCCAAAATTAATCTTTTACTTTTTTAATTCTCTGTGCCTCTGTGTTCTCTGTGGTTAATCAGGTTTTTGTTTTTACCTTATCTGATAATTAAAACTTACCCTCTGTCCATTCCTCATCAGGTCAAGATTTACCCTCGTCTCACCCTTGAGCCCTGAGATAACCTGAATAGCCCTCTCAGGAGTATCTATATCATAATTATTAACCCTGATAAGGACATCACCATTCTTAAGTCCAATTGCATCAAAGATGCCCCGGGGTTTTATCTCAGTAATCCTGAATCCCTCTACCTTTCCTTCCACTACATTTGGGGTAAGCCTCGCATCAGTCAATACCTGACCCATGTCCTCCATAGCCTTAAAGAGTGCACGTTGGTCAATTATCCAATCTTTCTCTCCTACCTTTTTAGACATTGGGGATAAATCTGCATAGTTTTGAGGAGGCTGCTGATTTGGAGATGGAAGTATATGTATATTCTCTGTATCTATATCAAAGGATAATTCCTTTGAGCCGCGAAGGAGTAAAGCCTTATCCTTATCCACATTCCTTAAAACACCTGTCTCAAAAACAGACTCACCTACTTTAAATATCCCTTCCTTTCTGTCACCTTTCGTCTCAAATATGGCATAATTCTTCTGCCCGATTATAGTCCCCCTGAGATGCAGGTTGTCTGAAACAGATAGATTAACATCCTTTCCATTATCAACTCCCTCTCCTGAAATATCACTATTTATATCTATTGGAGCAAGTCTGCTATGTGAAGTGGGAAATAGTGCGTTTTCTATAATAGGTGCATAACTCTGAATATTATTTTGGACAGGCTTGTAAACTGCAGGTGAACTTTTTATTACTTCTTTTTCTTGATGGCTATATTTATAGATAAAATAATTCCTGACTATTAAAGAAGATATAGGAAATACGAGGAGTATTAAGAAAATATTCAGGAACTTAAGTGCCTTTATCATTTAATAATCTAAAACCCTCCATTACTTGAACCGTTTAAACTGTTTAAACCGCTTTTAAAATCTCTGTGTCTTCGTTATTATAATCAAATTCCTGACGATTTTTCAAGGGGATAGTGTTGATTTCCCCTTTAATTGTGGTATAGTAACAGCCATAATGAGAAAGGTAAAGGAGAAAATGGGATTATAAGATGTTTATAGGAATAAAACCCTGATTTTAACCACTGAGACACTGAGGCACAGAGAAAGACAAAAACAAAAAAGATTAAGGAGAAAGGGAGAAGATGGAGAAAGGAAAAATAAAAATGAATTTCCTCTTAGGAAAGCATGAATAGAGGAATATTATTTCCTGTTTTCCTGGATTCCTTAGCCATATTTATTTTGTTTTTTCTCCTTTTTCACCCTTTTTCTCATTTCTCCTTATTGTTTTCCTCTGTGTTCTCTGTG
>Ga0209212_1004833_pt1 | contig 16419 bp, 16 predicted proteins | sample RifGroC2_FD_183996 | JGI IMG/M metagenome (GOLD analysis project Ga0209212, IMG submission 183996) | Groundwater microbial communities from Rifle, Colorado, USA - Groundwater C2 (SPAdes) (version 2) | ecosystem: Environmental > Aquatic > Deep subsurface > Groundwater | place: Rifle, Colorado...
CCGCCGTAAGCGATATGCCGTGCTATTCAAGGAATATGTCGAACGCCAGGTCGTGCAGCGGCGTATCCCAGTAAAGCGTTCCGTTGAAATCGAAGATCACTCCGCTATATTTCATCTATCGATACCTCTTCTAATTCGTTTATCCGTGACTATTATATCATAAAATCTTGAATTTGTCAGCCGCTTCTGGCGGATAAAATATAGAGCCAATTATAAATATTTTCCCACACGGAATGAAAAGGAACCAATCTTTTCAACACTCTGTATCATATCGAGACCGCCGGGTTGTTCGAATACGACCTGTGCCCCGGCAATCTTCTGCTGCAGGGCGACGGAATCATGCGCCTCTTCGATTTCGGATATATGTATCCTTTCTCGCCGCTCGCCGAATATAACGCCGACGGAATGGAACTGCCGCTCTTCCATCCGGTCGAAAGATTCGAAACGCGCAGTTTCATGCAGTATCTTATGGATCTCGAGGACGAAAAAGGCCGCGCAGCCGCGCTCGAAGAGTACCGCGTCGAAAAGGAGCTGGCGATCGAATATTATCAAAGAATACTGGACTGGCTGAAATCTAACGGCGCCGATCAGGCAATAATAAGCTGGAAGGGCGGCATTATCGACTTGTGGGAAAAAGGGCTGAAAACCTCCGCCGCGCTTGAAAATTTATACTCGCTCGAATCGCTGCGCTCATATATACTCGACATACACGACGACGTTGGCGGCCGCAGCTGCACGCCTGAGACGCTTAAGAAAGCGGACCGGGCGGTCTCCGCGTTCGAATCGGGAAGCGCCGTGCTGTCGAGCCTTCCGGCGCTCTCATGGGGCGACGAAAAACTCAGCCGCGGCGAGCTGGTCCATAAATACCGCGAATTAAGGGAAAAAGCGCGCGAGTTTCAGATAAACTCCGCTGCGTGTCCGCCGCAACATTGAATCAAAATTATCGGCAATAATAAAATAATGTTTCCAATATAAAATACTTACCCATAATATTGTAAGTTCATTAATGTCAGTTCTTTCAACGAAGCCCCTGCCGAAGTAAATTATTTTAATTGATCCAGCGCGAACTCGAGCGTCGCGTCGCCGGTCGAAAACTCCGCGCCATCAGATTTAACTCTGACGTCGGGCGCGAGCGTTCCGTCGTCATCGAAGCCGGCGTCGGCGCTGATGTAATATTTGGCCGGTATGCAGAATTTAAGGCCGACGGACGGCAGCTCTATCAGGACGCCGCGGTCCGTACTTTCGCGCGTGCCGCCTGTGTTTTCGCCGATCGTCTTGCCGATGCCCGCCTTTTTGAACGCGACGGCGAAATCGAGCGATGTCGAAAAACAGTTTTTGCCAATCAAAAGCACGGTCCTGCCGCCGTATTGCAGCTCATTTTTCTTCGCGCCGCCCTTGCCGCCCTGCCATTTGTATCTTTTGACGTCGCCGGGTTTCATGCCTTTTTCAAACGTATAGCCGCTGTCCTGCGCCGCGCGCGAACATTTAAGGACGGTCGCCTCCCAGCAAGCGGCTGGCTTATCGCTCAGATAGCCCAGGAGATCGATCGCATAGTCGGTGTTTCCGCCGTTGTTTTTGCGGATATCGATTATGAGTTTTGTTATTTTTTTCTCGCGTATTTCCTTGAACGTCTTTTTGAGAAAATTCCTGTAGTTATACTCCTTAAAACCGCTATAATTGAAAGTATTGACGGCAATAAACCCGACACCATTGATAATTCTAAATTCGTAATCTTTCAAATCGGCGTTTCTTGCGCGCATGATCGCGGTATATGCGATTCCGGTAACTTCGAACGACGCATCGCCATCGGCGGCCGCGGCCGTAATTTTGAACTTCGCGCAACCGCCTTTTATTAGATAATAAAAGAACCAGAACTGCGTTTCAATTTCGTTATCGACGAAGCCGGCGCTTTCGTCGGGTATCAATTCCTTCATCTCGCTCAATATGGCTCCGGTGTCCTCGCCGTTTATCGTCTTCAGCTTGTATTTGCGGCCGTCGCGCGTCACGTAAATACCGCGCCGGTTAACTTCGACGTCAAACGGAAAGAGCGGAACGCCGCCGGCGACCAGTTCATAGAGTACGTCACACGCGATTTCCGAGGCAAGCAAGCCGAAGTGACCGTCGCCGTAGAGCGCGCCTAATTTCAAAAGCGCGCCGGCGGCCGCTGTATACGGGATTTTATCGCCGGCAAGCGTCGCTGGCAGTTTTGCGACAAAATCTTCCGCGGCGGCTGCGAATTTTTTCGGGTCGTATTTGACGTATGTTTCGGCGATCTTTGGAACGAGCGCTTCGATATCGGCTTTAAACGCCGCTTTATCTATGTATCGAGGGCTTTTTTTTGAGAATATTGTAGCTGATCGACTTGTTTTGATCGGTGAAATTCTTCTCGCTGACCGTGGTTTTTTTGCCATTCCTGAGAACCACAGCAGAAATATCGTCTGATTCCAGCACTTTAAACATCTTTTCACCTAGTTTTTTAAGATCGGTGAATCCTTCGAGCGAAACGCCGTTCACTTCGAGGACAATGTCGCCGACCTCGAACGATCCGGCCGGGCGGTTTTCAACATTATCGATAAAAAACACGAACTCGCGTTCGATCGGATTCGCGCCGGCCGCGTAAGCGGCAGCAGCGAACGCCAGTAAAAATAAAGCGACTGCTAAGATTTTTTTCACAATATTCGGGCACGAATGCCCGCCACCTCCATTTGAGTATAATATTTAGCATGAAAGATCAAAATGAGACTCGCGCCTCCTGAAAATAAAGATCAGGCCTGATCTCAGAGCCAGCGATAATAAAAAGATCATAAATAAAAAATCATATTTAAGACCAATAATATTTTCCGGATCGCCGAATGGTCGATTTAAATTTTACTATATGTCGAAGTAAATGTCAAAAGCGGTCCGCTCAGGCCTACGATCCCGGCGTAAAATATGAACAGCGTGGCCGCCGCCATTATCGGCCATATCAGCGTATGTAATAGTTTTATCAGTACAAGCATCCCGCTGCCTTTATTTTATTGACTATTTTAAGAATTTAATGGAAAATTATACAAAATATGCTCTTCAAAAAGGTATGTCATTTGTTGTTAACAAGGTAGATAAAGATTCCAGATCCCGGTTTTTTTATTAAATTCTTTTCGATCAATTTATCGGTAACTTTTGTATAATACAGATGATACCACCAGATAAAGAATTCTTCAAAAGATATTTCATTTGAATAAGCCGAGCCGTGATATTGTTTTTTCAGATCATTTAAATATTTGTCGAGTAATTCGACAAGTTCTTCCGTAAAAAGCGAAGCCATTTCGGACAGTTTTGAAACGTCATTCTGGTCAAAAACGGGCGCCACAAATTTGTCGTTTTCGATAAATCCTAATTTTTCAAACCCGGTTTTATAATCTTCGGATACTTTATGATCGGCGTCTTGCGAACATTTTATAAATTCAGATAATAAACGCTCTCTAATTAAATTTGAGTCTTTTTCATTTTTCACTTTAAATAATTCGCATAATTTTTCTGTTGAAAGAGTTCTAAAGTTAACGCTTTCGCGTTGGTTGCCGTACATCGCATACATGATTTTTCCGTATGAAATATAAGAATTTCCATATATTCCAAACGCTTCGCAAGACTTTTTGTTTTCATTTTCTTGAATGGAGTAATAATAATTCATTCCATTTCGTTTCGTTCGGGCGGCTTTTAATATTTTTTCTTCCACATTGCGAATTTGCCAGTTGTCAAGCATTACATCACTCAATATGAAAAATGACGCGTCTGAAAAATCAATGTTCTTAAGTCCGTTAATTTTTTTGTACGCTGTTTCGATTTGAGACATTCGGGATGTCAAAAACCTGACTGTATCATCTACAAGTTTATCATCGACATTGAGATATTGACGATTGTCTTTAAGAGTAATGACCATAATATTCGGTTTATACGCGCCGTCAATATTTTTTTTGAGCAGTTCATCCTTCAGCAATAAATCGATCTTTTTATTCATTTCGACAGCCGGCCATTTAAAATATCCGGCTATTTGATCGATCGAAAAACCTTCATGCAGCAAAATACATATACTTCCCAGATCTTCTTTTTCCGCATCGATCGTTGGATAATTGCGTCCGGACGAAATCATTTTATAGTCATATCTGGCAGCCAAAATAGAATCTATATTTTGAGCTTTAGCAAGCCCTGCTGTTAATTGTAGAAATAAAAACACAATCAATAACATCATAATGATCATGCTTCCTCCTTGATATCAATTTAATACAAATTAATTTCGCTATTTAATTATTTGACCGCGCGTCAGTCTTTTTTGATCCTGATGTTGCCGACCTTTGTCTTGACCGTCACCACCGGCGAATCTTCGGTGAATTTAGCGTCGTCGAACGAGTTGGACATGTTGCCGAGGCTGCTTTGGGCAATGACCTTCGGCGCCGCCGATTCGGGCATGCTCAGGCTGACGTTGCCGACATCGCTGGATATATCGTGCGTTGATTTATTTTTCAGCGCGGAGAAGTTAACTTTGACGTTGCCGACATTCGACGCGACCACCGATTCGTTGTTCACCGAAACCTTATAGAGCGACACGTTGCCGACTTTGGATTCGCATTTAAGGAAGTCGGCGGTTATGACGCTGGTTTTAATGTTGCCGGTGGTGCTTTTTATAGTTAAATTCTTCGATTCGATCTTTTCGGCGTCGATATTGCCGTTCGTGACCTCGACGGCGAACTCGGACGATTTGACGTTGCTCGCGTCCACGTTGCCGCTGGCGCCGGTGAGCGAGAATTTGCCGGCGTCGATATCCTCGACGGATACGTTGGTGTTTTTGACTTCAATCTCGGCTGTGGCTTTGAGTTTGGAGACGCTCATATCGTTTTCGCCGCGGATATTCAGCCAGCGCAGGTGGCTGTGCCAGTCTTTTTCGATATTGTCGGCCTCGACGCGGCAGGCGATCCCGGAGGGAACCCTTACTTTCATCCTCAACTTCGGAAAGGTGTAGTAGCTGCGGCTGGCGTCCTTCGACGAGACGACGAACGACATTTTGCCGCCGGGCAGCATGTCGATGCTGATGTCCATGTCCTTCGAATGTTCGCGCGCGGCGTCTTCGTTCGGGCCGTATGCGGTCTTCACGACGTCGACCTGGATGGTGTCGCCGTCTTCGGCGCCGACGATCTCGATGTTTTTATCGAATACGGGCGCGCCTGTGTCTTTTTCGTTGAATACCATGTTGACGAACGGGCCGGGCGCCTTGAATTCGAAATGCTCGATGGACTCGCCCGCGTATCTGGTGTATCTGTTGAACTGCCCGAATACCATCGAAATGCCTATCAGCGACGCGACGGCGGCGAAGGCGTAAACGTTGCGTGATCCGATTTTAAGAAAGCCGCCGCTGAAATGCGCCTGCATTATGAAATTGAGCAGCAGCGCCAGGACCGACACGCTCAGGATGAGCCCGAAAAACCCCAGCAGGAAGCTCGACGTGGTTCCGAATATGAACGTGGTGAATGGCGCCTTGAAAAAGGCGTCGGCGCCGATGAGCGTGTTGAATGATAAGAGGGCGGTCACGGCGAAACTGAACAGCACCGGAATATAAATAATGCACATGAATAATAAAAAGAGTCCGCGCACGGCCGATACTATCAGGTCCACCCCGGCGCTTTTGCCGCCGGTCTTCACCTGCGCCTCATCCGGAATCAGAAGGGCGAGCAGAATATAAAACAACACGCCGACGCCGCTGAATAAGAACAGTATACGCATCAGGAGCGATGAGACGCCGAAATACTCCGCGAATCCGCCGCAGACGCCGAATAACCAGCGGTCCCTGGAGGAACGGCACAAAGTTTTCTGCACGGGTATGTATTTGTATTTTATAGTGATCCTCTCGGTAACATTCTCAGTGCGCCCTTCAGACGGGGCGCCGAGTTCTGAAACTATCTCGGCCGGATCGCCCAGCGAATACAATATTTCGAGCATCATCTGCGCGTCGACGCGCTGCGATCCTGAATATTTCAGTTTTTCTTTTATCGTTATTTCAACATGTTCGTTGAGCGATTCGAGCAGTTCGGCGATGTCGTCCGCCGGATAATTCTTCCCTTCCCTTTTGATATTTTCATAGAAATTTTCGAGAGCTTTTCGCGCTTCGTTCGTGAATGAGTAATAGTCCGTAAGATTTCTCATTAGCGGCCTCCTATGATCTTGCGCAATCCTGAATCGATCTTGCGCCATTCCTCTAAAAGTTCGTCCATCAATTCCCGGCCTTTTTCGCTGATGGTGTAGTATTTGCGGGGCGGGCCCTTGTCCGATTCTTCCCACTTGTATATGATCAGGCCTTCGTTTTTAAGCCTGGTCAGAAGCGGATAGATAGTTCCTTCGGAAGTCGCGAGCGAGCCGTCCTTCAACACTTCGATAATGTCGTAACCGTAGCGCTCACGGTCCGATATTATCTTGAGCACGGCAAGCTCCAGCACGCCTTTCCGTAGTTCCTTTGTTTTGTTTTTAACGAGGCTTTCATTGTCGTTCATGTTACTATGCACCTCAAGGTTGTATGCACTCTATAGTACATTGTAGCACATAGTACCTTGGATGTCAAGTTTTCGGGCGATTTTTTTTTAGTTGTTATTTGGTGAGGGTTTTGACGGGATTTGATGAGTTTTTAGAGTTAGTAAAGTTTATGAAATTGGCGGAACATGCAAATTTGATGAATTCGCTGAGTAGTGTAGTTCCGAATTTGAAGAGTTTCTTTTCTTCGGCGGCGCCGGCGACTTTATATATACTTTTTCAGCGCAGGCGAAAGCCTCGAGAACAGATATTCCCCGAGCAGGATTCCGAAGAAGGCAGTAAAAAATTGAATGGATATCACGATATGAACGGCTAGCGTCGCCGCTTTGTCCAGGCCGAGCTTTTCGGCGAAGAAAACGCCGGGAATGGCTATGACGAGCGCTTTTGCGGCCGCCGGAACGGCGACGCGGACGGATTTCGCCGTCTTATCTTTCGCCGCATGGTAACACAGGGCCAGCACTATATTTCCCAGCGCAATGAACGGGGCCATCGGGATCAGCGGCGGCGGGAGGTGCCCGGTAAAAAAGGCAAGCAGCGGCGTCAGAACGGCCAGCATGAATACATGCCGCAGATCGCATGAGCGGTAAAGGATTATATAGATCATATTCACGATAACGCCGGTCAAGGGCTTCGGCAAGCCGAAGACCTGAAGCGCCAGTGTTATCGCCATAAATATCGCGGTGAGGGTCGTTTTAAACATTGAAGAAAATTATCGTTTGGTATAAAAACCGGGTTTTAATTTTAATGCAATTTCAAATTCAGAAATCCTGTTAAATTTTCATATTCATGACTTCTCTGACTTCTTCGAGGGTTTCCGAGCCGATCTGTCTTGCTTTTTGCACGCCGTTTTTTATGATCTGGCGAATATAATCCATATTCGATTCCAGTTCAAGCCTTTTCTTCCGCAGCGGCTTCAAATATTCATTGATCGATTCGGTCAGCATCTTCTTTAACGTACCGGCGCCGCCATTGCCTATTTCCCGGGCGATTTCCTCCGGCGCCCTGCCAAGGCAGAGAGAAGCGATAAGCAATAAATTCGAAATTTCGGGTCTTTTCCGGGGATCGTATTCTATGAGCCGGTCCGCGTCCGTCTTGGCCTTTTTTATTAAATTAGCCGTTTCGTCTTCGGTGGCGCACAGCATAATCGCGTTGTTCCTTCTTTTGCTCATCTTCTGGGAGCCGTCGAGCCCCAGAATGAGGGGAGACTGGCTCAGCAAAGGTTGAGGCTCCGGAAATACCGGTTTCTTAGCCGCGAAACGGTCGTTAAATCTCCGGGCGATCACTCTGGTGAGTTCGAGGTGCGGCAATTGATCTTTGCCGACCGGAACCACGTTTCCTTTGCAGAAAAGTATATCGGCGGCCTGATTTATGCGCACTATTCTTGAAAAAAGCTTCGGACTTACGCCCACTGATTTTTCAAAATGTTTTTCAAGAAGCCTTTTACTTAGTCCTATATATTGCGCAAGTTCATTTATTTCAGCAGAGCCGTAATGTTGCTTAATTGTTTTTATAGAATATTCGATCATTTTTATTTTATCGTCAATATTTCCGCAAAATTTTTTAAGCATATATTCTTCCAGAATATTTACAATTTTATTATGATTATTTATACTTTCGTGAAGTTTTTCAACCACTTCGCCACATTGCTGACGGGCAATATCGTTTAATAATACCAGCTCATCGGTTATTTCACATGCTTCTATGTCAAAAAAAAGTTTAAGATTGTAAGGAAAAATTTTAATTCCGGCTATAATAAAATCTTCATTGATAGAAAGACTATGATTTCCTGTTGTTATGCCAAGTATCAAACCGGAATTTTTTTTATTTCATGTTTTTTTCGAATTGAATACTGGCTTCCGGCCACAAGTATGAATACAATATCAATGTAACCATCCGGGCACATCGCCAGCGGCGATCCATAAACATATTCAGGATCGTTTAATTCATTTGTCATAATCCAATAATGCTTGATAAATGAAGATAATTGAGCGCATGGCTTGAATTCGCTTATTTTCATGTTGTACCGGCAAACACTCCTTATCAGACTTTATGACAATTTTGATTAATGTATATAAGCATAATACATTATAATAATTTTTTTTGTCAATAAAATCTAACATACCTGTGTATAAAACGACGGCCGGTCAAATGATGACCAGCCATCGTTTTATTTTACTTATAACTTATAAGTTTTTATTTAGAGACTTCAGGATTTGCCTTAATATAATCGCGGTATTCCGACTGCGCGCTTTTAAATTGCTCATAAGCCTGTGTGACTTCGGCCGAAGCGCCGTTAGAAGTATCGTTTTCTAAAAGGTGCATGTAATTTTGATAGGCTATGTCATATTTTTTTTTAAGCGCCTGTGAAGAACTGTTATTATTTTTCTGGCTGCTTTTGGCCGGAGCCGCAATGCCCGGAATAATTTCGGCAGGCAACGACGGATTATGCGCCGCAACCAGGGAATCAGCCGCAGGAGGGGTCTGCACTTCATCTGTTATGCGTCCGCTTTTCTTAGCGGCGGTAGTGGAAGCTGCCAATTTTTCATTCGCAGTCTGCGCGCTATCTGTTATGCGTCCGATTTTATTAGCATTTGGAGCGCCGAAAGGAGAGATGGCTTCTTTCGCCTTTTTATTTTTAACATACTTATAGATAAAATAGCCTGATGCAGCCGCGGCGGCTATTATAACGGCAGGCAGAAACAAGGCGGAACTCGTAGCTGCGCTAATCAAGGCGCCCGCGCCGCCAATGACAGCATAAACAGGAAGGCCAACAAATGCTCCCAGAGCCATGTTCAAGTATACAAGCCCATTGACTATCCAAGTTGCGGAAAATAATAATATGTTGCCTATGCCAAAGCCGGCCGTAGCTATCCCGGCTGTCATTGCAGCGCCTCCGCCGGCGGCGGCCGCCGCGGTAAGACCCACCGCGCCTGCGCCCAGAAGCCCGCCTTTTACAAGATTTTTATCGACTGCGTGAGCCGTTTCATAAAACGTAGCGACAAAAGCGAATGACAACATACATGCAAATATTATTAAATTGAATAATTTGCGATTTTTAGTTAAAGTAATTTTCATCATGCTAATCCACTCCTTCTCATTACTAAAATACTGTCGATGATGAATTTTTAAAATTTTATTATACTACTTGTCCTGCGAGCCGGTGCCCTGCTTTAAATCATTGATCATTTTATTTTTTGTGGCGGTGTCGATCGATTTCGCGTTGCGGATATTGCGGAGCGTTTCGTTGACCGCTTTATAGTTGCCGGTTTTATGTGATTTAATTGCGTTATCGACTATGATTTTTTTAAGGTGCTCGATTTTAGCGGATTCGTTTGTTGCATCGACTTTTTCGTTTAACTGTGCATTATTTCTTAACGTTAAAAACGTGTTGTCGAGTTCTGAAACAAGATTGCCGGTGACGCCGGCCGCTGAAGGTGCGGGGTTTATGTCTAAAAGCTGGCTGTCGAGAAATTCATCCCACTGGAATTTATTTGAAAAATCAAGCGCCTTGTAAAAAGTCTTGTAATTGGAATATGTGGCTTTGTCCGGCCAGTAGGCTGACATGCCGCTGGGGCCGTTCTGGGAATTTACGGTAGTCGAAAGCGCCGAAAAAGATTCGTTCAATTTTTCTTTTACTATTTCAGCCTGGTTGGCTATTTCGGAATAAGCCGGATCATTTGCGAAGGAAACTTTTTTATTTAATATACAGTTTACGATACTTAAAATATCCGAGCACTTTTCGCCGTTACCGGTTTTAGATATGCCGTCGAATGATATTTTGCCGCCGGCTTTTAAAAGCTTTGCCGCGAGCTCCGAAATAGCTACGGCGAGAGGCTCTATTTTCGAGGTATTTATACCTGCAAAAACAGAATTACCGCCGTTTATATCATTAAATTTTATAGTGATTAATTTTGAAAACTCCAGAGCGTCGATTTTTGGGTTCTTAGTTATATCAGATGCGAGGGCGTTGTAATGAACAAAGTGATAATAGATGCTTTTTTCAGGTACGGCGTTTTCGGAGCCCATTACAATTGATACCGCGTCGCGCAGCTCATATGCGGCTTCTATCATGGCAAAAAGACTGGCGTCGGTTATAAACAGGTCTAGCTTTTTCGAGTTGTTGGATGTTTCAGATGCCGATTTTATCGATTCTTTGAGATCTTTTAAAGTAAGGTAGTCAACCGGGCTGCCGCCATGGTATGGCTCCCAGCCGGAACTGTTGCTGTTTACTATTAAAGCATAGTGTTCGGCGGGATAATTAGTCATTGAAAAATTAATGAAATCGCTTAATTCCTGCGGCGAAACTATGCTGTTTTCACCGATTTCTTTTAATTTTTTGGTTTTGTGATGGTTGACATAATAATAGGTAGTAGGTTTCGCGCTTGCATAATTAAACATTAAAACGATATTCAAATCTTTGCCCGAACCGGGATCGGTCATGGCATTAATTTTTCCAATAAATTCTTCTTCGAGTTCTTTATCGGGCGCGAAATATAGCATCAAAGTCCAGGCTTTTTTACTTTGCTGCGCGTTGGCGGATGGTAAAAACAGACCTAATGCCATCGTTATAATCAAAACGTACAATAGTAATTTTTTCATAATAAACCTCCGTTATTTTACTTTAAATAAATTTATTTTGTACCTTAAGCATATCAAAAAAAAAATGAAGAGTATTGTAAAAATGCGAATATTTTAAAAATATGCCCTTTTATTTACTTTAATGAAAATTTAATATTTGCAAGTATTTAATTGCAATGAAAAGCGGCTGATGGAATATATATCAATGCATAAAAGGATGGCTGGTCATCATTTGACCAGCCATCCTTGCCCGAATTACGATATTCGTTCTGCCTCTGTTATATTGACTTTAATATAGCAACCTAAAATAATACCTTATATTTCTTACCAAATTTTCTCATCATATAATCTAATTGCTTCATACGAGTAGGAGCCGTGATTTTGCTATTATCATTTGCCGCGTCAGCAGTAATCTTATTAACTATAAATTTACAAACACTGCTATTATCATTGGCGCAAAGCTCAATAATCTGATTAAACATTTCTGCCGTTTGCATGCAATCACCAATACTCGCTGCAAATTTCATTTGATATTCTGTATAATATAATTTTGCCGCCGCGCAAACATCAGGATACTGTGGATAATTATAGATTATCTCATAAAACGCCTGCAATGCGCCTGTATCATAAGAGGTGGAGGCATCAGGAAGTATTGAATGCAGGTTTGTGAGTTTGGCGATAGCTTCAAGTTTTGTTTTATCTTCCGTAGGCGGGAATGCAGGAAGTTCGCTGAACATAAATGACGATTCCTCCGGCATCGAGCGATTTGAAATTGGCACGGTTATGATTTTATATTTACCCTTAACCTTGATTTTAATTGTTTTATGTGAAAGACCAGACGGTTGCAAAGGCTTATTATTTTTTTTATTTATGACAGGTTTTTGAAGCTTTTGTTGAGTTTTAATCGCAGGAGTTGATCCGGGTGATGCATTAGAAATATTATCTGATTGTTGGCCTGGTTCTTCTATGACCGCCGGGTCAATTTCGCCTTTATTCAGGGAGTCTTTTAATTCCGAAAGACTATCGGCGTAAGCAAATGAATTGAATGTTAAAAGAAAAGCCCCTATCGCTAATAGAAAAAGCGTTCGATTTATTAAATGTATTTTCATAATAGCACCCCTTTACTGAATTTCTTTTTTTAGCCAGATTCAAATACGATTTGCAGTATTTGAAGAATACTTCTATATCCCATCTGCGGCCATACATCTGAATGATTTCCTCTTCACTCATATTGATGTCGAAAGAGATCAATGCAAGCCATTTTATCGAGTTGTTTCGATCGCGAACGAACACTATATTCAGCGGAATTTTTCCTTAAAACACAATATATATGTGTATAAAACAATGACCAGTCAAATGATGACCAGCCATCGTTTTATTTTATTTTACTCTCCCTTCATATGATAATTTACTGTTCTATAACCTTCTTTTCTATTTAGAGACTCCAGGAAGTCATTGACTTCAGGATTAGCCACAGCATAATTGTGGTATTCTACCTCCGCGTGTTTATATTGTTCATAAGCCTTTGCGATTTCGGCCGTATTTTCTCTGTTGTTATTTAGAAGAAACACATAATTTTGATAAGCTGTTACTACGTTTTGCCTGTTTTTAAGTGCCTGTTTTTGTAAAGAAATGTTATCTTTTGCCGGCGCCGCAACGTTCGGAATAATTTCGGCAGGCTGTGAGAGGTTATTTGCCGCAACCACGGAATCAGCCACAGGAGGGGCTTGTACGTTATCGGTTATGCGTTCGCTTTTTTGGGCATATGCAGCGCCGTAAGGAGAGACTGCTTCTTTTGCGTATTCTTTTTTAGAGGCGAGTAAACTATTACCGATTAAGATAAGGGATGAAATTGCAGCTAATACACCAGCCCCGATTAAGAGTCCTCCTATGCTAAACGCGCCGGCGCCAACAGCAACGATGGTGATTAAAGTAATGCCGACCGCCAACACAATTCCGACCACGCGCGCGCGCCCGACAAAAACATTGTCGGCGGCGTGAACCGTTTCATAAAACGTGGCAACAAAAGCAAATGACAACATACATGCAAATACCACCAAATTGAATGCCCTGCTTTTTTTCATTAAAGTAATTTCCATCATATTAATCCACTCCTTACATCGCATTGTTAAACTATACCGAATAAATATCCGTTATTTTTTAAACATATTAACTTTTGTACTTTAAGTTTATCAAAAAAAAACGGAAGAGTATTGTAAAAATGCGAATATTTTAAAAGTTATAGGAGGCGGAGTTTTGAAAAGATGCCCTGTTATAAAAATTTAATATTGGCAGGTGTTTAATTGCAATGAAAAGCGGCTGATATAATTTGCATATTTTCATGTTATGCTATAGTAAGAGGTTTTTAAATTATGATGCCGATAATTACATAATTTCAAGTTTGACGAGTTCGGCCAGTTCGTCGTCTGAAAGATCGCCGAGCCATGACTCGCCGGCTTCTATGGCCGAATTTGCGAGATGTTTTTTAGATTCAAGCAGCTTGTTTGTTTTTTCTTCCAGCTTTCCCGCGGTTATCATTCTATAGACCATAACATTATTAGACCGGCCTATGCGGTGTGCGCGGCTGGTGGCCTGATCTTCGACTGCCGGGTTCCACCACAGATCGTAATAAATAACATTGCTTGCCGCCGTGAGATTGATTCCGGTGCCGCCCGCGCGCATTGAGTTGAAAAGGGCTATGCCGGCAGAAGCAGGACGAGTAAAAAGAATATGGATAAAGATGAGGCTAGATAACCGTATGTCACATCAAAAAGTCGTTGATAAAGTGTTTCTGAAGTCATTTTTATATCAGGCGCACAAGTTTCAAATTGTTTTTGAAGTGTTTCAGCAGGCTTGTTTTCATTATTCATGTTATGCCTCCTTGTTAAATTGTCGGGGCGGAACGATTTACATGATAATGCATGATCGCGCCTACATTCCCCAGAGGCTTATTTCAATGCCGTTAATTTTATCGTAATTTCCTTTTTTCAACATAAGCATCGCCGACTGCCGCACTAAATATTCAGCGCTTAAAAGCCAGTTTATAGCCTTTTTATTAACGGCGCTTGCGAATAATGTAATTTTTTTAAGATCGTTATCTAGCGCAAAATTTTCAATTTCAGCTATTGCTCGTTTGAAATCTTCACTAGTCGTCAGTAGGCATAGATTTTTTAGAAGGCGAAAAGTTATAATCCAGTAATTTTTCGTTGAATTTTTCGAACTTCCAGTTTTTATAAGTGTAAGTACTTTTAAACCCGCCGTCCATATCGTAAAAAGTTTCGCTGATCAAAAGCGTTTTTTCTTTGTTGATTTTTATTTCACACGTCCGTTTGATTTTACCGGCGAAATACTCGAATTTGTATATTGCGATTTCGTCCGAATTCGTTTCCTGGAGTTTGTTGTCTTTAATGTGTTTTATTGCCAGAATAGCTCCGCTTCCATATTTTTCGATCATTTTAGTGCTCGCGTGGTAAATAACCCGTTCACCCGGTCTGGTTATATCGATCACTTCGTCGGTCGTGCCGGTAAAACAATCGACTCTGAAAGTTTCGTAATCTTTATAGTACTTATGATATATCAGCGGGGTTTTCTCGTTCCCGCCCCCGGAATAAACATCGCATGACGAGTTAGTAAAACATTTGGCATAGGTCTTTAAAAGCGTTTCGGGTATGTTATTGTTATTTGAATATGAAGATACTGACAAAAACTGTAAAACAAATAATGAGCATAATAAAACTGATATAATTTTTTTAATTTTACTCTCGCCGCCTTATTCAAATCATTCCTTATTTTTTCACAGGCAACAATTTTTCATTGAAAAGATCGTCAGGCTGTTTTTCGAATTTCCAGTGGGAATAATGGTGTCTTCCGGATTCCTTGCCGCTTTTGTCGTATGAAATCGTACCGTATAATATTTTTTTTACCCTATCCACAAAGTAACAATTTTTTCCCCCCATTGCGTCAACAAATTCATATATTAACGAATTGCCGCCGCCGGCAAGCGTGCTGACTTTCGCCTTGCCGATTTGTTTCAATAAATCAGGTAGGCCCATTTTGCCTGATTCAAACTCCATTGTGTTGGAATTGTAAAGATAGTTCTTTTTGCCATTTGCGATAAATATAAAGTTGCCGTCGGCGTTGTCAGGTGTTTCGATTTCGATCCTGTAAGTATTGGCGTCCTTATAACACGCTTTAACAACAGTTATCCCAGGGTTTTCGCCTGCCGGGATCATAGTTACAATGTATGATAAATCGACAGAACATTTGTTGACGACCTCGGTTAAAAGCTCCGGTATATTGCTTGTTTCTTCCGCGTTCGAGGTGAAACCGGTTATAAATATTATCGAAAATGCCACCAGTAAAGCAAATTTTTTTTTCATAGTAAAGCTCCTTTTTATTGTACAAATTTTCTAATATTAATTCGTGATAGATTTATTGTTATTGCTTGTTAATGTTCAAAAATAAACTTATTTTACCCTTAGCCTACGGCGCGGAAATTCCCTGTGCCCATTTTTTAATCGATTCTTTCCCTTCTATTTTGAAATCTTCGGGCCAGTTTTCAACATCCACCGATACTATGAATTTATTATTTTCGACGGTTGTTTTGAATTGCGTGCCTGTTACCGGATCAGTACCGCAACACGCGAGGATTTTCAAGAAATTTCCTTTGTTGGCGATATCGGGCCAGCGATTATTCTCGAAATGGTATATTCTCGCGAGCCCGTACAGGGTTACGATCCTCAAATTGGCTTGCTGAACGCCGAAATAAACCGGGATTTTTTCATTGTATTGGGTAGCAATTTTCCGGAAAGGGTGATGGATTAATCCTGATGACGCCCTTGAATAATATTTGCTGTTAAACTCCTTGAAACGCGAGTACAGTTGAGAATAAATGATTTCCGGTTCGAGATTGATCCCGTCTATGAATTCTTCAAGATCTGAATAAGGCGGGCCGCCGGATATGATGTCGACGAAGAATGTAAGCCAGGGATAAGTCTCTTTATATTTTTTCATGAACGCTTTTCTGTAAATATCATCATATTTTACCAGTAATGGAAGCTTTATAATGCTTGATAAATAATGCGCTCGGGTTTCAAGCGCTTTTTTGAGCGTCGCTCTCGACGAATCGTTTTTGATTATGCTGTCGTTATTTATATATAACTCAAGTTTCGCACTTGAAAATTGACCCAGGGTCTTTGAAAATACAATAGTTTTCGTAAAAAAAATAGTGCAAGAACCAAACTTTGTGCTATAATGTATTCGCCAAAACGCAATACAGCAAATAAA
>Ga0209212_1004835_pt1 | contig 16410 bp, 13 predicted proteins | sample RifGroC2_FD_183996 | JGI IMG/M metagenome (GOLD analysis project Ga0209212, IMG submission 183996) | Groundwater microbial communities from Rifle, Colorado, USA - Groundwater C2 (SPAdes) (version 2) | ecosystem: Environmental > Aquatic > Deep subsurface > Groundwater | place: Rifle, Colorado...
GGGTTTAAATTGTCCGATGCGCACGCTCTTGATGTAGGGATCATCGTCGCCGACCAGCCTGGTCAGGCCGTTGAGCGTGTTGTCGAGCTCGACATCTTCCAGATCGATGACCAGGCGTTCCGGATCGCTCACGGTGAACATGTTGTGGCGGATGACCTGTCTGGATTCGAGCGTCAGACGCGTGTAATCCTGTGCCGGCCAGACGCGCGCCGCACTGACGGCAACGGCTGCAAATACTTGTGGCAGCCACAGCAGTGTTGTAAAAGTGAGAAGCGTTATAGCTGCTCTAAGCATTGTTTGCCTGTCTCCGTGTTGGCACGAACCTCCGCTTTGCGCCCCTCGCTCAGAATCGTCAGATTGATTTCCACATCGGCCTGCGGGGTTAGTCCCTGTGCTTTCTCCGGCCATTCAATGAAAAAGACATTATGCCCGTCGAACTCATCGCGGAAGCCAGCTGCTTCCCATTCTGCCTCATCGTGCAGACGATACAGGTCGAAGTGGCGCAAGTTTAACCCGGCGACATGGTAGGGTTCAACCAGCGTATAGGTGGGGCTCTTCACGCGGCCGGCATAACCCAGCGCATTCAGCATGCCGCGTACCAGCGTGGTCTTGCCCGCACCTAAATCGCCGCGCAGGTGGATCACCATGCCGGGTTTAAGCTGCGCGGCGAGGCGCTGCGCCAGCGCGAGAGTGGCATCTTCATCGGCGAGGAAGAATGAGAGATTCGCGCAGCGGTCGTTCGTCCCCTCTCCCGCTTGCGGGGGAGGGTTAGGATGGGGGGCGGGCATGGCGTGCTCCATCACTCAGAGACGGCATCTTTGCCGTGCCCGCATACTGATTCGGCTATCATCCGGACTATGCAAAACGAAATTCCTCAATCGGTTGATTATGCCGCGCTTGCCGCACAAATACGCTCGTGGGCGCACGAGCTTGGCTTTCAGGCCGTGGGTATCAGCGACACCGATCTGTCAACTGCGGAGAACGGTCTGTTGCAATGGCTGGCCGATGGTTATCATGGTTCGATGGATTATATGGCAAAACATGGCACCAGACGCAGCCGCCCGGCGGAGCTGCTGCCCGGCACGCTGCGTGTAATTTCGCTGCGCATGAACTGCATGCCGCCCGGCGCGCGCGACAGTTGGCAGGTGCTGGCGGACGGCGAACGCGCCTTCATCTCGCGCTACGCGTTGGGGCGCGATTACCACAAGGTGATGCGCAACCGCCTGGCGAAACTGGCCGAGAAAATCCGCGCCGAAGTGGCCGAGTTCAACGGGCGCGTATTCACCGACAGCGCCCCGGTGCTGGAGGTGGAGCTGGCGCGCAAAGCCGGCTTGGGTTGGCGCGGCAAGCACACCCTGCTGCTGTCGCGCGAACATGGCTCACGGTTCTTTCTCGGCGAGATCTATGTGAACCTGACGCTGCCGGTTGCCGAGCCACAGCGGGAGCATTGCGGAAGCTGCACGCGCTGCATCGATATTTGCCCAACCCGGGCCATCGTCGCGCCGTATCGCGTCGATGCGCGCCGCTGCATTTCCTATCTGACTATCGAACTCAAGGGCAGCATCCCCATTGAATTGCGTGCACTGATCGGCAATCGCATTTACGGTTGCGACGATTGCCAGCTGGTGTGTCCATGGAACAATTTTGCACAGGCCAGCGTCGAGCCGGATTTTGCCGTGCGCCACGGGCTGGACGATGTGGGGTTAATTGAATTATTCGCGTGGGACGAGGCCGAATTCAATAGTAAGTTGGCGGGTAGCGCAATCTATCGCATCGGTCACGAGCAATGGCTGCGCAACATCGCCGTTGCGTTGGGTAATGCGCCGAAAAACACCGCAGTGATTGCCGCATTGGGGTCGCGCGCGGAGCATCCTTCGGAGATGGTGCGCGAGCATGTGATCTGGGCGTTGGCACGTCATACTGCTTCCCCTCTCCCGCAGGCGGGATAACCAGCGACTTGGCTGGTGTTTTTTGCCAGCCTAGTCGAATGGCTAGTAGTTACATCAGAGGGGAGGGGGAGAGGGCGGTTCAGTAAATAAACCGCTCCCGTAATTCTTCCAGATTGAGCTCGCACAAAATCTGTTCGAGCCTTTCCCGTGCATTTTTTCTTGGCGTTTCCGTGCGGCGGGCGATAATCAATTCGTTTTTCATCGAGTGCTCCCAGCCGACCAGCTCCGTCACCGTTACCTGATAGCCGTGCGCTTCGAGTTGCAGGCAGCGCAACACGTTGGTGAGATGGCTGCCGAATTCGCGGGTGTGGATCGGGTGCCGCCAGATTTCCGAAAGCGGCGTTTTGCCGAATGACTGGTTCTTGTGTTTGTTCAATACCGCAGCCACTTCGGCCTGGCAGCACGGAATCAGCACGATAAATTTTGCTTGCTTGTGCAGCGCGAATTTGATCGCATCGTCGGTGGCGGTGTTGCAGGCATGCAGTGCGGTGACGACGTCGATTTGTCCGGGCAGTTGCGGCGAGTGGATGGATTCCTCCACCGACCGATTCAAAAACGACATGCGCGCAAAGCCAAGCCTTTCAGCCAGCTCGCGCGATTTGTTGACCAGCGCCTCGCGGGTTTCGATGCCGTAAATATGGCCGGAGATATGTTCATTCTGGCGCGCCTTCAGGAACAGGTCGTAGAGTATGAAACCCAGATAGGACTTGCCTGCGCCGTGATCCACCAGCGTCAGGCCTTGCCCGGCAGCGAGCACTTCGTCGAGCAGCGGTTCGATGAAATGATACAAATGATAAACCTGCTTCAGTTTGCGCCGGCTGTCCTGGTTGAGCTTGCCGTCACGCGTCAGGATATGCAGCTCTTTGAGTAGCTCGACAGATTGATTGGGTTTTATTTCGGGAATGATGGTCATGATTTTATTGCGTCCTAGCCGAATTTGATTTTCATCACTAGCACCGCGCCGGCCAATAATAACGTGATGCAGTTGGCGATGATGATCGGCCACGATTCCAGCAGGGCGCCATAGGCTAGCCACAGCGCGACCCCGAGTGTGAACAGGGCGTACATACCCAATGAAATGTCTGCGGTGTGTTTGGTGTGCCAAACTTGCCACGCCTGCGGGATGAAGGCGGTGGTGGTGAGTGTGGCGGCAGCGCTGCCAATCCAGTCAGTAGTGTTCACAGGTAGGGTCTTCGGTGTTTTTGCCATGCTGCCGCTGCGTATTCGGCGGCAGATAATAGCGTGTTTCGTTGGCGGCGGGTGGTGCAGGGTTTGAACTGACAAACTTCGGTGCTGGACGGCGCTTTGTAAGGGCTTGCTGCATAGCGGTATTGTATTTGTGCAGCCGATGACGCAACTAACCGTATCAAGATAGAATTTTATCCAAGACCCAGAATAGCCGGCGATATCCCATTTGTGCCGAGGGAAAGAAATAGCGCACCAATAACGACATTGTCATTCAAGTTTCGGCCGAACATGCCGATAATTGCAATGAATAATTTATAAGAAGGGGGAGGTATGTCGAATCGACTGGCAAAGGCTGCTTTTATAGGCCTTCTGTTGAGCAATGTTGCGTTGGCAGAGGAAGAAAGAGCGCCGGACTGGAATGCGGAAACGCTGACGGGCGATTGGGGCGGGGCGCGCTCCGGTCTTTACAGCAAAGGCGTTAACCTCGAATTCGTTCATAAGAGCGACGTGCTGTCGGTCGCATCCGGTGGCATCAAGAGCGGAACGGCGTGGATGGGGAATACCGAAGCCGGGATTCAAATGGATCTGGAAAGACTGCTGGGATGGGAAGCAGCAACCGCCTATGTCCATTACCATAGCCAGCTTGGCGGCAAGTTCAACCGCGATTACGTCGGCAGCTTTATCGGCGTGGATAATATCGAGAACGGCGTAAATACCGGGCAATTCGATCATGCCTGGGTACAAAAAAACTTTTCCGGCGACAGCTTGTCAGTGCTGGCGGGCATCTATGCAGTCGACTCCGAGTTTTATGTCACCGACACCTCCGGTTTATTTATCCAACCCCCTTATGGCCCGGGAAACGAACTGTCGCAATCCGGTCGGAATGGCCCGCCGATTTTCCCGGTTGGCGCGTTGGCAATGCGCCTGAAATACACCTCGCCAAACAAGAGCTTCTATGCGCAATATGCCTTGGCGGACGGCGTTCCGGGTGACCCAAATAATCCGCACGACACGCACGTCCAACTCAACAAAGGGGACGGCACATTCTCCATCCTGGAATTCGGTTACACGCCACAGGATGGAACCGGGCCGTCTTCCCCATCAGGCCAGAGTGCGCCTGATGCACAAACTGAAGGGGAAGAGAGCGAGTATTTCAACAAGACCGCCATCGGTTTCTGGCACTACTCTGCGCGTCTTGATGACCTGATTGATGTGGATGTCGCCAGCAACCCTGTACGCCACCCAAGTCAGGGAGTCTACTTTCTGGCAGAACGCACCTTGATGGTCGAAAAGGATCACCCTTCGCAGGGGCTATCCGGCTTCATCCGCTTCGGTACGGCAAGCAGGGATGTCCACCAGGCGGACTGGGTGGGAAGTCTCGGTTTGCGCTACCACGGGCTATTTTCCGGACGCGACGATGACATTGCAGGTATTGCCATCACGGTCAACCATGCCAGCGACAAATACCGGCGCCTCAACAATGCCGATAGCAGCCAAACCAGCGTGGAAGCGACCTATCGTGCGCAAATAAATCCATGGTTTGCGTTGCTGCCTACGCTGCAATATTTCCATAACCCCAACATGGATCCCGCACTAAAGAATGCATGGGTAATCGGCGCGCGGGTGGAGGTTCATTTCTAATCTGGGTTTCATGAATTCAGCTTTAGGCGCCTGTCTTTGCGGCCAAAAAATCGAGACCAGGGTAAGGCTCCCGGGTTGAATTGCTTATGACGCCGATCTTTGTTAAGGTACGCCCGCCATGAAACTGTCACGCGCCGTATTTTTTCCGTTGCTGCTTGCCTCCGTCCTGCTGTTTGCCCAACAGGCCGGGGCTGTGCATGCGCTGCATCACGCACTGGAAGAACAGGCACAGCATGACAATCAATTGCCCGATTCACATGCCTGTGAGCAATGCGCAATCTATGGCCAACTAGGCAGCGCACTTGGCGTTAGCGCGCATAATTTCACTCCCCCGCCCGTATCAGGCGATACGATACAATCTGGCAGTATCGCGTTTCGTTCCATCATCATCCTTGCTGCCGCAGCACGCGGCCCGCCTGCTCCGCTCCAAACAGTTGCATAACGCCGCCCCGCGTTTTGCGGGGTGAATGCCATCGTTTTGGAGATTTACCATGTTCAAGCATTCCGCACTTTTTGTGGCGCTGTTTGCGCCACTCGCCGCCCATGCGGCAACCGATGAAGACCTGCGCGCCATCCGCGCACAAATCGAACAATTGAGGAGCGACTACGAGCAGCGCATTGCGCAACTGGAACAGCGCCTGCGGCAAGCCGAGGCGGGCAGCATGAAAGCCGGGAGCGACACCGGGCAGGCACAAGCCGCCACCCAGCAGGCGAGCCTTCCGGCTGCACGCGGCGAGGGGGCATTCAACCCCGCCGTGTCCCTTATCCTCGGCGGTACTTATGGACAGTTCAGGCAGGATCCCGCGATTCCCGCCACCGGGTTTGCCATGGCCGCCCATATACCTCCCGAGCGCGGGTTCAACCTGGGCGAATCCGAATTGGGCATCAGCGCCAACATCGATCCCCATTTCCGCGGCACGGCAACCCTGGCGCTCGATCCGGCGGGCGGCGTCTCGGTGGAGAACGCTTATATTGAAAGTTTGGGATTGAGTAATGGATTCAATCTGAAATTCGGCCGTTTCTTTTCCGGCCTCGGTTATCTGAATGAACATCACGCCCATGCCTGGGATTTCGTCGACCAGCCGCTGGTATACCGCACACTGTGGGGCAATCAATTGGGAGAAGACGGCATCCAGGTGAAGTGGCTGGCGCCGACCGACACCTTCGTCGAACTCGGCGCGGAGATTGCCAAGGGGCGCGGCTTCCCCGGCACGGAACGTGCCAAGAACGGGGCGGGAGCAGGTGTCTTATTCGCGCACGCCGGAGATGACATCGGCGCCGACTATAGCTGGCGCATCGGCGCATCGCTGCATCGGACCAGGCGGGTGGACGCGCAATCGGATGGCGTGCCCGATTTGCCTGGCACGGCCGGCGGCGTGAGCAACCTGTTCAACGGCGACAGCCAGACGGCGGGCTTGGACTTCATTCTGAAATACGCGCCAAACGGCAACATCAAGGACACCAACCTCAAGCTGCAAGGCGAGTATTTCCGCCGCAAGGAGAGCGGGATGCTGACCTATGACATCGCCGCCGCGAATACCACCGACAGTTATGCCGTAACGCAAAGCGGCTGGTATCTGCAAAGCGTGTATCAGTTCATGCCGCGCTGGCGCGTTGGTCTGCGTTACGACCAGCTCGACCCGGGCGTTGCGCTGGCCGGTGCGGCGAATGCCGGCAATGTCATCGGCGACTACGGCTACAACCCGGAGCGAACCTCGCTGATGCTGGATTACAGCCCGAGCGAATTTTCGCGCTTGCGCATGCAAGTGGCTCAGGACAAGTCGCGCCAGGGATTGCCTGACACGCAGCTGTTCCTGCAATACGTGATGAGCCTCGGCGCGCACGGGGCGCACAGGTTCTGATCGACGGGCATCCACAAAAACGGGTTCCCAGATTCTCCACACAATGAATTCCTGCCATCGCCGCAAGAAAGGCCGGCAGGAATAACCAAAGGAGCAATGATGAAAAAATTTCTCGGTCTTTTTTTACTCCTGCTGAGCGGCAATGCCTCCGCCCTCAACCTCTTCGCCTGCGAGCCGGAATGGGGCGCCCTGGCGCAGGAACTGGCGGGCGACAAAGCCAGCATCTACATCGCAACCAATGCGCTGCAAGACCCGCATCACGTCGAAGCTCGTCCGAGTCTGATCGCCAGGGCACGCCGTGCCGATCTGGTGGCGTGCACCGGAGCCGAGCTGGAGGTAGCCTGGCTGCCTGTCGTGTTGCGCGAATCCGGCAACGGCAATATCACCCCCGGCAAGCCCGGCTATTTCGAGGCCGCGCGCTACGTCACCATGCTGGAAGTGCCGGCGCGCCTGGATCGAGCCGAAGGCGACGTGCATGCGGCAGGGAATCCGCACGTCCAGACCAGCGCGCACAACTACCTGCCAATCGCTCAGGCGTTATCGGCAAGATTGTCCGAACTCGATCCCGGCAACGCCGAGTTTTACCGCACCCGCCTGAACGTCTTTGTGCAGAAGTGGCAGACCGCCATCGCACGCTGGGAAAAACAGGCCGCGCCGCTCAAAGGGCAGCCCATTCTGGTTCAGCACACCGCCTTCCCTTATCTCGGCGCATGGCTGGGGCTGAAGGAAATCGCCGCGCTGGAACCCAAACCAGGCATGGAGCCCAGCGTTGCCCACCTGTCGAAAGTGCTGGGGCAAGTGCAACAGCAACCGGTAAAAATGGTGATACGCGCCGCTTACCAACCCTCCAGACCCTCTGAATGGATCGCGGAACGCGCGCACATTCCTGCCGTGGCCTTGCCGTTCAGCGTAGGCGGAACGGATGGCGCAAAAGACCTGTTCGGGCTGTTCGACGACACGATTGCGCGACTGCTGGCAGGGCTGGACGGTAAATAATTGTGGCCACCGTGACCCGACTTATCCAGACAGCAATTGACCATACAACCGCAACTGCTTCGATTGGCGCAATGACCAGGGGATGATCATGGATCTGTCCGACTTTACCATTCTCTTTCCCGCCCTCATCGCCGGGTTGCTGGTGCTCATCACTCACGTACCGCTCGGCATGAAAGTGCTGGCGCGCGGCATCATCTTTGCCGACCTTGCCGTGGCGCAGGTAGCCGGGCTGGGCGTGGTTGCCGCCGGACTGCTGGAACTGACGGAATACCCGTTTGCCGTGCAGGGCGTGGCGGTCACCAGCGCCTTGCTCGGTGCAGCATTGCTGTCCGCCATCGAACGCAAGCTGCCCGAGGTGCTGGAGGCTTGTATCGGCCTGCTGTTCGTGCTCGCCGCCACTGGCGGCATCCTGTTGATGAGCCGTGACGTTCATGCAGGCGAACACCTCAAGGATTTGCTGGCCGGGCAAATCCTGTGGGTCAGTAACAGCCAGCTCATCACCGCCGCCATTTTCACCGCCGTGCTGCTTATGCTGTGGCGAGTGTTCACCGAGCGGCTCGGCAGCTTCGGCTTCTACGCGCTGTTCGCATTGGCAGTGACAGTCTCAGTGCAACTGGTCGGCGTCTATCTGGTGTTCGCCAGCCTTATCGTGCCCGCACTGGCCACGCACAAGCTGAAAAAGCGGCGCGTGCCCGCTGCTTTTGCCATCGGTATTTCAGGTTATGCCGCAGGCGGATTGCTGTCTGTATGGAGTGACTTGCCTACCGGGGCGGTCATCGTGTGGGCAATGGCGCTGGCAGGTGTAACGGGATTATTCTGGAAACGCGCAGAACAACGCAACCGATCTGTCTAGACCAAAGGATGGCGGCCCTTAACGGTGTGCGCGCAGGGTATGCGTTCAATCCGCACGCCGGGAAGCATCGCTACGGTGGGCAAAAGGGTGACACTGGCGCAAGATTGGATTAGACTTCATCGCATATTATGAAAGGCATCTCCATATTCATCTCGCGGTTGCTGCTTGTCGTGCTGATCGGCACGTTCATGTCGCCGGGCTTTGCCTGGCAGATGATAGACAGCCACAGCGAGCAGGCAGACATTTCCGTGGTTATGGGTGACGCGGGGCATCACGAGCACCACCATCATGATAATGACGGCGATGATGATGACGCCGCGCACGGGCAGATCGGCCATTTGCTGAGCCATTTGCCTATCGTGGTATCTGACATTGCGCCATTGCTTCCTGCCCAGGAGAGCTCGGCGATATTTCCGGGTTACGCACGCGTTTTTGCCTGTACGGCTAACGATCCACCCTTCAAACCTCCCCGCAACTTCCTTTTCGTCTGATTCGTCTTGCGCTGCTGGCAATTAAGCCAGCGGCTTGTTGCATCCGACTGAAAAGGAATCATCATGCCGAGAGTATCCTCTCGAACCTGGGCGCTCCTGTTGCGAACCCGGGTTCATCGACCAATATTGTTTACCCAGTTCCTGGTGTTGGCGGTAGCAATCGCCGCCCCTGGGCCGGTTCGGGCCGAACAGCCCGGCTTGACCGAGCGCGAGGCGGTTGCTGCCGCGCTGTCGCGGCCCGCCTGGATGGAAGCCGAAACCGGGCGGGTGGCCGTCGCCGAAAGCGACGTGACCGAGGCAGGCTTGATGCCCAATCCGGTGCTTGCCTTTGGTCGCGATCAGGTTGGTATGGCCGGGGGAGATATTACCGAGCGCTCCGTGCAAATTTCCCAGACATTTGATCTTTCCGGACGGCGTTCGTTGCGGCTTGAGGCCGCAGACAGGCGGCTGGAAGCGGAAAGATTCGACGGGCGGATTCGGCGGCTCGGCATTATCTCCGAAGTGCGCCAGGCCTTTGCCGGGGCACTTCATCGCATCGGTATCCAATCGGCTCTTGAATTGTGGCTGCGGCGAGTCGAAGAGGCGGCCAAAGTGACCACGCAGCTTGCCAAGGCTGGCGAGGCATCGGGCTATGACCGCCGCCGCATAGAGCGCGAAGCACATACCGCCAGGGCAAGGTTGTCGGTGGCTCGAGCGGATGTGGTTCGCAGCCGCGATTTGCTTGCCGCATTGGCTGGAAAAACGCCGGCTGAAGCCACGCGGCTGACCGGTGATCTGTTCCCGGATGCGACGCCATCTCTCGATGTGTTGCAGGCGAGACTGCGCGAGCGGCCTGATCTGGCGAGCCTGCATGCTCAAACCAGGGCCTTTGAACTGGAGCATCAGGCGGCAGAACGCGGCTGGATTCCCGATTTGACGCTGGGCATCGGGCAGAAAAATCTCAATGAGACTGTACGGAGCGGCAGCGGCCCGATCGTAGGCATGTCTTTTTCTGTGCCCCTGTTCGATCATGGCCAGGCCATGCAACAGCGCAGCCTGGCCCAGGCACAGACAGTGCGTGCAGAACATGCGCTGGCCTTGGCCAAAGCGGATGCCGAACTGCGCGGAGCATGGCATCAGGCAAACGAGTTGCGCAAGGCAGCGCTGACTTACCGTCTTGATGTGTCTGATGGCGGGCATAACTTATCCGGCGCCGCCGAAGCCGCCTATCACGCGGGTGAGGCGGGGTTGCTTGAATTACTCGACGCTTACCGCACCGAACTGGATTATTCGATCACCGAACTCGATCTGGCATTGCGCGCTCGCCTTGCCCATGTTGATCTCGAAACCTTGTCAGGAGTTTCATCCTATGAATAAGCTCAATCCCTTTCTGATTCTGGTGGCGGCTATTGTGCTGACCGCCTGTTCCCCTCAAAGCGATTCCGGCCATGCAGGGGAAGCACATGCCGAACACGGACACGACCACGGCGCGGGCGGCATCGCCGTCACCCATTACACCGACACCACCGAGTTGTTCGTCGAATTCAGGAAGCTGGTGAAAGGCGAACAGACCTCGTTCGCCGCCCACACCACGCTTACCCTGCCTGCCGGTTTCCAGGCGGCGACGGAAGGCCGCATGACCGTGGTGCTGTCCGGCGGCGGTCAGCCGGAGGAACGCGCCGAAGCAGGAGTGAGCGGTACGCCCGGCATCTTCCGCCTTGCCATTACGCCGCAGTTCACCGGCAAGCGGCATCTGAGCTTTCAATTGAGCAGCGGCAAGGCGAGCGTCACCCACGACCTGGGCGAGTTCGAGGTCTATCCCGACCGCAAGACGGCGGATGCGGGTGTGCAGGAAGAAGACGGCGACGAAGGCATTGGCTTCACCAAGGAGCAGCAGTGGAAGATACCCTTCGCGAACACGCCGGTGGTCGAGCGCGAACTGCGCGATTCGCTGCCGGCCTTGGCCACGCTGCGTCCGCGCGCGGGCGGCGAGGCCATCATCGCCGCGCCCTCGGCCGGATTGCTGCGCGCCGCAGAAACCGGATTCCTGCAGATCGGCATGATGGTCAAAGCCGGTCAGGTGCTGGGCTATTTCGTGCCGAAGCTTGGCGGTGAAGCCGACGCCGCGACGCTGCGGCTCGCCGTGGAGCGCGCGCGCATCGAAGCCGGGGAAGCGCGACAGGCGCTGGCGCGCATGGAAGATCTGTTCAAGGCTGAGGCGATTCCCGAGAAACGCGTGCGCGAGGCGCGCAACCGGGAACGGCTGGCGGCGGCGGAACTGGAAGCGGCGCAACACCGGCTGGATACCTACACCGGCGGCAGCGGCGGCATCCCGCTCAAGTCGCCAATCAGCGGCACCGTAGTGGCGGCGGGTGCGGGCGCGGGAGCTGCGGTGGCCGACGGGCAGACGCTGATCCACGTCGCCGATCTCGCCAAGTTGTGGCTGGAAGTGCATATCCCGGAAAGCGAGCTGGGGCGGTTCACCAGACCCGGTGGCGCATTCTTCCGCCTGAATGGCGACGACAAGGCGCAGGTGCTGGAAGCGGGACGCAATGCACGTCTCGTCGCCTATGGCGGCCTGGTGGACAAGGACAGCCGCACCGTGTCGGCCATCTTCGAGTTCGACAATTCCGACGGCCGGCTGCGCGCCGGGATGAACCTGCCGGTCGGCATCTACACCGGACGTAACGAAAAGACTCTGGCTGTGCCCGCTTCCGCCGTCGTGGACAACAACGGCACGCCGGTGGTGTTCGTGCAGAAGGAAGGCGAATCGTTCGAGCGCAGGATCGTAACTCTGGGCAGCAGGGACGGCGACTGGGTCGGCGTGCGTTCCGGTGTTGCGGCCGGCGAGCGCGTCGTCAGCCTAGGTGCCTATCAGGTGCAACTGGCTGCGGTGGCTCCGGCGGCGCTGGGTCACGGCCACGCACATTGAGGAACAGACATATGATCGCGACCATTATCCGCAATTCCCTGTCCAACCGCCTGTTCGTGCTCGTGGCGGCAGGCCTGCTGCTGTTGTGGGGCGGCTGGCAGACTTCACGCATGCCGGTGGACATCTTCCCCGACCTGACCGCGCCCACCGTGGTGGTCGTGGCGGAAGCGCACGGCATGTCGCCGACCGAGGTCGAGAACCTCGTCACCTTCCCCATCGAGACCGCAGTCAACGGCTCGCCCGGCGTACGCCGCGTGCGCTCCATCTCCAGCGTGGGGCTGGCCGTGGTCACCGTGGAGTTCGCCTGGGGCACGGACATCATGCAGGCGCGCCAGACCGTGGCCGAGAAGCTGCAGGTCGCCCGCGCCAGTTTGCCGCCCGACCTGCCGCCGCCGCAGATGGCTCCTGCCGCATCTATCATGGGTGAAATCATGTTCATCGCGCTGACCTCGGAAAAGCATGCGGCGATGGAGCTGAAGAGCACCGCCGACTGGGTGTTGCGCCGCCGCATCCTCGCGGTGCCGGGCGTGGCTGAAATCGTCACGATCGGTGGCGACGAGAAACAGTACCAGGTCACGCTGAGTCCGGAACGGCTGGCGAGCTACCGCGTGACGGTGGACGAGGTGCTGCGCAGCCTGCGCGACGCCAACCAGAACGCACCGGCGGGCTTCTACCAGGAAGGCGGACAGGAATACCTGATCCAGGGATTGGGCCGCATCCAGAACGTGGAGGACATCGGCGAGACAGTGGCTGCGGTGCGCGGCGGACAACCCGTGCTGGTGCGGCATCTGGGCGAAGTCAGGGTCGGGGCGGGAGTCAAGCGCGGCACGGCGGCGCACAACGGCAAACCGGCGGTCATCCTCGCCATCCAGAAACAGCCGGGCGCCAACACGCTGGAGCTGACGCAACGCCTGGACGAAGTGTTCGCCACCCTGCAAACCAGCCTGCCGCAAGGCATGAAGATAGAGAGCCACATCTTCCGCCAGGCGGATTTCATCGATCGTGCCATCTCCAACCTGCTGGAAGTACTGCTGGACGGCGCGGTACTGGTGTTCGCCATCGTGTTCGTGTTCCTGGCCTCGACGCGCGCCACTTTCATCACGCTGGTCGCGCTGCCGCTGTCGCTGCTGACCGCCGTCATCATCATGCAGGCGGTGGGGGCGACGCTCAACACCATGACGCTGGGCGGGCTGGCCATCGCGCTCGGCGCGCTGGTGGACGATGCCATCATCGTGGTCGAGAATATCGTGCGCCGCCTGAAAGAGAACCGCGAGCGGATTGAGAGCGACCGCAGTGCCACTGGTGAGGTGGTATTCGCCGCCACTCGCGAGATACAGGGTTCCATCGTGTTCGCCACGCTCATCATCATGCTGGTGTTCGTGCCGATCTTCTTCCTCTCCGGCGTGGAAGGCAGACTGCTGGAGCCGCTCGGCTTCGCCTATGTGATCGCGCTGGCCGCGTCGCTGCTGGTGTCGATCACGGTGACGCCGGTGCTGGCGGTGCTGTTCCTGCCGCAGTGCAAGGGCGTGATGGAACACCGCGAACCGCAGTGGCTCATGGCAATGAAAGACCATTATGCCGCGATGCTCGGCCGCATGGTGATGCACTGGAAGCCCATCATGCTGTTCGCGGCGGCGGGGCTGCTGCTTGCCTTTATCGGTCTGGGTTTCGCCGGCCGCGCCTTCCTGCCAGATTTCAACGAGGGCAGCCTGACGGTGAGCACCACAACTTTGCCCGGCACCTCGCTGGAGGAATCGGACCGCTTCGGCCGGCGCGTGGAAGCCGTCATGTTGAGCCATCCCGAGATCGTCGCCACCGCACGCCGTACTGGCAGATCACCTGGTGATCCGCATGCAATGGAAATCTATGCCTCGGAAATTGAGGCCAGCCTGGTGCTGAAGGAGCGCAGTAAGGACGAGCTGCTGGCCGCGTTGCGCGCCGACCTGTCCAGCATCCCCGGCCTGAACGTGGTGATCGGCCAGCCGATCTCGCATCGCATCGACCACATGCTGTCGGGCACGCGCGCCAATATCGCCATCAAGATATTTGGCTCCGACCTGTACGAGCTGCGGCGCATCGGCGAGCAGGTCAAGGCGCAGGCCGCCGCCGTGGAAGGCGCGGTGGACGTTGCGCTGGAGCAGCAGGCGGACATCCCCTTCGTGCTGGTGAAGTTCCGGCGCGATGCCATCGCCCGCCACGGGTTGACCATTCGCGAGGTATCGGATGCGGTGGAGACCGCTTTCGCCGGGCTGGAGGTGTCGCGCGTGATGGAAGGACAGGCGAGCTACCATCTCGTGGTGCGTTTCGACCCGACCGTGCGCGACTCGGTGGAGGCGATCTCCGCCGCCATGATCACCACGGCCAGCGGCGCACGCCTGCCGTTGTCGGCCTTGGCCGAGGTGCGCAAGGATCGCGGCCCCAACCTGGTCAGCCGCGAGGCGGTACAGCGCAAGATCGTGGTGATGGCCAACGTGGCTGGACGCGATCTGGCCGGTGTGGTGGCCGACATCCGCGACAGGGTGGAAGCGAACGTGCAACTGCCCACCGGCTACCACATCGAATACGGCGGCCAGTTCGAGAGCGCCGCCGAGGCGACCAAGGTGTTGATGGCGCTGACCGCGCTGGTGCTGGTGGGCATTTTCATGCTGCTGTACCTGGCGTTCCATTCGGTGCGCGATGCGGCGGTGGTGATGGTCAACCTGCCGCTGGCGCTGATCGGTGGCGTGCTGGGTATGTTCGTCTCGGGCGGTGTGCTGTCAGTCGCCACGCTGATCGGCTTCATCACCCTGTTCGGCATCGCTACACGCAATGGCGTGATGATTGTTGCGCACATCCGCCACCTGAGAGAAACCGAATTGTCCCTGAGCCCGCTCGAAGCAGTAGTGCGCGGCGCAACTGAGCGACTTGTTCCCATACTGATGACTGCGCTTGCAGCAGGGCTTGCTTTGGTGCCTCTGGCGCTTTCCGGTGGTCAACCGGGCGCTGAGATACAGGCGCCCATGGCGGTGGTCATACTATTCGGGCTGATCTCTTCGACGATACTCAATATGATTGTTGTGCCCGTTTTGTACTTGCGCTTCGGCTCGGCAAGTAAAACACAGCTATCTCATGAGTTGGGCATGATGGAAGTGGCATGAGTGCATGGCGCAACCGGGGCGTGCTCGCTGCTTTTGCGGCGGCGCTGTTATTTGGTGCGGGCACGCCGATGGCCAAGCTGCTGTTGGCTCAAACCAGCCCATGGCTGCTGGCGGGCCTGCTGTATCTTGGATCCGGAATTGGACTCTTTGTGTCGCGCATCATACGCCGCGCCAACCCGGTGAGACTGTCCAGAACCGAAACCGGTTGGCTGGCCGGTGCAATCGTTTCCGGCGGGATGGCAGGGCCGGTGCTGCTGATGTGGGGGCTCTCGCACATGCCAGCATCGGGTGCGTCGCTGCTGCTTAACGCCGAAGGTGTTTTCACGGTCCTGATTGCCTGGTTTGTGTTCCGGGAAAATTTTGATCGTCGCATCGCCTTGGGCATGGGGCTTATTGTATCGGGGGTGCTGGTGCTGGCTTGGCCGGGAGAGTTTCGTTCCGGCGAAATGCTGCCCGCGTTGGCCATTCTCGGGGCTTGCCTCGCGTGGGCCATTGACAATAACTTGACACGTCAGGTATCGCTGGCAGATGCCGGTTTTATCGCGATGTTGAAGGGGCTGGCCGCTGGTATGAGCAATACCGCCATTGCGCTGTTTGCGGGTGCAGTGCTTCCTGGAATAAGCGCTGGCCTGTTAGCGGGAGTGCTTGGCTTCCTGAGCTACGGTCTCAGTCTGACTCTGTTTGTTGTTGCACTTCGACATCTCGGCACAGCCCGGACAGGAGCCTATTTTTCTACCGCCCCTTTCATTGGCGCACTGGTGGCGATACCTTTATTGGGGGAGGGAATTACTTTCCAGTTTATCGCCGCAGGAATATTGATGGGATTTGGGGTGTGGTTGCACGTTACCGAGCGGCACGAGCACGAGCATCTCCATGAATCAACGGAGCATGAACACTTGCACATTCATGACGCACACCACCAGCACCCGCATGACACGCCGATCCCACCCGGTACGCGGCACAGTCACTTGCACAGCCATGAGGGGCTTACACACTCCCACCCGCACTTCCCTGATGCGCACCATCGCCACGACCACTAAGCTTTTGTCCTAAATCCGGAAATTATCGCGGCAAGACTCAACAACCTGTTAGCTGCCACAATTTCCGCCACAGCAACAATTGCACATAGTATTTGACGGGGGTGGGATGCTTTGCTATAGTTCGACTCTTCGCTGACGCGGGGTGGAGCAGCTCGGTAGCTCGTCGGGCTCATAACCCGAAGGTCATAGGTTCAAATCCTGTCCCCGCAACCCTCAGCCCGATCTTTAAAAACAAAACGAACAACCGACGAGTGTAGGCGCTTGGTTTTTGGGAAGTTTCTGTATCTTTCGGGATATGGGGACGACTTTAAAAATATAGCAATAACCTACACGAAGTCGAAA
>Ga0209212_1004836_pt1 | contig 16409 bp, 17 predicted proteins | sample RifGroC2_FD_183996 | JGI IMG/M metagenome (GOLD analysis project Ga0209212, IMG submission 183996) | Groundwater microbial communities from Rifle, Colorado, USA - Groundwater C2 (SPAdes) (version 2) | ecosystem: Environmental > Aquatic > Deep subsurface > Groundwater | place: Rifle, Colorado...
GCCGCGACCCACGAACAGAAAACCAATATCGCGCCGGTTTTTTAAACGCTCGGCCAAGCCAATCAAGACATCCATACCTTGCGCAACGCCCATGTTGCCTGCATAAACAAAAATAGTCCGCCCAACCAGCGGCCCCTCTGCCACCGAAATACTTGAGCCGACATCAGGTGCGTCAGCCAGCCAGTTCTGCAAAACCTCGACACGCCGCCCATCCTGCCTCGCCCAATGATCAAGGTAGGGCAAATTAGCCGATGTCTGCACACCGATCACATCCGCCACGGAATACTGATAACGTTCGATGGCTTTAAAGAAGCGATAGGCCAAGCCACGACTTAGCAACCCCATATCAACCGCCCATTCTGGAAAAATATCGCGGATGATCAGATAACTCCGGCACGTACTGGATTTTTTCAAAGCATTCGCGAGTGGGCCAAGAAAGATCGTCGGCGAGTACCACACCACGCCACACCAACGCACATTTGCCAAGGGACTTTTGCGTAAGTTGCGCAACATCATAAAAGGCAGCAGGAATTCACTGATCGTTCGTCGCACGTAACCAATATCTTTGGTACGAGGCGCTTTCAGCCGCAACACCTGCACGCCACTCAGTTCCTCAAGCGACCAAGGCTGCGTCAGATCGGCAGAGGGGATCATCACCGTAGTCAGATACCCCTGCCTGACCATCTCTTGAGACAAGTCACGCAACTGCACCGCCGCAGAAGTGCGCATTGGGGGATACGCATCTGCGATCAACGCAACACGCATGGTTTAGCCCTAGCTCAATATTTCTTCCAGACCACGCGGCTCACATAATCGGTATAGCTGTGAATGATCCGCACCACTTTATCCGACACATTCGGCATGCTGTAGTCGGCCACCTGCCTGAGCCCGCGATCAGCGCCACGCGGCTGAGTTGCCAAAATAGCCAACCCCTGCCGCACACGCTCAACCTCAAGCCCCACCATCATCACAGCCGCCTCTTCCATGCCTTCCGGCCTTTCATGTGCCTCGCGCAGATTAAGTGCCGGAAAATTAAGGATCGACGACTCTTCGTTGATCGTCCCGCTATCGGAAAGCGAAGCTCGCGCCGACAACTGCAATTTGACGTAGTCGTGAAAGCCAAGCGGTTTCAACAGTCGCACCTGTGCATGAAACTTGGAATTTGTGGCATCGATCCGCTTCTGGGTGCGGGGGTGCGTCGACACAATCACTGGCAGGTTATGATCCTCTGCCAACGCGTTCAGAACATCAACCAGCTTCGCGAATGTCTGCGGTGACTCGATGTTTTCTTCTCGATGCGCGCTGACAACGAAATAACCACCATCCATTAAGCCTAGGCGGACCAACACATCAGAGGCATCGATACGCGGACGATAATGCGACAGCACTTCGAACATCGGGCTCCCGGTCTTGATCACCAAATCAGGCGACAGCCCCTCCCTGAGCAGATAATCCCGGGCAATGGTGCTATAGGTCAAATTGACATCGGCCGTGTGGTCAACAATGCGCCGGTTTGTCTCTTCAGGAACACGCATATCAAAGCAGCGATTCCCCGCCTCCATATGAAAAATGGGAATCTGCCGACGTTTTGCCGGAATTACCGAAAGACAACTATTGGTATCACCTAGCACCAGCATCGCCTCTGGCTTCACCTCCGCCAACACCTTGTCTACAGCAATTATCAAGTTACCAATGGTATGTGCCGCCCCTGTACTCTCAGCTGCACTGTTCAAAAAATAATCCGGCTTGCGCACACCCAGATCATCAAAGAAAACCTGATTCAACTCGTAATCATAGTTTTGGCCGGTATGCACCAGGATATGCTCGCAATATTCATCCAGGCGCGCCAGCACACGAGACAGACGAATGATCTCTGGCCGCGTCCCCACAACCGAAACAACTTTTAATTTCTTCATAATCAAACCTTGTAGGTAACAGTATCCGGATTCTGCCGATCAAAAACCTCATTCGCCCAAAGCATCACAATCATTTCACTATTTCCAATATTTGTTATGTCATGCGCCCAACCAGGTACCGTTTCAACCACTTCCGGCTTCTCGCCATCGGCAAACAACTCATAGGTTTCACCCGTTATCACATGGCGAAAACCAAACCGTACTTTCCCCTGGATCACCAGAAACTTTTCATTCTTGGTATGGTGATAATGCCCACCGCGCGTAATTCCCGGATGCACCGTAAAAAAAGAAAATTGGCCGGAGTCTTTAGTCTTGAGCATCTCGACAAATCTTCCCCGCGCATCAGCATGAATGGGGACGCTGTAAGAAAATTGCGCAGGCCGTAAAAAACTCAAATAGGTGGCATACAGTGCCCTTGCCAGGCCGATACCAACCGCCTCTGTAACCATTGATTCACGGCTAAACTTGAACGCCCTGATTTGATCAGCCAAATCGCCAACAGCAATGGTGTAAACAGGAGAAACTCCTGGCCGCACCACGCCAGCGGGACGCTCTTCCATTAAGCGCAGGAAATCCTTGACTACATCATCGACGTAAACCAAACGAACCAGCGCGGCAGGATCGTTAATTTGAACAGGCAAATCGTTGGCGATGTTGTGACAAAACGTGGCGACTGCCGAGTTGTAGTTGGGGCGGCTCCACTTGCCAAACACGTTCGGCAAGCGATACAGATAAACAGGAGAGCGAGTATCCCTCTCCAACGCCACCAACGCCTCTTCAGCAGTCAGCTTGCTCACGCCGTAAGGGTTATCAGCCTCCGCCTGGATTGAAGACGTGAACAACACCGGAATCGACCGACCACTTGCGCGAATCAACTCGCAAAGCTGCTCAGTCAGCCCCGTATTGCCTTCAGCAAACTCCGCCGTATCCTTGGGCCGATTGACCCCGGCCAAATGAAACACAAAATCCACTTCATCCAGCGCAGCAGACAAATCACCTATGGCCATGTCGCGCGTAAATTGCACTGCTTCAACGCCTTGCTCATGCAGATGCACGAGCAGGTTCTTGCCGATAAACCCATTCGCGCCTGTTACCAGTACCCGCATCTAATCCTCCGCCTGAACTGCTTCACCACGGGCAATCGCCTGCATGAACGAAAGTTTCATCAGCAAGGCTTTCATTCCCTCCACATCCAACCGCGTCGTGTTGTGCGAATTGTAATCGGCTGCCTCGGAAATTCTGAGTTCACCCTGCTCAACAAACTTGCCGTAGTTCAAGTCGCGCAAATCCGGCGGCACCCGGAAGTAACCACCCAAGTCTTCTGCCGCCACCATTTCCTCACGGCTCAAAAGTGCCTCATACAGCTTTTCGCCATGACGCGTACCGATAATGTGCACTTCATGGCTGGGCACGCCCATCAGATCCGTCAGCGCATGCGCTGACGGATCTATCGTGGCTGCGGGTGCCTTTTGCACAAAGATGTCACCCGGCTTACCGTGCTCGAAGGCATACAACACCAGATCGACTGCGTCGTCCAGCGTCATCATGAAGCGGGTCATGTCGGGGTCGGTAATGGTGATGGGCCTGCCCGCACGAATTTGGTCCACAAACAGAGGAATGACGGAACCCCGAGACGCCATCACGTTGCCGTAGCGTGTAGCGCAAATGGCCGTTGAATTGCTGCTCCTGGATTTAGCGACAATGACCTTCTCCATCATCGCCTTGGAAATCCCCATGGCGTTAATCGGGTACACCGCCTTGTCCGTGCTCAGGCAGATTACACGCTTCACCCCGCATGAAATTGCCGCTTCCAAGACGTTCTCGGTGCCCAGCACGTTGGTCTTGACGGCCTCTAAAGGATGGAATTCGCAGGAAGGCACTTGTTTCAATGCCGCCGCGTGATAGATGAAATCAACACCGCGAACGGCACTCAATACAGACTGGTAATCACGTACATCCCCGATATAGAACTTCAGCTTGCGGTTGCTGTATTTCTTGCGCATGTCATCCTGCTTCTTCTCGTCACGGCTGAGAATGCGAATTTCACGCAGATCAGAATCCAGAAATCGACGTAATACGGCATTGCCAAAAGATCCCGTTCCGCCCGTGATTAATAACGTTTTATTTACAAACATCAATTAGCTCCTTTATGTCTTTGCGTCACCGCAACCAAAAACCCAAATGTCTCGTCTGCACAGCGCTGCCACGAATATTGCTGAGCACACTCATAACTCGCTTGCGCCAACTCCGTACGGAATTGCGGCGACACAATCAACTCGCGCAAAGCGCGGGCAATGTCCACAGGCTGTTCAGGGTCAAAAAACACCCCAGCTTCGCCCAGCACTTCTGGCATCGGCCCCCGGTTGGAGCAGGCTATCGGCAAGCCCGATGCCATGGTTTCGAGCAAAATATTGGGCATGTTTTCGCAACTTGAGGCAAATAAACCCAAATCCGCCTGCGCATAGTGGTGATGCAATGCATCAAATGCAATGGCCCCGTGGTAATGCACCCAGTGCCGCTCGGCATCCGCACGATCCAGGGTTGCATTCAATCGTTGCAGTGCGGGCAAATAAGCCGGCCCCACCAAATCCAGCACTATCGGCATGCCCTGTTTGCGCAAGGCGGCCACGGCCTCCACCACATGCCATTGGTGCTTGTATTGGTCAATAATCGACACATACAGCACGCGATACGGGCGAGCATCATCGTAATCAACTATGGAGCGCTGCGGTTTGGGCACCATGTAAAAGCGGGGATTGAGCCCATGTGGGACGATGCAAATTTGGCCGCGCAACTTGCCAGTGACACTCAACACAACATCGCGCGCGTATTCGGTTAAAAAGATCACGCCGTCAGCTTTTCGAAATGAACGCGATTGCATTAAGCGCAGCAACAACAATTTGAGCGTAAACAAAGTCCAGCCATAGCGCCGCAATTCAGACATCTCAAACGGCAGCAGATTTTGGCTCATGGTCACCACGGGATGAAAGTTGCCGGCATAACTGCCACCCGGTACAAACAGCACATCACACCCCTCATCACGCGCTGCTTGCGATAAACGGTAACGTTGCCATAGCGTGCGCTGCAGCAAACCTTGATTCAGCGCCAGCGGGTTGCGCTTAGCTAGCCAAGGGCGATCGTCCAGCGCCCTCAAAGTGGGCGTGCCACCCCAAACTACAACGCGCTCAATGCCTAGCTGCGAGGGTTGTGCTTCACGCAGCAATTCAATCAGATGCGTAACACCTCCACCGCCACGCAAGTTGGTGGCGTCTATGCCTATTATCAAAACATCCCCCTGCATTCCCGCCGCCATAACTCAAACAGCGCCAAAGTAAACAGCTGCTCGCCATTGGCGCGGGGGGAAAGGCAAACATGCTGTTCAAACACGCCAAGCACACGTTACCCCCTTCATCGATCACCACATCCCGCAATCTGGCCAGCAGGCATGGTATCACTGCCGATGGCCAGCCAGGTGCGTTGAATTGGGGGTAGACGCTCTGCCGACGATGCCGCACATTAGGCCAATTCCTGGCGATTGGCCCCTGCGATCATATCTTCAACAATTGCCGCGACGCGTTCTGGCATTTTCTCTGGCGGGAGCGGGCCAGCATTTAAATCGAGCCATTGAGTAAGTTTTCCGTTGTCTGATGTTTGCGCATCTTTTTTCAAAATGTCCGACACATCGGAAATGTCTTGTAGAAAATAGCCACGGGGATAACTTGTCAATACTGTACCGAAGCTCAATGACTTTAAAGCACCGTATTGCGCTAAAAGCAGAGGCATCCCCATCATAGTCGGCACCATTGCAAGCGTCGTTGTCTCAACAATGCAAGCCGCACAGGCCATCAATTCTTGCAAAAAGGACTCATTTTTGACCAACTTAATTCCAGACTCTTTGAGACTTTGCTCAATCAAATGAATATTCGCTTGATGAGGTTTAAGTTTAAGACGCATTTTATAACCCTGTGCAGCCAATGCTTTTGAAGTACTTATAAGATGGGCGGCAAAATCTTGTTCGCTTGAAAAAAACAAGCCAACGGACGAAAAGCCGCATTCAATATACATAATTGACTTATCGTCCGTTGTTGGCATTACCCACTTACCTATCATGCTTTGATCCAAACAAAACTGCGAAAAATCTGGATTGCCAACTACAAATACATCTTCTTTCATAAACCCATAACAACGTACTGCATGTTCAACATCTGCTTGTACATAGACCGCACATTTTCTGGTTTTGGCATCATCAGATGCTTTTCTAAACGGGTTGGCACCAGTCGCCAGTTGAAAAATATCTGAGATAAATCGACCCCAGTCTTTGCGAGTTGCTTTGGTTTTCAACAATGCTTTAATGTAACAAGGAAACGTGTGTTGAAGAAGTTTGCCGAATTTTGAAAATATGTACCGCACATGCGCGAGCCGCGAAACTGTAGGCGCTCCGGCTTCGCCGGATGAATCTTGTACATTTACCAAGCCATGGTAAAGATTCAAGGTTGGGATAGACCGCTGTTCGCAATAACGAATAAAAGCCCTGTGCGCAAAAGTGTCGGTAGAAAGTAGGATCACAGCAACTGGCTGCTCAATATCCAATATTCTTTCAAACGAATCATCTCCATAGAACGCTATGTCCCGCACCGGTAACTCGCCTACTCGGCATTCATGGGGACACCTTGGCTCGTTACCCCAAGAGCCAAGATGTACTAACTGCAAATCCAGGCCTCTTGATTTAAATGCAGGTATGAGCCGCGCGAAGTGTTGCGCACCACCTGTCCAACTGTCAAAACCAATTACTGTTTTCATTTCTTCATTCAGCTTTCACAGAAACACAGAGTCATCGCAACAAATCCCAGTCCATCGCCGTGCCCCGTTTCACATCCTGCTTCACGGTCTTGTTCAATATTTGCTCAAGATACTTTGTCGGCAATCCTAGTCCCGGGCGGATCGCACGGACATTCTCCCGGGTCAACGGCTCGCCTGCCTTCATATCTTTCACCACATACAGCGAACGGCGGAACTGAATGGACTTCTGCTCTGCGGCGGTCGGGCCGTAACTCACCTTCCCCAGCGCTTGCCATGCGTGCGCGCTCTCGACGACCAGCGCGGCCATCTCGGCGGGTTCCATCGAAAAGGCGCTATCCACTCCGCCATCGGCCCGGCTCATGGTGAAGTGCTTCTCGATGACCGTGGCACCGAGCGCGACGCTCGCCACTGACACCCCCACGCCCATGGTGTGATCGGACAACCCCACTTCACAGTCGAATAATTCCCTCAAGTGCGGGATGGTCAGGATATTGGTGTTCTCCGCCGTCGCCGGGTAGGTGCTGGTGCATTTCAGCAGAATCAAATCCTTGCATCCTGCTTCGCGCGCGGCACGAACGGTCTCGTCCAGTTCGGCGATGCTCGCCATGCCGGTGGAGATGATCATTGGCTTGCCCGTCGCCGCCACCTTGCGGATCAGCGGGATATCGGCATTCTCGAACGAGGCGATCTTGTAGCAGGGAACACCCAGGCTCTCCAGGAAATCGACCGCCGTATCATCGAACGGAGTGGAGAACCCGATCATCCCCAACTCGCGGCAACGATCGAATATCGGCTTGTGCCATTCCCACGGCGTATAGGCCTCGCCATATAACTTGTAGAGCGAAGTGCCCGCCCACAAACTGTTCGGATCGCTGATGTGGAACTCGCCCTCGTCCAGATCGATGGTCATGGTGTCCGGCGTATAGGTCTGTATCTTCAGCGCATGGGCGCCGCTCCTGGCAGCCGCCTCGACGATCTCCAGCGCGCGCTCCAGCGACTGGTTGTGATTGCCGGACATTTCGGCGATCACAAATGGGGCTACATTACAGCCAATCTGCCGACTCTCAATACGCATTAATTTTCTCCAGAAAACCCATTCAAACAGTCGCGCGCCCCAACATGAAGGCTTCAGCCGCTGCGCTACCTATCGTCGCCCCCCGCCACCTTGCGAGGTGTTCGACAGCCTCGATAGACCGGGGATGCGGGAACGACCTCATTTCAGGAGCATAAGCATTTAAGGCTTTCAATTTTCTATCGAAGGAAGTCGTGACGTCATAAAAATAATTCGGCGCGAACTGCATCCCTGAGGCGGCAGGACGCCATTCCGTGCTGGATGGCACTTCAAAAAACAACAATGTCTTCACCGGATGTCCTGGCTGTGGACGGCACGCGGTAATGACGGCATCGTGGAGAACCCGATGATCGACATTCACGTCGCCTGCGTGATGAGTCAACACCATGCAGGGGTGGCGAAGCTCAAGCTCGGCTTCGACGATTTTGACAACATCGAGCAACTCCATTCCATCCATGCGATTGTCCGGCAATGAGAGCAACTTGACGGATGCTGATCCCAGAATCCCGTTAGCTACTTCGGCACATTTTGCCAACTCGGACAACTCTTGCTCATGCATCGCCGGATCACGCTTCGTGTTACGACTGGTCGCGCCCTCGGCCACGATAACGACATGAACCGCCCAACCCTCATCTGCCAGGCGCGCGATCGTGGCACCGCAGCCCAGCACTTCGTCATCCGGATGCGCAGCAATTACAAGAGCGACATTCATGGTTTCTTCCTGGTTATTTTTACATCGGCGAAGACGCAATCAGGCTTCAGGCTTGCGCGGCTAAATTCCAGCTTGAAATGCTCGGTCTCTAGAAATGCCGGGGGATACCCATCCGCATCAAGCATGCGGACAAAGTCAAACACTTTCTCCAGCGTTTCCAGTGACTCCATATCCCCGTCTTGGGGGGTGCGGCGACGGAAGGTAGTTGGTTCTCCACTCTGGGCTTGAGGCACAGGACGCTCCTGCACAATCACCTCTATCATTTCTCCCGTCAACTGGCTGGCGCGCATCAATATCTCATCTGCTGTACCCAACAAGGACAATGGCCGCTTCAGGTATATCGGACCAGCATCCAGTTCCGCCACACAGCGCAATGCCGTCAACTTGGTTTCATTGATTCCGCGTGCAACAAGATTCTGAAGCGGGCTACCGCCTCTGCCAAAAGGCAAATCGGTCATATGAAAGATCACACACTCGAATCTTTCATATATTTCCTCTGGAATCTTCCATGACCAATGAGGAAAAAATATGTAATGCGGCATGAACGCGCCGAGCCTTGACAGATCAAGCTCGGATTTCTCTCGCACACGAAGCACGTCCAATCCAAGGCGATCCCGCAACATCGCTTCGAGCGCATCATGCCTGGCATGAGGGGTTGCAATCGCAACTCGCAATTTGGCAGCCATTTACTGCCCAGCCCAGAATGAGATTTTCATACACAGGCTTCTGGTATTAATTTGAATCCGCACCATCTGCCCTTTCAATTTTGACTACATAACGCCTACCCGCCAGTTCAAAATAGGCGGGATACCTCTCGTTATCCACGGTTCTTAATAAGTTAAACTGCTCTTCGATGCTCTTTTTAACAGCTAAGACACTATCCTCTGGCCTTCTCCTTGGATACCACGATGAGTCTCCTTCTTGCTGACGTGGACTAAGAGCCCCATATTCCGTAACGAAACGCATGCAAATCTCGACAGTTTTTTCACCCTGTCTGGCTCGCCATTCATTACATAACTCATCTCCGCTCAGCTTGATTTCATCTTTAATCCAAATCATCCCAGAGTCAGCCTCATCTGCTGCTTCGATTAAGCAAATTGGTATCTCATTCTTGCCTTCAATAATTTGCCAAGCCATTGGAGCAAAACCTCTACCGCGCGGCAAGTCGCTTTCATGCACAACAAGATTGTGCTTATTTCTCTTTAACAAATCTGCACTTACAAGTTTGGTGCAGCCAAGCATAAAGTTTACCCACCCCTCACCGATGTCTCGTGATTCTCTTATTAGTTGAACGGAATATCCTAACTCCGTCAGATTCTTTTCAAGCACTTCTGCATATGGAAGCACCCAAGAGTCGTTATCGACTAATACGGTTATGCTTTTATCTGCCATAAACACTCCACTACCCTCTCTACCCCCAACCCATCTACCAGCGAATATGCCTTCTTGGAAATCGCACTCCGTTGCGCTAAGTTCCTCAACGAATGAGCAATTGCATTTTGCATAGTTTGCTCATTAACCTCCCCCATAGTACCGATAAAAACACAAGCGTCTATCGAGGCCAAATCTTTTGAAATATTGACTTGATTGTCCGCAAAAGCAATGAGCAATGAGGGAAGCCCCAGACAGCAGCGCTCCCAACTGGCAGAACCTCCTGCGCCTATCGCCAGATCGGCAGCCGCCATCAACTCGGCCATGCGCGAGGTTTGCACATGGCAAGCATAGCCCAGTGTCGCGCAGGTTTCCTCGATATCTATTCGATGCGGATGCTGCGCGCCGATGACCACGTCCACGGCTATGCCCTTGATATCCAATTCCGACAATGCCCGAATCGCAAAGCCGGTGTAGTTGCCCGCGTCGACTCCGCCGAAGAACAGCAGGATGCGTTTAACCTCGCCCGTGCGCGGCTTGACCTGCTCGCGCAATTTCCGGAACTCTTCCCGCAACAAGGCATAGTGCGGGCCAAGCAACAAGCGACGCTGTTCCGGCACTTTGCCGTCATAACGCGTCTGCATGTCCCGGTAATAGTTCTGATCCAGCAGCACATCGCAATCGTGTTTGCGATCAGCCAGATCGTCGATGACCATGATCCGCCCTGCGACATTCCGCATGGCACTTTCCCAGCGCGCATCCAGTGCGTAGTGGTCCACGACCAGCCAGTCCCATTTCAGGCCCGCAAGTGCTTCGGTGGAATCCCTCGCGTCCCGCGCCTGGCTGGTTCCCAGCCAGTTCGAATGTGCCAGATCGCCTGGCGCTTCTGCCGTGACGGCATCATTCAGGGGTGCGAATCCCATGTCTCTTGCCGCCAGCATGTCGCGCAAGTGATCCGGCAGGCCGCGACTGACGAATCGAATCCGCGCGCCTTGTTGTTGTAGCGCGCCGGCCAGCGTCAGACAGCGCATGAAATGGCCGGTACCGATCTGACTTGAAGCATCGACGCGGAACGCAATTTTCATTAATTAGCCTCTCTCGCTATGTCTTCTGCATCAGAAACCATGTAATGTCGTCCTGAGGAAAAGCTGGGTCACGGCGATAAGAAAAACCATAATCAACCAACTTTAGGTCTGGATATTTTTCCATCATTTCACCCGCAAAATCCCTTTTGAACAAACGGTCTATATGCCCCCGATACGGAATAGCTACAGGCGACGGATTGTAGTATTCGCAGACCAGAATTAAGCGGCTTGAAGCTTGGTATAACTTCTCGTAAACAGTATTCAGCATGTCTGGATTGATATGAATCAGCACCCCTTTTATCAAAGACAGGTCAACTTTGCCGGTTACGGGATAGTCAAATATCGAACCGAGGTACACGTTTTCTTCGCCTATGAGTTTCCCAAGTAATTGGGCTGCATCCGCATTTATTTCCGCACCACTTAATTCCATAACCGGATAAAGCAACTGGAGCGCTTTTAAATTCATGCCAATATTGGCGCCCAGCTCAAGACATGAGGAAATTTTTCCTGCCCGCGCAAGTGCTTTTGTAAAGAAATTCAGATTTGATGCCAACAAATGGCTGCTGTTGTTTCTTGTTATATATTCAGTACCAAAATCTCCTGCCCAAAATACTTCTTGTGGGGTTGTGTAGTTAGATTTACTTGTCATTTCTCGTGCTCCAATTGGTTATAAATAAGCTCGGCCATTTTCCAGTCATCCGGTGTGTCGATGTCTTGCACGCGCCAGCGCGGAATCAGTACTGGCTTTGAGCGATGATCAAAGATGCGCTTGCCCTCTAGCCATGACGCAGGGCGCCCCCAGTAGAATTGTCCAGCGTCATGAAGGGCCACTGGCAGGTCTTGCGAGCGCGTCGCGAAGTGCTCCGGGAAGAACATTTCTATGCCGCCTTCCTTTGTCTGCTTGAAGGCACGGAAGATCGGTGCTGCGAAATCAGTCACGGTGAAGGCGTAATCCCAATCGCCCGACGCCAGCGCTTCCCATCCGCGTTTGAGGTCGTCAACTTGCACAAATGGTGCCGTCGCGTAGATACAGCAAACAGCCTCGACATCCATCCCCTGCGCCAGCGCCCACTGCGTGGCATGAGCAATCACAGGTGTCGTGCCTGCATGATCGTTCGATAGCGCGTCGGGACGCATGAAGGGAACTTCGGCCCCCCACTGCTTTGCGACTTCAGCGATCTCTGCGTCATCCGTCGAAACGATGATGCGATCAAATAACCCAGATGACTTGGCGGCCTCGATAGACCAGGCGATCATCGGCTTGCCACTGAATGGTTTGATGTTCTTGCGCGGAATGCGCTTGCTTCCGCCGCGAGCAGGAATAACAGCAATTTTCATACGCTTGTCGCCGCTCGTAACGAAGCCACGACCCGATCTTGCTGCGCTTCCGTTAAACCCGGATACATTGGTATGCTGATGACTTCTGAGTAATATTTCTCAGCCTGAGTGCAGTATCCATCCTTAAAACCCATTTGCTCATAGTAGGGTTGGCGATAAACGGGAATGTAGTGCAAATTTATAAGAATTCCGGCTGCCCGCAGCTCTTCATACACTTGACGATGCGTCTTTTCGGTTTCACCAAGCTTCAGACGAATAACGTAAAGATGGAAGCTGGAATAGCCGTCAGCGTGTTGCCAGGGCGTAACGACTGGCATATTGGCCAACCATTCGTCATAGCGCTGGGCAATAGCGTGGCGCTTGGTAACAAACTCATCCAGCCTCTGCATCTGGCTCAGACCCAGCGCGGCATTAATATCGGTCATACGGTAGTTAAAACCCAAGGCTATCTGCTGATAGTTCCAAATTTCTTCCTGCGCTCTGGGGTACATTTCTACCGCGTCGCTGGTAATACCATGACTGCGCAACAACCTCATGCGCTTTGCCAACTGTGTATCGTTGGTCATGGCCATACCACCTTCGCCGGTAGTGATGATTTTGACTGGGTGGAAGCTGAATACTGTGATGTCGCTGTATCGACAATTGCCAATGAGTTCGTCGCGATATTTGCCGCCGATAGCGTGCGAAGCGTCTTCGATAATCTTGAAACCGTATTGCTGGCTGAGCGCGTGAATCCCTGCCATGTCACATGGCTGCCCGCACAAATGCACGGGGATCACCACTTTGGGCAGCTTGCCGGTCTTTTCTGCCAGGGCCAGTTTTTCTGCCAAGCGATCAACGCTGAGGTTGTAGGTGCGCGGGTCAATGTCGACAAAATCCACCGTCGCGCCGCAATACAACGCGCAGTTGGCGCTGGCTACAAAGGTGATCGGCGTGGTCCAAACGCTATCGCCCTTGCCTACACCAAGCGCCAGACAGGCAATGTGCAGCGCACTGGTGGCGCTGTTAACCGCGACTGCATTGTACGCACCGCAGTAATCGGAAATGGCCTTTTCAAAGGCAGGCACAGCCGGACCTTGGGTCAGAAAGTCTGAGCGCAACACATCGACCACTGCGTCGATGTCAGCTTGGTTAATGTCTTGGCGTCCGTAGGGGACCATTATTGCAGATTTCCTTGTATATTTTCTTGAACCGGCGATTGTTCATTTTTGCCTGCCGCGTTTATTTTGTTTTCGACGTATTTGTAAACTTGTAGGGCTCGATCATTAATGGTGTTAGCGCCTTTTAGGAGTCGCGCGTAACCAGCGGCACGGACTTTTTCACGGTTTCCAGGATTGCTTTTAAGTTCTTTCACAATATCGATTAACTCTCCAATACTTGAAAAGAAATAAGCCTCTTCACCGTCATTGAAAAAACTTTGGGCTTCGTCGGTTCGTTCGCAAACCAGCACCCCGCCGACTGCAATAATCTCCAACGCCCTTTCTGTCCAACTATCGTTATTAATCTTTGAAAAGAAGCATAAGCCTGCAACAACATGAGAATAGATGTGGTTATATTCAGCGCCAAAGGCAGGCAAAATTGGAGCAAGGCTGCCAATCTCATGCCCCCGGATAGCAGGGTCCCACATACTTCCCTTGAGTATGACGCTGTAGCCATTATGCTTTAATGCGTCGAGACATTCTACGCGCCAGTCATTTTCCCAGTGACCAATGAACGCGGCATCCGCCAAATAACCAGATGCGTCGGGCCGCGAGCCAGAAATAAAATGACGTTGCGGGTCATAAGTGGGGGGGCAATGTTCGACGTGGGATGCCCCCGCTTTTTGGTAGCTCTTGATATTGTGGGCGCGATAAACAAAGTGTGCGTCATAAGCGGTAAGAGCATGACGGAATTTCCAGTGCAAACCAAATGGTCCACGTTTTGAAAAAGGGTCGTCATTAAAATAATGTGTCACTATGATATTTTTGTTTTTTAATGCTTGAATCGTCTTGCGGTCAAACTCAATGGGCAGCCGGAAATGTATCCAAGCTGGCAATTCAAGGTCAGCAAGCTCAAGTAGCGCTTGCTGCATTTGCTTATTTACGCGGCCAATATTTAAGCGCCGACAAATTCGCCCACCCAGACCTGCTTGGTTGATTTCTGGCTGTGTGCCAAAAGGGATAACATCGCATCCGAGCTTTTTAAACGCAGCAATCCAATTCGAATCTCGATCTGGCGCGGTTGCCAGTGATCCAACGTAAATCATCTTCATACTTTAATCCATTGACCTAGGGAATCTCTGATTAAGAACTTATCCGTAAATAACATTTATCTCTAGCGGCACTTTCCTGAACGCAATGATCGCTGCGGCCAGATGGTTAAGGGCGATAAAGCTACGCTCTAGCTTCTCATATCGCACCAGCAACTTGCGAAAGCGATTGAACCAACTGTGCGCGACCTCGACCACCCATCTTCTAGCCCTCTTGTTCGGGTTGTTAACAAGCTCAGCTGCCTCTTGTCCGCGCCCCTTGACGTGAGGAATGTAGCCCTGTTGCTCAATGATGCACAACGCCGGCGCACCAGTGTAACCCGCATCCGCGCATAGATGTTTGCTTCGACGTATCGGCGGCTGAGGCTTTTTGATCATGATCGCCGCCAGCACGGCCTCCAACTGCGAAACATCATGCCGGTTGGCACCGGTCACGATGATCGATAACGGGACGCCACGCCCGTCCACCAACAGATGACGCTTGCTTCCATTTTTTTCCCCGATCCGTCGGGTTCGCACCCACGGACTCCTGTGCCAGCGGCGCTTTCATCATCGCCCCGTCAATGCTTTGCCATCGCCAGGCGATACCTTGCAGATCGTCGTATTCGGCAAGGCCCGCTTTCCACAGCGCCTCGAAAAAGCCCGCTTTCTCCCATTGCAAGAAGCGTGTGTGGATGGCGCTTGCGCTACCAAAACGTTCGGTGGGCAATGCTTTCCATTGGCACCCCGTTCTCAGCACATACACAATGCCTTCGAACACCAGCCGCGCGTCTTTAGGTTTGCGTCCCCCTCCGACTTTGCGTACGTAATTCTGCTTAACTGGACGCTTCCGGACCGGCACCAACGGTTCCACGCGTTTCCAAAAATCATCCGTAACTTCCCAAGATTTCGTCTTCGCCATCATTTCTCCCCACGCGCAACTTGCGCATGGGGAGTCATTATAGCTTATTTACGGATAAGTTCTTAGTCATTCAACTAGATAAGAATATTTTGGAATATACAGATTCATTGGATTCTTCAATCGGAGTAAATGCAATTATGAGGGTAGATGATATTTGTCGAATTAAATTCTTTCAAAATAATGTTCATGCGCTCAGCAATATTGATTATTACTTGAGTAAGACGTGTTGCCTCACGTAAAAAGCTGAGTGAAACCTGATTCGTTGCCTCATCTAAAAAGCTGAGTCAATTTGTATCATTTTCATGGTTCGTTTGTTGGTGAATTGTAGTTGATATTCTGGCGCGCCGTCGGCTTGCCGCAGTCTTGAACAATTTTTCTTGCAGCCGGGTGATCTCCCGCTTCAAGTGCGCCGGATTCAGGGTCGCGTATTCGGATTTCAGCCGCTGCTTTGCCTTCGAGCCGATCTCCGGCATCTCCATCAACCGCTGGTACGGCGTTTTTGGCTCATCATATTTCTTCTTGACCTTGGCCCCGTTGCGCTCCTTGCTGAGCAGCTTCATGACCGGCTGGAAGTAATTGGTGTACAGCCGCAGATGCCCGTAGAGCTCGTTTAGCAAACGCAATTGTGCCGCCGAATCGTAACGGGCATATCCCACCGCCCGGCGCACCACCGAGTAGTTTTTTTGCTCGACGAAACAGCCATCATTCTTCCTCCCGGAACGCCCTCGGGTAAAAGTGATCTTTTCCTGCCGGCAATAGCGCAGCAGATGGTTGTTGATGAATTCAGAACCGTTATCGGAGTCTATGCCCAACAGAGGGAATGGCAGGTGCACTCTGATGGATTTCAGCGCGTCAAACACCCAGACCTGCGCCTTGTTGATGACCGCTCCGGTTTCCGTCCAAGTGCTCGCCACGTCCGTCACATCAAGGGTTTGACAGTAGTCGCCACTGGCATCGCCACCGTCG
>Ga0209212_1004837_pt1 | contig 16403 bp, 13 predicted proteins | sample RifGroC2_FD_183996 | JGI IMG/M metagenome (GOLD analysis project Ga0209212, IMG submission 183996) | Groundwater microbial communities from Rifle, Colorado, USA - Groundwater C2 (SPAdes) (version 2) | ecosystem: Environmental > Aquatic > Deep subsurface > Groundwater | place: Rifle, Colorado...
CCACCAGTTTTGAAGACTGGGCGGCCCACCAGCGACCGACGCACTTCCCGAGGATATGAATTGTGAAAGTAGCATACCGCGGAGATGATAAAAACCAAAAACTTCTTTACACCCTACAGACAAACCTCAAGCATCTACAGAACTGCACTAACACCAACATGGAAGCCAGGTTGGTCGGTATAAGTCCTTAGGTTTCCAGGGCTCCGATCATGCTCTTTACATCAGCTACATTATTTTCGACCAGCCATTCTTCGATCCCCTCGGCAACCTGTTGTGCTGCACCAGGATTGATGAAGCTGGCAGTGCCGACCTGAACCGCCGTGGCCCCGGCAAGAATGAACTCCAGGGCGTCAATTGCATTCATGATCCCGCCGATGCCGATGATCGGCAGCTTGACCGCCCGGGCCACCTGCCAGACCATGCGCAGCGCCACCGGTTTGATGGCGGGACCGGAAAAACCGCCGGTGATATTGGCAAGCACCGGACGACGTTTATTGAGATCTATGGCCATGCCGGTCAGGGTATTGATCAGCGACAGGGCATCAGCCCCGGCATCCTCGCACGCCTTGGCCATAATCACCACGTCGGTTACATTGGGTGAGAGCTTGGCGATCAAAGGCTTGACGGTGGCCTTGCGACAGGCCGAGATCACGTCAAAGGCGCATTGCGGATCAGTACCGAACACGATGCCCCCCTGCTTGACATTGGGGCAGGAGATATTCACCTCCAATGCGGCAACCTCGGCAATGGCATCCAGACGGCGGGTCATTTCCACATATTCGTCAATCGTATTGCCGAAGAAATTGGCAATGGCCGGGGTGTTTACCGTGCGCAGAAATGGAACCTTCTTTTCAATAAAGGCATCGATGCCCACGTTCTGCAGGCCGATGGCATTCAGCATGCCGCCCGGCGTCTCGACAATGCGCGGCGTGGGATTGCCGGCCCTGGGCTTGAGCGAAAGTCCCTTGGTGACAAAGGCCCCGATCTTTTCCAGATCCACGTACTGAGCAAACTCCTGCCCATAGCCAAAGGTGCCGGAAGCGGTCATCACCGGATTGCGCAGCAGCATCCCGGCCAGATTTACGGTCATATCAGGTTTCATGTTCAATCCCTCCACTTCAGTTCGCCTGATTCAAAGACCGGCCCTTCGGTACAGACACAGCGAAAATCCGGGGTCTCCTGCGAATGTTTGTGACCTGGGGCAACACAACCCAGACAGGCGCCGACGCCGCAGGCCATATAACCCTCCAGCGACACCTGGCAAGGAATGCCCCGCTGGCTGGCGATGTTCGCCACAGCATTCAGCATGCCGTGCGGTCCGCAGGCGTAGATGCTAGCCTTTCCTTTGAGCGCATCCAGGCGCCGCACCAGCGCCTCGGTCACCAGGCCGCATTCCCCCAAGGAACCGTCCTCGGTGGCAGTATAGCACTCCACGCCAAGGCGCTCGAATTCGGTGATGCAGAGGATATCATCCCGTGTCTTGCCACCGGCAAACAGCCGCACCTGCGATTTTTTCACCAGCTCCTTTGCCAGCAGATACAAGGGGGCCAGACCGACGCCTCCTCCCACGATCAGCTTTTCCTCTTCAGGGTCCCCCAGGTCAAAGCCCTTGCCCAGAGGGCCGAGGATATCCAGCAGATCGGTTTCATGCAGGACAGAAAGCATGGCAGTCCCCTTTCCCACCACCCGGTAGAGCATCTCCAGGTAAGGCTGCGCAATTGCACCGCTATGGGCGGGAATGTGGATGCCGACATCAAATACTCCGAACGGACGGCGCAGCAGCGGATCGATGGCAGCGTTCACACGCACCATTACAAACTGGCCGGGGGTTGCCGAGGCAAATTCAGGCGGGGCGGTCATGCGCATCCGCCAGTAGCCCGGAGAAACCTCGGCATTGGAAAGGATCATAGATGTGAACTGCATGCTTGCTCCTATAATATAAAGATTACTACCACTCCTGTAAATTCAACGTTTTCTCCATCAACAGCGCATCCTCTTTGCCTTCGTAATACCCCTTCCTCACGAAGTAGCGCACAAAACCTAAATCCTCATACATCCTTATTGCTGCGGCATTCGACTCCCGGACTTCCAGCGCAAGGACTTCTGCGCCGCGCTCACGGGCAGTGCTGACAGCCAGCTCCATCAACTTCCTGGCAATCCCTTGCCCCCGATGCTGCGGAGCTACGGCGATATTAAGTATCTGCGCGTCCTCGAAAAGCGACATCAGACAGACATAGCCGACAACCAGCTCATCCAGAACAGCAACGTAAGGAAACGATGTGTGGGAGTGAATCTCCTGAATGAAATGCTCGCGTTTCCAAGGATTGGGATACGAAACCTGCTCAATGACCATTACGCCATCCAGATCGGACTTTGTCATGGGGCGTATGTGCACTGCAGCAGGCTCGGACATGGGCCGACATGATATGCAAAAGGAAGGATATTGTAAACGGTTTTAAGCGATTCCAGATAAAGACGGATCAACGCCGTATCGCCCATGGGTTGTTTCCGTCGTCATACTCAACAGACAGACCCATGGCTGTTCAACACTGATAGGGACAAGATATGGGTATAAGCGTATGGAGGATGCGGGACCGTTACCCCGTAATTACCACCATGCAATCATTTTGTGCTGTTAAATTTCAACCAGTTCTTATCGGCCTTTATGATGTTGCCAGGGATATCCCTGCTCCATTTTTCATACGCAGCCATGCTGCAATTCAGATAAAGCTTTCCGTTTACGATCTTCCATACCTCCGGATCGGTAACGGCTTTCCGTGATTCAGTCATGGCCCAGGCACAATAACCGTCATATTGGGGCGCGTATTTCTCCGGGTTGGCCTCAAACAGATCCCGGTTCTCTTTTGTCAGGAAATACCAGGTCAGGTTATGCCACTGGAAGGTAAATGATTCACTGCCTTTAATGGCCTTTCCGGCCTGGAAATACGCGATGGTGTCATATCCCTTTATGGCTACTTCATCCTCCAACGACTTTCCAACGGCAATGCCTCCTGATCCGGATAAAAGCAGTAATGCCATCAAGAAAATCGTTAGAATCCTGGCAGTTGTGTATGGTGTTTTCATATCCGCCCACCTCCCATTATTAATTATCTGTTCAATAATTGAGCCAATAGTTGACTTTTACGTTCTTTATATTCGCTTTCATCAATGAGGCCTTTATCGAACAGTCCTTTCAACTTCAGCAGTTTACTTTCAACATCACCGTCTGACAAAGGTGTTTGGCTATTTATGTTTTGAGGTGTTGCCATTGAAATATTGGTGCCGCCGGCAGCAGCTCGTTTTTCTTCAAGCTCAATGTCCCGCTTTTTTTCCCACCAGTCTCTTTCTATTTCCTGAAGACGTGAATAGAAATATTTGGATTCCTGCAATGGCAAGTCCGTTATTGTTACAGTTCCGGCATTATTTCCTTTATCGGCATTTATCGTTATTGTACCCCCGCTTAACACCGACGTGTCGAACCGCGCATCTTTCATGTCCCTGAAATAATAGTCTTTAAAACTTGAATTTAGCATCCCGTGGTCATAGACGATGATTCTTAGATTGGTCAAAATCAATGTCTTTGCACTGGTAGCAACGGCTTGCGTTATTGTAGAAACAAGCGACTCATCATGTATCAGCAATTTCTTCAGTTCTTCTTCTGATACTGATAGAAATTTAGGACGAATATCGTTTTTGGTTTGTTGAATTTTTTCCGTTACCTTGTCAAATATTCCCATTGCAGTCTCCTGGTAAAATTGTATTCTTCTTTCCGTGTCCAATTGAATTCAGTATAACACCTGGGGTCCGGCTTTGCATGGGGTGATTTCATCAATGGCCAGCTGACCGATACCGCCAAACAGGTATCAACCCGTTGACAGTTGACATGGACGAATATAACAATCACGACCATGCGGGGAGAAAAGATAAAAGCGGGCAACCGAGGAGTTGTGACGCAGACTGGCTGAGATACAAGGCATAAAGAACGGCGTATGCAAATGCCGTTTTCAGGTTAATTTCAATCGCCAAAGCACCCTGTCTGTGCTAATGTTGCCACGCTCATGTTCAGGAAAATATCCCCACTAATGCTACCTATGGCCATCCTGATGGCCGCCTGGCTTCTGCTGCCACGCATTCCCTTCATCCATCCCGATAAGATGGCTTTACTCACCTCTGCACCCTATCTGCTGATTGCGGTCGGTATGATGCTCGGCTTTCACTTCAGACGGGGGCGCATCTTTGTTGTTCTCATGCTGTTTGCCTTTTGCTATCACCTGTATGCAACCCGCCTCAGCGGTTTGACCGGACCGACCACCCCTGAAGGATGGCTGATCTACATGGGGATTACCATTCTGCTGCCGTTCAACCTCATGATCTGCGCCCTTATGAACGAAAAGGGAGCACTGACTAAAGCCGGGCGGATGAGATTGCTGTTTCTGGTGCTACAGGGTTTTATCTTCTGGGTAACGTTCCGCTACAATTACCAGGGGTTTTGGGTACACCTGACAGGAAGATTAGTATCCTGGTCGCTGCTTGATCACTTTTCCGTATCACAGGCAACCATCATCCTCTTCCTTGCCGCAAGCGGTATTTCCCTGTGGAGGGCGCTTTCCCGACAATCCCCCATTGACGGCGGAGTATTCGGCAGCACAATAGCCGCCTTTATTCTTCTGAACTGGATGTGGGTCCCCCATGTACCGGTCGTATTAAGCGCAGCCGCTGCCCTGATACTGGTGACAGCAGTCATCCAGGATTCACATAACATGGCCTTCAGGGACGACCTTACGAAACTGCCTTCGCGCCGAGCCCTGAACGAACAACTGCCGTGCCTTGGCAGTCGCTATGCCATTGCCATGGTGGATGTGGATCACTTCAAGCATTTCAACGATAATTACGGCCACGATGTCGGAGACCAGGTTCTCAAGATGATTGCAGCCAAGTTGATGGACGTTACTGGGCGAGGGCGCACCTTTCGTTATGGCGGAGAGGAATTCACCATTATCTTCCCGGGCAAGGGGGTAAAAGAAGCTGCCCCGCATCTTGAAAGCATCAGGAAGGTGATCGCCGGTTACCAGATGTATCTGCGCGACAACGACCGTCCCAAGGATGATGGCCGTGGCAAGAGTCGCCGCAGCAACAAACGCCCGGATCAATATGTTTCCGTCACTGTCAGTATTGGCGTTGCGGAGGTTGGTGAGCGCTTTACTACACCGCACGAGGTAATCAAGGCGGCCGACGATGCGCTTTACAAAGCAAAGAACAAAGGTAGAAACCAGGTGTGTTTGGCAGGCAACAGTCGGTAAATTCTACCTGTTTAGCAACCAGCTGTTATCAGCTTATTTTGTTGCCCTGCTTCCATAAGGATAAGACATGCATAATAGATTCCACGAACAGTCTCTGCGTACGCAACTGCTTCTCTTGGCTATCCTGCTGATACTTCCCTCAATGGGAATTATAATATTCAATGGCTACAAACAACACAAGGATGACCTGAAGCAAGTTGCCGTCGAGACCCAGAAACTTGCTGACAACATTGCTGCGGAACAGGAACGTCTGACCCTTGATGCCCAGCAGTTGGGGAAACTTCTCGCACAACTTCCCGAAGTCAAACAGCGTGACACAGCCAAAGTCCAATATATCCTAACCAATATCCTTAAGGATAATCCCCAGTACCTGGACCTTGTAATAGCCGACCGCTCCGGCAATGCCTGGGCGTCTGCTATCCCTCTGAATCAGCCCGTTTCACTGGCAGATCGGCGATACTTCAAGAATGCCGTTGCCAGCAAGCGTTTCTCCTCGGGCGAGTATATCATCGGCAAGACCAGCAACAAGCCGACTCTGGCAATGGGATATCCGTTCCTTGACAGGCAGGGAGAGGTAGAGGGCGTGATTGCACTCAGTTTCAATCTGGACCAGATGAAGATGCTCCTGGAACGTTCTCAATTACCAAAGGACACTAACTACATAATAACGGATCATAAGGGGATCATTATCAATCGCGGCCATGATGCCGCAGGTTACGTGGGAACAGCCATTAAACCGTATATCTTGAAAAAACTGGAAACAAGTCCGGATAAGGATACGTATCTGTTCGTCAGAGCAGACGGAGATAAACGCATTACGACCCATCACAAATTAAGGTTGAGCGGGGAACAGATACCATACATGTATGTTCGTGCAGGCATTTCTTACAGCACCGCCGTGACCAGGGCGTACAACGAGATTCTATATAATTCAACACTCCTCGCACCCTTCGTGATTATTGCCTTTGCTCTGGTGTTATATATAGGAAAGAGATCCATCTCTGACCGTGTAGCGGTGCTGGATTCCGCGGCACAGCAGCTTGCAAGGGGAAGCCTTCCGGGAAAAATTTCCGACATTGTCAAAGGTGGCGAATTGGGCCGCCTGGGAGAAACATTCGACGACATGGCCCGGCAATTGAAAACCCGTGAACAGGAACTGGTCGACAAGACGCAGCTGCTCGCCGAACTCAACAACAATCTCGAACAGAAGGTGCAAAGTGACCTTAATGACCTGCGTCAAAAGGATTTGATGCTGATTCAGCAAAACCGTCAGGCCGCCATGGGTGAGATGATCAACAACATTGCCCATCAGTGGCGTCAACCGCTCAACAATATCGGCTTGATCATTCAGAATTTACAGGATGACTTCGAGACGGGTCAACTCACTCAAGAGGCAATGGCAGCCGACGCAAAACAGGCTATTGAAACGATCCTGTACATGTCTCAGACCATTGATGATTTCCGCAACTTCTTCCGTCTGGATAAGCACAAGCAGGATTTTCTACTCAACGAACTGCTTAACAGGACCCTTGAATTCGTTTCCATCAGTTTCAGGAACCGCAATATCGCCATCAACACTGAAGTAGAGGATGCGGTAACCGCCCACGGCTATCCCAATGAATTCATTCAGGCCATGCTCAATATACTTAATAATGCCAGAGATGCCCACATGGAGCGTAAAGTTGTTGCGCCGTATATCCGTATAAGTATTTTCAAGGAAAACGGACGGGCCGTAATGACGGTAACGGACAATGCCGGCGGCATCCCGCCGGAGATATTGCCCCGGATATTTGAACCTTATTTTTCCACAAAGGAATTGAGTAAGGGCACAGGGATCGGTCTTTATATGTCCAAGGTGATCATCGAACAACATATGAACGGGAAATTGACTGCCCTCAATGTGGAAGACGGCGCTGAATTCAGGATCGAGGTGTAGAATATAACCCCGGCAAGCAGGTAATAGAAACCCCCGTTCGGGCTTGTCCGAACGGGGGTTTCTATTACAGGTTCCATGTCTCAGCCAAATACTAATTCATGGCTATTTGTAATCCGGCATCTCGTCAAACTGGAGATATTTGTAGATCTTGTCCTTGTTGGGCTCGATCTTCTCCTTGTAGATTTTAAGGAACTCGGCCGGTTTGGGCAGCTTGCCCATCAGTGCCGTTACTGCGCCCAACTCGGCAGAACCGAGATAAACCTTGGCGCCATTGCCGATACGGTCATCAAAGTTACGGGTCGAGGTTGAGAACATGTTGACCCCGTCCGGTACGCGGGCCTGGTTACCCATGCAGAGCGAACAGCCGGCAATCTCAATACGGGCGCCAAAGGCGCTGTACACCGAGAAGTATGCTTCATCCTTGAGCTGCTGCTGATCCATACGGGTCGGCGGACAGATCCATGTGCGAACTTCAGGATTGAAACTGCTGCCGCGCCAGATCTCTGCGGCAGCGCGGAAGTGACCGATGTTGGTCATACAGGATCCGAGGAACACGTCCTGAATCTTGGTGCCTGCTACTTCGGACAGCAACTTGACATCATCGGGATCGTTCGGACAGGCAAGGATAGGCTCTTTGATATCTGCGAGATTAATTTCGATCACTGCAGCATATTCGGCGCTCTTGTCGGCCTTGAGCAGGGTCGGATTCTTGAGCCACTTCTCCACATCCTTGATACGCTTAGCCAGGGTCTTCTTGTCCTGGTAGCCTTCAGCAATCATCTTCTTCATAAGCGCCACGTTGGAGCGCAGATAGGTGGCGACCGATTTTTCTGACAGCTGGATACAACCGGCTGCGGCAGATCTTTCAGCAGCAGCATCAGTCAGCTCAAAGGCCTGCTCAACAGTCAACTCCGGCAGTCCCTCCATCTCGAGGATGCGGCCATTGAAGATATTGACCTTGTTCTTTTTGGGCACGGTCAGCATGCCCTGCTTGATTGCCCAGTACGGGATGGCGTTGACAGCGTCGCGCAGGGTGATGCCTGGGTTGAACTTGCCTTTGAAGCGTACCAGTACGGATTCAGGCATATCCAGCGGCATGAAGCCCATGGCGCCGGCAAAAGCGACCAGGCCGGAACCGGCCGGGAAGGAGATGCCGATGGGGAAACGGGTATGGGAGTCACCACCAGTGCCGACTGTGTCCGGCAGCAGCAGACGATTCAGCCAGGAGTGGATAACGCCGTCGCCGGGACGCAGGGCAACACCGCCACGCTCGGCAGTGAATCCGGGCAGGGTTTTGTGCATCTTCACGTCGGCCGGTTTCGGATAGGCAGCGGTGTGGCAGAAAGACTGCATATACATAGGAGCCTGGAACTTGAGGCAGGCCAGTTCCTTGAGCTCGTCAGCGGTCATCGGACCGGTGGTATCCTGGGAACCGACTGTCGTCATCTTGGGCTCGCAGGCAGTACCCGGCATAATGCCGGCAACGCCGCAGGCCTGTCCGACCATCTTCTGGGCCAGTGAGAAGCCCTGCTTGGCTTTGGGCTTGGGGTTGTCCGGCAGGGTGAATACGTCGGTAGGCTTTAGTCCCAGGGCTTTGCGGGCCTTGTCGGTCACGGCGCGGCCGATGATCAAAGGAATGCGACCGCCGGCACGGAACTCGTCGGGAACGGTGTTGGGGCTGATAGTCAGTTTGGAAAGCACCTTCTTGCCGCTTTCATCCGTAATAACACCTTTCTTGGTGTCGATTACAATGACGTCGCCGGTTTTCATTCCGGTCACATCCGCCTTGAGCGGCAGCGCGCCGGAGTCCTGGGCGGTATTGAAGAAGATCGGAGCGATAACGCCACCGATGATAACGCCGGCAGTTTTCTTGTTGGGCACGCAGGGGATATCGTCGCCGATTGCCCAGAGTACACTGTTGCAGGCTGATTTACGTGAGGAGCCGGTACCGACCACATCGCCGACAAAGGCGACTTGGTAACCTTCCTTACGGAATTTGGCAATAGTTGCCAGACCATCCTTGAAGCGGGTCTTGCCCATGGCCAGTGAATGCAGAGGGATGTCAGGACGGCTCCAGGCGTCGCCGGCCGGGGAAAAGTCATCGGTATTGATCTCGCCGTCAACCTTGTAGACCTTGACCTTGATGGTTTCAGGTACCCCTTTACGATTTGTGAACCACTCAGCATCAGCCCAAGACTTCATGACTTTAGCGGCGGCAGCATTCTTGGCCTTGGCAAGCGCAGCAACCTCATCAAAGGCATCATAAACAAGGGTCATGCCGCAAAGAGCCTTGGCAGCCTCATCAGCAAGCTTCTTATCCTGAAGTGCGGCAACCAGCGGGGCAACATTGTAGCCGCCCAGCATCGTACCGAGAATTTTCACTGCATCAACAGGGGTAACCAGCGGCGACTTGATATTGCCGGCCACAACACCAGCCAGGAATTCAGCTTTAACCTTGGCAGCAGGATCAACACCAGGAGATACTCGCTCTGTCAACAGGTTAAGCAGAAACTTTTCCTTACCCTTGGGGGGTTTTACCAGTAACTGGCACAGTTCAGCTGTTTGTTCCGGGTTGAGTGGCAGCGCGGGGATACCCTGCTTTGCACGCTCGGCTTCATGTTGCAGATAAGCTTCGATCATCTGACTTCCTCCTTTTGGTGTTGTGTATACTTACCAGCTAGGTAGTTTATGTATCCATTCAAAATGCATACTGTATACACTTTTATAGACAAAGTGTCAATTAGCTTATGCTGAGAAAGAGTCCGACCCCATACGACAGCACAGCCACAGCTGGGACCATCAAACAATCTAACACCCAAGCTCACCTAAAGTACTCAACAGATTTGTTAACGGTGTGTCTTGCACCTTTCAATTGCCCAAAACAGAAAACGGGTTCAGCATAAAAGCTGAACCCGTTCATATTGGCGCGCCCGACAGGATTCGAACCTGTGGCCTACGGCTTAGAAGGCCGTTGCTCTATCCAGCTGAGCTACGGGCGCGTGTTGGAAAATTGAAAATAAGAATTCTTTTGCAAAAGGGCCGGCCATCCCTGACCAACCCTTTTGACATACTGTGTGGTGCCCGGAGCCGGAATCGAACCGGCACAACCTTGCGGTCGAGGGATTTTAAGTCCCTTGCGTCTACCAGTTCCGCCATCCGGGCAGATTAGATGCCAGCCGGAGCTACTGTGCTAAATCAGCAGTTGACCCGTTCTTTAAGCTCTTTACCGGTCTTGAAGAAAGGGGTCTTCTTGGCAGGGATATTCACTACCTCACCACTCTTTGGATTGCGCGCCTCACGACCGGTACGCTCTCTGATGGTGAAACTGCCGAATCCACGGATTTCGACCTTATCACCACTTCTCAAAGCTTCCTCAATAGAGTCAAAGACCGTATTGACCAGCATCTCAGACACCTTGGTATTCAACATTCCATGAGCCTGCACGACTTTTTCTATCAATTCACTCTTAGTCATAACACCTCTCCTGCTTTACGTGCCTTAATTATTATTCTTATTGTTCATTTCCTGTTTCATCAACTCACCAAGGTTAGACGTTGCCTTACCCTGTGAGCCAAGATACTGTTCGAACTCCTCTTTCTCGACAGCAGCATGCATTGCCTTGATTGAAAGGGAAATACGGCGCTCCTTGGGATCGCAGCTCAGCACCACAGCCTCGAGGGAATCACCGATTTCAGCAAAGGTCTTTGCTGTAGGAACCTTTTCACGGGAAAGTTCGGAGACATGAATCAATCCTTCGACCCCCTCTTCCAACTCAACAAAGACACCGAAATCAGTCAGCGAGGTAACCTTACCGGTAACCTTGGTTCCTTGACGGTATTTGCTTGGTGCAATGCTCCATGGATCGGGCTCAAGCTGTTTGATCCCGAGTGACAGACGCTCGTTTTCAACATCTACCTTGAGCACAACCGCTTGAACAATATCACCCTTTGCATAAACATCGCCAGGATGCTTGATCCGCTTGGTCCAAGAAATATCAGACACATGTACAAGACCGTCAATCCCCTCTTCAATGCCGATGAACATGCCGAAATCGGTCATATTTTTGATCTGACCTTCGATCTTGGTACCAACCAGATATTTTTCTGAGATGGCCTTCCATGGATTCTCGCTGATCTGCTTAAGGCCGAGGGAAATCTTGCGATTGCCCATATCGATGCCCAATACAATAGACTCGACCTCATCCCCGACAGACAGAATATCCGAGGCCCTGCGAACCCGTTTGGTCCAGGACATTTCGGAAACATGGATAAGTCCTTCCACGCCCGGTTCCAGCTCGACAAAGGCACCGTATTCCATAACACTGACCACATGGCCTTTGATACGGGTTTCAACAGGATATTTGGCGGGAACCTCCAGCCATGGATCGGGAAGGGTCTGTTTGACACCCAGGGATATCTTGCCCTTTGCACTATCAAATTTCAGCACCTTGGCGGTTATCTGCTGGCCAGGCTTAAGCACATCAGCCGGCTTGCCAACCCTGCCCCAGGAAAGATCGGAAACATGCAGCAGACCGTCTACGCCGCCTAAATCAACAAATGCGCCGTACTCGGTTACGTTCTTGACAATCCCCTCGACAATCTGACCTTCGGTGAGTTTTTCCAAGGTCTCACTACGGGAGGCCTGGCGCTCTTCATCAAGAAGAACACGGCGGGATAGGACAATGTTGTCACGCTTCTGGTTGACCTTGATAACCTTGAATCGCGTCTTGAGTCCAATATAGCTGTCGGAATCCGAAGAGGGACGAATGTCCACCTGGGAAGCGGGCAAAAAGGCCGGAACGCCGATATCAACGCTGTAACCGCCATTGACACGGGCGGTAATGGTACCTTCAACAATGCCACCTTCCTGGCCGGAATCACCGATTCTTTCCCAAGCGGCCAGGTAATCGGCCTTCTTCTTGGAAAGAATATAACCCTTTTTGCCATCTTCACGGGTCATAAGAACGCGGATCTTGTCACCAACCTCTACGGTCATCTCTCCGCTTGCATCGCGAAACTCGGAGACCGGCACATATCCTTCCGATTTAAGGCCAATATCTACGAGTACAGTTTCCTGATCAATGCGAACGACCGTTCCTTCAATGATCTTGTCCCGCTCGGGCCTCTCCTTGAGGCTTTCATTGTAAAGAGCGGCAAATTCGCTGCTCTGCTGCTCAGCATCCGGATCTTCATGTTCACCGTTGTCAGCAGCGCCGAGCTTTTTGAAATCAACCATTAAACCTTACCCCCTGGACGTTTTCTGTAACATCGTTTGTGTTTTGTTGCTTTTGAAGCGTGAAAATATAACACATATACATAAAATATCAATTAAATTTATTGTTCATTCCGTATTATTGAGCGACTCAATCCGGCTGACCACTTCGTCAATTATCCACTTGGGAGTAGAAGCCCCTGCCGTGACACCAATCCGCTCATCTTTGCCGAACCAGCCCGGATCAATCTCTGCAGCAGTTTCAATGTGATAGGTACGGGGCTGAATCTCGATACAGACCTCTGCCAGCCGTCTGGTATTGGCGCTGTTGAATCCACCTACCACCAGCATGCAGTCCACCTGACAGGCCAGTTCTTTTGCTTCTTCCTGGCGCACTGCCGTTGCATCGCAGATAGTGTTGAAAACACGGATTTCACCACCTCTCAGCAGACATTCCGATACCACGTTCTTGAGGTTTTCAAAGGATTGCGTTGTTTGAGCAACGACACCGATCTTATTCATCTTGGGCAGGCGCTTCACCTCTTCACCCGACCCAACGACAAAAACCTTGTTGCCGCCGTAAGATACTATTCCCTGAACCTCAGGATGGTCGGCATCACCAACGACGACAACGCCGTATCCGGCCTCAGAAAGACTCTTGACATGTTCCTGGGCTTTTTTGACAAAAGGGCACGTGGCATCGACAATCTCCAGCTGTTTCTGGACCGCTTCATCCATTTCGCTGGACAGCACGCCATGGGAGCGGATAATTATGGTGCCGCTGTCGGTATTATCCAGATTCTTTACGACCTTGACACCCATTTGCTCCAGCTTTTGCACCACCTGGGGAGAATGGATTATCGGCCCGAGAGTATAGGTTTTATCGCCTTTGCCGGCAGCTTCAAAAGCCATCTGCGTGGCACGCTTTACGCCAAAACAGAAGCCGGCCCTTTTTGCAATCACAACAGTCATATCAATGATCCCGGCCCTGACCAAGAGGATAAGTGCGTTTACTGAATTGTTCCTGGGAAATCTGCGACCAATCTCTAACTTACTATTATAGATTCGCTTTTAGCGGTTTTATCCCGGAAGGCAGCTTCCATTATATTCAAAACATCTTCGATGCCAATCCCGGATGAATCAACAGGAATGGCATCCTCGGCCTGCTTGAGCGGAGCAAGATCACGCTGCGTATCCTGCTCGTCTCGGCGAGTAACGGCCTGAATGGTCTCTGCCAGGGTTACCTGCTCACCTTTGTCAATCAACTCCGCGTAGCGCCGCTTGCCCCGTTCTTCGGGTGAAGCATACAGGTAAAATTTAAGCTCGGCATTGGGGAATACAACCGTGCCGATGTCACGACCTTCCAGAACGACACCTCCGTTGCTTCCCATCTTGCGCTGGGCCTTCATCAAGGCTTCACGAACCGGTTTAAGCGCCGAAATCAGCGAGGTCATCTGGGACATTTCCGGAGTACGGATCTGACTGGTGACATCCTGGCCATTGGCAAGTACATGCTGGGTGCCATTGGAACAGTCAAGACGAATATCCACATCAGCGCAAAAGCGCGCCACTGCATCCAAGTCAGCAGGATCAATACCAGCCTGGCTGATCAGATATGATACGGCCCTGTACATGGCTCCGGTATCGATCTGCTTGTAGCCGAGCCTTTTGGCGAGCTGACGCGCAATCGTACTCTTACCGGCTCCGGAGGGACCGTCAATAGCTATGACCAAGCCGCGTGCGCGCTCTTTCATGTCGCTACCTGCAGGAAACTTTTTCCAGAAGCTGGAAAAAGGAGGGAAATGACGTTGCAACACAATCCGTATCGCTGACAATAACGGCTTCCGTTGATACCAAGGCTGCAACCGAAAGGGACATGGCAATTCTGTGATCGCCGAAACTTTCCACGCTGCCGCCGCTGAGCCTCTCTACCCCGGTAATATCCATGCCGTCGTCACATTCGTCAACAACAACGCCAAGATGTCGCAGGTTGACGGCCATGGCAGCAATACGGTCCGTCTCCTTGACGCGAAGTTCTCGTGCATCCCTGATGGTTGTCCTTCCCTCGGCACAGGCAGCTGCCACACAAATGGCGGGAAATTCGTCAATGGCCCGCGGCACGACACTCCCGGCAATATCTATGGCCTTTAGCCGCGAGGAGCGGACAAGCAGATCAGCCACCGGTTCACCGGACAGCTCTCGTTCATCAAGAAGCTCTATATTGCCGCCCATGGCTTTGAGGATATCGATAACGCCCGTACGGGTCGGATTGACCCCCACATTCCTGATCAGGAGTTCCGAACCAGGGGTTATCAGTGCCGCCACCATGAAGAAAGCCGCCGATGAAATATCACCCGGCACGGTGATCTCCTGGGCCTGCAATTCCACACCGCCACGAATCGTGACACCACAGTTGAAAACCTCCAGTGACGCGCCGAACAGACGAAACATCCGCTCGGAGTGATCGCGGGAAAGATGTGGTTCACGTACCGAAGTTAATCCGTCGGCATACATTCCGGCCAGCATGATGGCTGATTTTACCTGGGCACTGGAAACCTGGGATTCGTAACCGATCGCATTAAGAGCGCCACCGTTGATTGCCAGCGGAGCCAGGCTTCCCTGATTGCGCCCCAGGATACGGGCACCCATTCTGGTCAGCGGCTCTACCACGCGTTTCATGGGGCGTTTGCGCAGATACTGGTCGCCGGTCACCACCGAAAAGAACGACTGGCCGGCCAGCAGACCGGTGATAAGCCGGATGGTGGTGCCTGAATTACCGCAATCCAGCACATCGGTCGGCTCTGTCAGGCCATGCAGTCCCTTGCCCTGTATGGTGATACGGTCACCATCATCGTTGATATCAATCCCCATGGCGCGAAAGGCCTTCATGGTGGACATGTTATCCTCCCCGCGCAGAAAACCTTTAACGGTGGTGGCACCATTGGCAATGGCACCCAGCATGATTGAGCGATGGGAGATGGACTTGTCGCCGGGAACGGTAATTTCGCCCTTGATGGATGAGACAGGATTGATGGTAATGGAATTCACGGATACTCCATTTATGATTATTATTCTTGCTACAAGATACCATCGCGGAATTGCCAGGCTTGCAGAAAAACCGTCGATGCTGGCCAAAAGCGCCTCCCGGTTCATCAGGGCAATATCCCTCCACATATCCGGATCCGATGAAGCGATACGGGTAAAATCCCTGAAACCGCCGGCAGTGTACGAAAGTACGTTTTCACCCTCGGCATCGGCAGTTCCCACGGCATGGACCAAGGCATAGGCAACGACATGGGGCAGGTGCGATATCTCGGCCAGGATCCGGTCATGGTGCCCAGGCTCCATGGAACAGACAACCGCGCCGGTAGCCTTCCAGAGCCGGGAAACAATATCCAATGCCAGCGGATCGGTATTACTGGTTGGGGTCAGGATGCAGCGCTTACCGCGGTAAAGTGTTGCAAAAGCAGCCGCAGCGCCCGAATGCTCGGTGCCGGCAATGGGATGGCCGCCCACAAAAAAGCACCCCGGCGGCATCAGTCCCTCGCACTCCCTCACGATCTCGGCCTTGACACTGCCTCCGTCGGTTACAATGCAGCCGGGTGGGATAGCAGCGGCAATCTCTTGCACTGTGGTTGGAATGGAGCAGACAGGAACAGAGAGGAACACCAGCTGTGCATCCCGCACCCCCTCTGTTGCGCTGTAGGAAATTTCGTCGACAATTCCCAGGGCAAGGGCCTGTTCGAGATTTGCCTTGGATCTGCCTATGCCGACAATGGTCTTGACAACACCCGCTTCGCGCAGAGCAATGGCGAATGAGCCGCCGATCAGGCCGACGCCGACTATTGCCAGCCGTTCAATAATAAATGACATGTGTGCCGCCTCTACATCGATCTCGGGTAAGACCCGAGTATCTTGATGAATTGACAGCATCCCTTGAGTTCTTCAAGGGCCTC
>Ga0209212_1004838_pt1 | contig 16401 bp, 12 predicted proteins | sample RifGroC2_FD_183996 | JGI IMG/M metagenome (GOLD analysis project Ga0209212, IMG submission 183996) | Groundwater microbial communities from Rifle, Colorado, USA - Groundwater C2 (SPAdes) (version 2) | ecosystem: Environmental > Aquatic > Deep subsurface > Groundwater | place: Rifle, Colorado...
CTTTCGGATGACCTTTTAGATCAATTAGATAGGACCCTCTTTCCGTTCCTTAAATCTCTCTATCCCCAGCCCTGATCCTGGTCCCGTTCCCGCTCCCTGCCCCGGCCGCAGGGTGGCCGCTTGCCGGCCACTATGCGGCCTCCCCTGTCGTCTTTGGAAGCGGTAGGCCGATCTTATCCGCGAGATGTCGTCGCAGGCGTGGCCACGCAGCGCGGCCCCGCACTGCTCCTTGCCGCTAGTAAGTGGGTTCGCAGGCTGCCGGCACGCAGCGCGCCGTCAGTTCTGCTCCGAAGGTAGGCGGCATCTTATAAACACCTCCTAATGCGCGGCCAGCCGGCCCTCAACAGGGCCTTGGCCGGGCCGCTCCCGGCCTGCCGGGCAGGCCGTACATCCCCGCATTTATTTTTTCTTTTTCGGGGATTATGGCCACCAGTTAAGGAATTACCTTATCGCAGTTTCCCCTTTTGTGGAAATAATCCAGGTTCTCTGCGCCGGAGGGTTTGTGTTTTATCGTAAGACGCTGCCTCAAGCTTGGCACCTTTGGTAAGCTCGATTTCTGGATTGTAGTTTAACCGTTCTGACACTTTTCCCTCCCCCACTGGAGATCCGCATTTAGCAACTACATATTCATGCTTTCCATAAGAGAATCTGTCCCGAAATTCAAAAGGAATTCAGCGTAGTGTGAGTTAAAAATGTCCCTTAGGAACTCAGACAAGTCCGCATCTTTTTCATTCCGTAATAACTTGTACTGCTGATTCTTTGCTATGACGAAAAGAAAAAGCGTGTGAAAATATACGGAGCTGACATACCGTTTGTCTGCAAGCTGAATCTGCTCGGTATTAATAGTTTTTTTTCGGGATTTATAGTTCTTCAAAACATGGCTATCCATGTTAATGTATATGCATTCCAATTTGTCGCCGGTTACTAAAGGGTACACAACGTTACCAAATCCCATATCAACCCCGACGTTGGCTATCTTATCCCAGGTAGAGGATTTGTCGTCGTGTTCTTTTTCGTAAACTAAGATGAACTTTGGAAGTCCGAGGCTATCAGAGTTCTCTTCTTCACTCTTTTTAGACTTTTCTGTCGGGCGTTCAGGTTCGACTATTTTGACCCAGAAGCAGGCCTCGTGTTCCGCATCCGCGCCGGCAAGGACTGCTTTAACTTGAACAGTGTCTCCAACTTGTGCATCTTTTGTTGGATTGAAGGCAATACGGATAGTTCCTTTGTCGGGACTTGAGTGCGTGATATTAAGTAAATCAGATAGTTGTTTCGGTGTTCCTGGCTGGGTGCCACCGGTGGTTTCGTTGGGTTTAAAACTCAATAAGGATAATCGCAGTTCTCCGGGTTCTACGGATCTATCAAAATACTGATCTTCTACATCGGTTTCAAGTTTAACGGTACGTTGACCGCCAAGTGGAATCTTCGCAGCCGGTCTTCCATCCGCTGCGGCATCTCCGTCCTTTAACCTGAAAAACGTCGGAAACCTCTTGGGATTAAATGGGACTTCTGCTTCTGCATCCGTTTCTTTCTTCTCACGTTTCTTTGTTTCTTTAGTTTTATGCGTATTTATCTTGAAAGTGCTGTTTAGCAGCTTAAGCAAATCGTTATTAAATGGCAAAGATTTGGTGAAAGACTTTATTAACTCTTCACCTTCACTGGACTCAAGAGAAATTGAGTCTTTGCGCCGTTTGTATATCTCCTGTAGCCGGCTCCTGGATAGTATGTTCGCAATCGTTGTTCTGAGAAGGCGGGTCTCATCAGAGTCTTTAAGGCGGTCTCTTGACGCCATGAAAAGTTCATTCCGAAAATCTAAATTCATGTGGGTGCAATCCACGTTGATTAGAAGGTAACTCTTGAGAAGCGGCATTTTAAGCGAGCGAGTGATAAACTCTGAAGTGTAATTACCGTGAACCTGCCCGTTCAGTGAAAAAAGTACGGACATGTTGTTCTTGAAGAATTCCCGTTCGATGCTTTCAAGGCTTTCCTTGACGGATTTGCCGTTTACTTTAGGTTTAAAAACATAGCATGTAATCCTGGCTTTTCCCATGCCTTTTTCGTCTATGCTTTCGGAGAAAAATTCTTCTACGTACTTTGAGTCCTCTTCTTCAAGGCGGCGCTTCAACCCGAAGAGGTCTCTGGCTAGGTTGATGTCTTTGGGATAGCGTTCCGGTTTGTCGACGGTTAAGACTGGTAAGGCAGGTTCAAAAAGAAACTCATTAATACTTTGGTTTAAATCGCGCGAAATAACCGAACGGGCACCCTCAGGTAAATCATAGCTATATAACTTGATGATAGTCCCAGTTGAAAAGTGCCGACCTTTTAGGCCAAGGTCAAGCTTATCGATAGGGAATTCTGGTATTTGACCGTCTGGCTTAAAATATTCATACCAGGTATTCTTTTTGCTTAATGCTTCTTTTTCAAGCAATGGATGCTTTCGGATAAGGGTAAATCCAAAATTCCCAGACTTATCATGCTTCCTTGAGGCAATTAATTGATAACGCTTTCTGCCACAAAAAGCGATAGCCCCGGTGCCGCCCATATTGTATTTGCCCTGGACAAAAGGTATCTCGTTTTTGTTCCCCCTTACCAGGGATAGGAAAGTGTCTTCAAAATCGGCGGGATGCTGTCCCTCCCCGTTGTCGTAGATGCACAAGGAGGTGTTCATTCTGGGCCCATCAGCTAGTATTTGTATTTCCTCTGCCTGCTTAAGTCTCCAGGAAGTAAGATGCCAATTAATATGCTCTTGTTTGAAAAACAGTTTAATTGCCTCTTCCATTCCTCTTGGCGCCTGCGGGGATTTTGGGTCTATGCCGGCCTCATAGCACTTGCGCATCAGGATAGCGTCAATTGAATTGGTGATCTTTTCAATCAACGCATCAACGGAGTATGCTTTCTGGTTTTCAACGATTCCAAAGTTGCTTTCATTCCCCCCGAGAGGCAGCCAATTAGAGGGAGCTGCGAAAATTTGATCGGAAGATAGAATGGTATCAAGAGCTTCCTCTGTCTGTGCGAGATAGAAGTCAAGAAATATTCGTTTCGATTCCATTGATGCCCCCCCGCCTATATCTTCATTGCAAAAACTATGTTGGCATTAATTTAAATGCCGTATTGCTTGAGTATTGGGTGTAACGCACTCTCTAGTGCCCCAATTGGCGCACGCCGCTCTTTAGAATACTGAAGCATTGGGGAAATTATCGAATTAAATAATGCTGGCAGTTGGCAATCAGTAACGTCCATTTGGCCAGTCGGAACGCTACCATGCATTATGTACCAAAAAAGTTTTCCGAGTTGGAAAATATCAGAGGCCTCCGAGATATTTATATCCGCTGCGAATTCTGGATGCCCGCGATTTGCGCAAGCTTTGTTCACAGCCTCTGGGGAGAGCCACCCTATTGGGCCAATCTTCTCGTTGGGTAAGTCAATTTCGATGTCCTCGTTACGGAAAGCCGCGAGTCCAAGATCTGCAAGTTTCCACTGGTCTCCAAAAAGAAGTATGTTGGAGGGTTTAATGTCTCGGTGGTATATATCTAAAGAGTGAAGTTGCTTTAATGACTGCAACAGGGATGAACATATAAACAACCGCTGTTGAACTCCGATTTCGGTGTCTGCTAGAAAAGTGGCTAAATCCTTGTCGGCTTTTTCCATTACATAAACGCGAAAATGTGTTTGGGGGTGCTTCGGGTCTGTGGTGTGAATTTCAAGAGTGTCATCAGCGAGGATATCGGTTGTTATGGTTGACATCCTGCTTGCTTTAACTTTTTTTAGCGCTTCTATCTCTCGCACAAATCTTTTGGCGCGCTGCCCAGATCTTGGACTTGTTTCACCGGAATGATATCGGCATATTTTTATAACGGCACGCTGTGACTCATCATCTGTCGGGTAAATCTGGAATATATAGGAATTCGGAGTGGTAGGTATATCTAAAGAAAGTACTTGCCAATACACAGAATCAATTTGGACTACATTCTTGACCGGATTGACATCCAGTATGATTTTTTTCCGGCGTGCATCAAAATACATAGCGTGTGGGTTAGCTCTTGATAAGCTTCGTAGTATTTAAGGTGTATTGGCTTTCAATCTTTACTAGCGCCTCGGGTGTTTCAGCCGGAATATCATAAAATCGTAGTATTTGGTTTTGAGCTGGATTTGGAGTAGAAGACGGATTGAATAATAAATCAGTAAAAAATTTATATCGTAAATCCCTAGCGTTTTTTGAGTTGGATTGCGATACGCAATTCAATGCATAATCCATTAAGGGTTCGCACTCCTCTTGAGAAGGTGTAATATGTGGTGCTAATTTTAGCAGCAACTGATAATAATACTTGTATGTGTCCAGCTCCATATTATCGTGCTTAGCTATGAAATGAAATAATGTGTAGAAGTCGTTCTTTTGCCTGAATCTTGTAATTTTTAGCGGGGTGTCGTGGTTCAAATTCTTAATAATTTTCAATGTCGCGAGGAATTTGGCTTTTAGCGCTATAATTTTGGCTTCCTCTAATTGTGCTTTAAATAGCTCATCGGCTTTTTCTTTTTTTTCAGTCGGTCCATACTCTATTAAGGCTAATATCTCTGCAAGAAAATCAATATCATTCATCCTATCTTTTGATTTTTCCGTGAAAATATCCAGTTCTTTCCAGTCTGCATTTTCGGAAAGTTCTTGGATAGTCTTCAGGAACGTAGATGAAAAGTATTCTGCTTTTATCAATTCTGGACGGTTTAGCCTGGCACCAGTGGAATTAACTAGAACATAGTAATTCTCCATAGATTCGCCTGGTAGAAGATTTGTTATTGTTGCGACAGCTATTTTGTAGGCTTTAAACTTCCTTTGATCCGCTAAACTAAGGTCCGAAAACACCTGTTTTGACTCGTTAGATATTACCCCTTTCAAAAAGCCTATTATTGTTCTAGACCTTTGTTGACCATCAACCATTTCATACCCATGCCCTTGTTTATAGAGAAAAAAATTGGGGAACGGCATCCCGTGGGCTATTGTGTCAAGCAAATGCCGCTGCTGTTTGAGTGACCAAATATCATTCCTCTGGTAAGGCGGGGTAAGGTTTATTTTGTCCCGCTCGTATAGGGAAAGTAGTTTTGATAGCGACCATGTTTTAAACTCAAATTTCATAGCGTATGCCTCTTCTTATAGCTGGCAAATTAGACACGGAGCCGGCTCGAAGTCCTCATACTCCATACCTGCCAAAACCTCTACAAGGCGTCGGTTGCCACGCTGCTTGGCCATTTTGGACTTGTTTGCTTCGTAATTCTGTCTAATCTTTGCAATGTTCTCGGGTTTCCGTAGTTCACTCAGCGGAAGTCCCTGTATCCAAGTAAATGTCTTTCCAGATACTTCGCTAATCTTTTCATAAGCTTGGGCTTTCTCGAATTCTTCAGGGTAGGTTTCGAGAAGACGTACCCATTCTATTTTTTTTTGAAAAAAACAAAAGAAACAGCCGGAATGGGAGCGCCCCCAGTTGATATATGGCGGCATTCCAATGCCACTCTCCCGAAGTATTTTCAGGACACCTTCGTAATCAATTTTGTCGTCTTTAAATGGGAATACCGGCTTAATGTTGGGTTTGGTGCTGATATATCCGGTCCTGTTCTCATCGGCGCGTATCCCGACATAGCTTACAACGGGCTCTTCTCCCACATAGTATTCAAAAGGGCGTAGTTTAAGCAATTTTGTGCACCACCGCATGTTGGGCGAGGGGAGATAGCCGTTAAAAACTTTGAGCCAATGGTCAAACCCGGCCTCCGCGTTAAGGCGTATGATCTTTTTACCGAGATAGGCCTCGACACGGTTTAGGTATTCATACGTCTCGCGCAGTTCTTTCCCAGTATCACAAAATACATATTCCATATCTGCGACACGGTCCCGCATATGTATAGCAAGCGCTGTGCTGTCTTTCCCTCCGGAGAGGCTTAGTATGTGGCGCACTTTAGCGGACATTTTTGTCTCCATTTGTTTTATTGTCCGGGAGTAACTCCCAGAGAGCTTGATAGATTGCCGCGATTCCCTGCTTGGGATTCGTTTTTGCAATCCCTAAAATGGTCTCTTTAACCTTAAGAAGTTCCTTTTCTTCTGATGGCGAAAGGAAAATCACTTGCCCTCTTTCAGTGCCATCCTGGCGGGTCAGAGCAAGGCGAACCCCAATTGACCTCTGAGCGTAGCCCCCTTCTGAAAAACAAATGCTCTCGGTTCTGCGGAAAGCCGAAGCAATCTGACCTAATTCATTGTAGAAGAATTCTTCGTCGGAATCTCTCCAGACCATAGGTGGCTGTAATGCCAAATTGCTGCCGACTGATTCAATCCATTGTGAAAGAGCGAGATTGCTATCAGCAAGCCTAAGTGTAAATGATTTAAGTTTGGGCTCAACAATGCCCACCAACACTTTGCTGGCGCGTGCACATATTTCTACCCGTGCATCCTTAAATTCCATATCTTGTAACTCAAATTGAGAAAAGACCCTGGCGGAAAGCCTGTCAATAAGTTTGGGATATGCAAAGTGGAGTTCTTCCATCGCCGATTTTAAGGTGGTTATAAAAGCATCTGCTTTTTTATAATTCTCTTCACGGTCTGTTTTAATAGGTGGAAGATCGCAAGCGCGCGGTAAATCCGTAAAAACTAAACTTAACGGATCACGCGCTTTAAGAATAGCATCTCTCACCGCAAGTGTATGTGCGGTAAGGTGCTTGGTCTCTCTAACATACTCGGGTAGTTTAGCGCAAAAGAAGCATAGCGGCCGGACCAAATCCAGAAGTTGCTCGGAGTTATGGGCCGATTTTGTGTAGTTGGCGAGGACTGAAAACATGCGCTTAAATATATCCGACCGGACGCCTTCTATCCGGCAATACTGCATGGCAAAGGATTCCGGTTTCCGTATTAAACGCTGAAATTCTTCTTTTGCCAGCTCGCGCAAAAATGTCCCATCCTCATAAAATGCAACTTCATGTTTGTGTAGGACATAGAATACTGCAAGAAATACTGGAATAACCCCATCACGTACGCCATACGGCGGACGCTTTATGGCGTCAAAGATGTCTTTGAGGGAAACCCTGTCATCAGGCTTAGTTTTTATGAGCTGCATCAACTCATCAAAGATCGGATGCAGGTTAAAGACATCTTTGCCATTCCTGGGAACTTGAAGAGCCCAAGCGCCACCTATTTCCGAGTGCAGCCCAGATGCTTTTAGTACCGAAAGATACATGGACATTTCGGGAGGCTTTTTATCCGGGTCCATTCCCAGTAAGAATTTGTCTCCATGCTCTAAAATCCCGTCAATTAGCCGTTGCCGCGCAGATGCTGCTGTTGTGCTAATAGAAACCCGGTTAATCAGTTCGTTTTGTATTCTAGGAGAGTTCTTGTACAGTTCGTCAAAAACGCTTGATATGTATTCCAGGAAATGTCTGGGGCTGCGAAGCGGAACTTCCTTGCCTTTGTGAAGTAACGAAAATCTGATGTTCTGCAACTTTCTGAACCCGGCATATTCTTCGACAAAGTTGTTTAATTCTCGAAGCGCTGCTTCTCTGCGCTTCGAAACCTCTTCAGAAGCGAATCTGTCATTGGAAAGTTCTTTAATATTTGTGTAAACCCAATCCCAGCGCTGGAATTCAAGTGCATACCCTGCAAGCAAGTTTAGCGTTTGTGGGATTGCGCAAAGAACATTCTGTCTGTCTTTAAACTTTCTCGATAAGTTTAATGCTTCAGCCCGTTCTTCCAGGGTTTCACACAGGGGAACTAAAAGTTCAGCTTTGTTCCCACATGTCTCTGGCGAAAGTGACCTAAAATCCTGCAATGAAAGATAACGCACTTCAAAAAATCTGAAATTCCCTGTCATTATGTAATGGCGCCGTGCGACAAGCGGGTGGGAGGTAATATGATGGCGCACAATATCCGCAACTTTAGCGATGCGCGGATAAAACCTGCTAGCCTGGCTATAGGCGTCGTCGAGGTTTACACTCGAATGCGGCCAAAGACAATAGCCGCCCTTTTGACCTCTAAGATATACGCAGCGTTCCTTGGTCTTAAGGTTCTTGATGGTTTCTCTTACTTTTACCGCATTTGCGATTGGCTGCAGAGCAATCGCAATAGACTCGTCGGTGGCTAAGATGTCTTCAGCGTTCAACAGGTTTAAGACCCCTATGGTCTTAAGCACATTGATAACCAATGGAGAGCTATTTGCGCTGTAGCTATCAACAATAGAATTAATAGAAACCATCTGATTTCTTTGCGGGCCAGATTCTAATTTGTGTGCAAAGTTTGTGCGGATATAATCGTAAAGGTGGGGCAAAAGATAATAGTAGCCAATCGGCTGTTTGGCGGCAAAGCTGCGTACGCCCATAGGCTCAGAGGAAAGAAGGAATGTAAACAAAGATCTTTCGTTCTGGGCATATCTATGGAAAATTCTAAGCAGGACCGGTAAAACAGATGGGTGCAGTGGATAAACCTTGTGTATATCCGCAAATATATCTGACTTGTCCGATACTGTCCCATACCAGCCATTCTCGATTGTTTGCTTAAGAGCCAACCTTGATTCGGAAATAGTTCTGGGCGAAAGTTTCTTTTCTTGTATGGCTAGAGCGGAAGCGACTAGCCCTGTGATCTGGTCAAAAGGTTGCTCAAATATTATCTCGTCATATCGTGCCGCAACTTTCTCCCATTCCCGCTGTACTGATAGAGAAAGATTCTCCGTGTAGGCATGGATATTCTGATGTAATATCCCGACAACAAAAAGCGGAGTGGCACCACTTCTAGCGGCCAACTCCGCCAAATTCTGAACTAAAAGCACATCCTGGTCTTGCGGTTGTAATGCCGCGTATTCCAGAAATTTGCCCATTTCATCAATAATTATCAGAAGACCATTGGCTATGTTTTTATCGATGAGCGTTTTGTTTACAAGTGAAATTAGCTCAATTATTTCTGAATCGGCAAGCGGATTGTTCGCAATTTTGTTGCATCGCTTTAGTATCTCGCGTTCTTCGGGATTCGTCAGGGAAATAGAATGATAGATGGCGCGGGCTAATGCTTGCGCCAAGGGCTCCCGAGATCCATTGACCAATACCGGAAGGCACTTCGGAGGAAGAGTTGGGCGTTCAATAGAGGATATCGCGTCAGTGAGATGTTTTGGGAAATGTTTTTGGTTGCCGGCAAACCAGTGCGCCAAGAACAATGCAAAACTTGATTTCCCCGTGCCGAAATCTCCGGTTATCCGCCATGCACGCTGACTTGAGTTTTGAGTTAGTCCAGACGAAATACGGGCCAAGCATTCTCGGGCGAATGTGGTTAAAATATAGTTTTTTAGTGAAAGAGGATCGTTGAAATCGTTCTGTAAATTAACAGAACGAAAAAAGCGAGGGTTATATTCAAGTACCTCGCTGATTCTATCTTTTTTCTCCAAAATTTTAGTTGTTATAAACCCTCCCGAGAAGTTCAAGGGGATTTAGTTTTTTAGAAAGAAACACATGCTGCAATGCGGCGGACTCTTTAAAAGCAAATGCTCCCGTCTGCTTCTGAATTCTCAACAGATACTCCCGGATATCTGTTTCTGAGAGTTTGAATATCTGACCTGGGCTACATGGCCCCACACAAATTTCTGTGAAACTAAGCGATTGTTCGTTAGGGTGGTTCTTCGTAAAAAAATCATTTAAACAATACGCAAACATTTGGGACGTGATTTCCGTTTTTGGGCTACGATTAAAAGAATAAATAGGTTCTCGTCTTCCCCCTAAGGATTCTGTACGTTCTCCAACTTTTTCAATAAAATTTAGATCTACAAAAGGGCAATCTAAAGTGTCTTCCTGGGGTTCTCCGCCCCGACTTCTCGTCGGGACATAAGTGTGAATAAAGACATCCAAGTGATGTTCGATTGTGTTCTGTGAGATGTCTGCACCGTTTTTTGAGAGTTCTTGGTCCAATACTGTCAAAATCTTAGTTTTCGTCCACTCAGGCTCATGCCATTTGTTTAGTAGAAAATTCCAGGCTAATAGTGGGCGGTCATTATTGGCGGACAATCCCCAATGGAGTAACCACAACGTGCGTATATCTTGAAAAAATGGATCAAAGCCTTTTTTGCCGAAAATTGCTTCACCAAACGGAGATACTAAAAAACTACCGCTTTTCTTTTTTGTGTCAATGATTCCAAAAGATTCTCCCCAGAAACGGATCGCGCGGACCATGTTCTTGCCAACGCCAAAAGTAACCATTGCCTGGTCTTCGTTCTTAAAGAGATTCGGATCTTTTTGGATACCTTGGATTACTTTAGGTAACCAACTGTAGCGGCAAGGAAACGTTTCATGCCCTGAAATCTTGTATGGCGCATTTTCCATATTTATTGTGTCAAGACATTTTGGGAAACATTCATATACAATGACTTGACATAGTAATTTTATAAATATATAGCGCTGGTACGCTAGAAAAATCGCTATTCTTCCCTCTATTTCCCCTATGAGGAGCACTTTTCTGGATATTTGGAGGCAAAACATCCCCAGGTTGACCAGAGTGCTTAAGATAGCATAGCAGACCAACCCGACAAGGGCGTGTCGCGTTTGAAAAGTATATTTTTAGACTTTTGTAACTAATTTGGGACGGGGTCACTCTCTATGCTACTTGAACCGGTAAATACATTTAGACTCAACTTCCATGACAACAGGAATATTCTTCTCCAGCATAAGCTCGAATGTCGGGGGGGTGCCGAATTTCCTGCCTGGCGGTAGAGAGTTCTGCCAAACTTTGAAATTAGCTTTAACCGCTTTTTCGATATCCCATATATACTTGGCCCATCGGTCATGTGCCATCACAACGCGTACGTTTGTGCCGTTGCTGGCCACGCCGCCGCCGATGGAAGTGTAAACCTTGTTGTCGGATAACTGCAAAAGAGTCTGGATATGTCCTTTTCTGAGCTGGGAGTGTTCTTTCTCAGTGACGTGATGTTGAAGTCCGACGACACCTTTTAATTCGTAGGGCGCCAGCAAGTGCGGCCAGTTTTTCAGCATTTCTTCCAATAGCTGCCTGTTTGTCCATGAGCCGTGTGGCAGCACGGCAACCATGTAAAACGCGCCCGGCAGAACATGTGCGAACAGAAGCGGTCCCGTGCGTTCGGTGAACCCGGTGGGGCCGACTTTAGTGCTTAGGTGAAGGTGATGCAACCCCCAATCGTTGAGAAGGGAATCGTTGTAATCCGGATCCAGATAGAACTTGCTGAGGTGCGGCGTCAATGATTCCCCGGAAGACGCTTTCCGCTCTATCTCGTCGATGGCTTTTTGCAGTTTTGCATCACATGTAAAAGCCTTCGCCTTGTATACAATACGCGGTTCCGGTGAAATCTCCCGCAATTTTAGATTGAAGAATTTTACAGCCATTTCGAATTGCGTGTCTTTCGGTTTTACTTTGTAACCGTCCCGGCGCATTATATCGCGCAGTATTTCGATCCAGTCACAATATAAACCAATGATGATGTCCGGCTGTCCATTGGTTGTTGTCATTATCCCCCCCATCACCTTGGCCGATTATTTTACCGCGAATACTATGGCAACAGTTGCCGCAGTATTATTGCCTGTTACGGCAGCTCTGTATGGCCTTGTGCCTGTGTTGATACAAGCAGCAAAGGCTACAGCTGATTGTACAGGCGTCTGCCTGGCCTTAAGCGGGAGCATTATATTCCAACCAGCCACATGGTTGATGCTGCCGTCAGGGCGCATATAGCGGAAGATGGAAAGCCATAAGCCCAGGCAGCCGTTTATGCTGGCGTCGTGTCTGCCGGTCGCTAGCCCTGAAATTTGCACAACTCCAGGCTTACCGCCGACCGTGACTTTTCCGGCGGAGACTTCTACTTTTTGCGTTTTATCATACGATGCGGTGGTTAACGTCGAGCCTTTTAAGAGTTCAACTTGAGGATTGTAATTTTGTGATTTTGGCATTTTTATGTCCCTGTTATTTCTTTAGCACAATTTGTGTTCTCGCTTTTTCGTGTTTATTGCTAACAAGCGTTCTATCGTAGCGGGCAGTTCCATTAATGCGCTCACTCCTTTTAGTTTGAAGTACGCAGCTCTGCATTGTGTAAATGCGGCAATCTCGGCCTCGGGATCAGAGCTGCATATTATTATCGGAGTTCTTTTGATGCTTTCATCCAACTGGATGGCCGAACAGACGGAAACCGCGTCGCCATCAGGAAGGTGGAAATCCGATACTATACAGTCTGGCTTTAAAGACTTTGCAAGTTTGATTCCGTCCATGCAAGCAGCGGCGATATGAACTTGAAACCCGGCTTCGCTAAGAACTCTCTTGTACAGTTTTTGCCAGGTTGTTTCATCCTCAATAACAAGTATCGTCTTTTGTGTCATAATCTCCCCCTATAGTATTCCTGCAGCTTGTCTGGTTCTCCTCCATTTCTTTGTGTTAACGCCAGATGTACTGGGAACTGTTTTGGCCCGGCTTAGTCTTTGCATGCAAAAATATGTACTCAGTGTAATGGAGGCGGCGGCCAAGGCACGCAGTAATTCTGCTGGGAAACCAAAAAGACGGCTGAATGAATCGTAGTTCAGCCAGTGTGCCGGAACCAATTGTGATGCGGGAGTTACACTGCCGGCGGATAAGGCGTAAACAAATAGCCCTATGCCCATAAATAATAGAGGTTGGTGCAGAGATGTCGCTGATTTACATGAGACTTTATAAATTGCCCAGGCAGACAAAAGTCCCGCCGTAAAGCCAAGAATACAGCGAACGGAGGTGTTCAGAGCGTTGACGTCGTAAACCAATCCAAATGGCGCCGCCAGCAGCAGCGGCGTGTAAATCAGTAATACGGGTGTTTTAGCGCCGTGGCGTTTTAACGTATGCCTGACTGACACCGACAAAAATGCGAATAACAAGGCTGCAATTGCGGCGGCAAAGCTGTAAATCCATCCCAGGTATACCAATAGCAATAAGGGCGCGTAGATCAGTAATGCTGGTGTTTTTGCGCCTGAATTGCGCAGCGTTCGCCTGCCGAATTCCAGTAGAAAAATAAACGACAGGCCCATAATGGCGGTGCGTAGCACGGAAAATGCCTGCCAGTCGGATAACTGGAGGGCGAGTATGTCCAGCCATGTGTAAAACCAATGCGTTAAACCGAAAAGCCCAAGCCAGACCCAGGCAGGGGTTGAGTAACGTTCCTTCCTTAGAAAGAAACAGACGGTTGCCAACAGGATTAGGAATAATCCGTGGAAAAAGTAGAGATACTCTATTACCGATTGGAAATAACCCATTTTCTCCCCACTAAAAAAGGTTGCCAAGTGTAAAGTAAATATCCGAACGCTGTTCCCCAGGCTTATGGTTGAAGCCGTAGGCCCAATCGAGACGTATCGGGAAGGCCGGCGTGGTGAAGCGTATGCCGAAGCCCGCCCCGGCTTTAAGGTTAGTTGTGCCTGTGCCAAAGCGGCCTGAAATATTATCGAACCCTTCCCATGAGTTGCCTACGTCGAAAAAGAACGCCCACTGTACTATCGTCCTGCGCTTCTCGCGCGCAAGCGGGAACTTGAGTTCGATATTCATCACGTCGTACACCTTGCCGCCGTTGGACGGGCCTATCTGCCCGTTGCTGGAGTAGCCGCGGATGCTCTCCGCGCCGCCCAGGAAATAGCGTTCGTTAACCGGCACCGTCTTTGTTTTGCCGAAACTCCCGACAAACCCAAGCCTGTTGCCTACGGCCAGCACTAACGGGTAGTCGTCAATACTGAATAGTTTTAGATTATAGCTGTGCGAAAATGTGGGCTTGTAGTAATTAATATCCCCCTGCAGCGGTCCTCCGGAGTATTCCAGCCCCAGGGAAGTGCGGCACCCTCGTGTGGGGTCAAAGTTATTGTCGCGCGTATCACGGGCGAATTCGATGTAGATGGACGAGGCAACGCTCGTCCCTGGTGTCAGCACGTCTTTATATGCATCGTCTATGTCAAAGATCCGGACCTTCTCGTAAGTATAAGAGGTTGTCAGGTGATACTTATCTTCGCCGAAGCGCGGCGCAACGGTTATTTTCCCGCCGGTGCGGCGTTCTGTATAAGCGGAAAGAGTGGTGCTGTAGGACTTGTAATGGCGCGTATTGAAAATATCCGCGCCCAGCGTGGTGGGATGCTTGCCGATCCACGGCATGGACCAGCTCAGGTTATAGTCCTGCACCTTCTTGCCGAAGTTCCAGGAGAGTGAAAGTTTATGTGCCCTGCCGAACATGTTCATATGCGATATGGAAAGCGTACCCACCAGTCCGTCCGAAGAGGAGATCCCGGCGCCGGCGGTCATCATCCCGGGCTTGCCTTCGGCGACATCGAACACCAGATCCACCTTGTCCGGGTCGGGGGTGGGGTTAATTACCGGCGACACGTCGTCTATGAATCCAAGATTAAAGATCTTCTCTTGGCTGCGGCGGATCTTTGAAGAACTGAACACCTCCCCCTCTTTCTGCGTGATCTCGCGGCGCAGCACGTACGTTTTGGTGGCTTTGTTCCCCTCCACGTCTACGTGGCCGACGAAGATCTGCGAGTTCTCCGTTATGTTGAAGACTATGTCCGTTTCACCTGTCTTTTCGTTCAAGGTCTTGTCCGAAAGAACAGCGGCTTTAAGATATCCCTTGTCCGCGTACTTGTCCTGTATCGCGCGCAGGGTAGTATCAAAACTCTCCTGGTTGAAGTATTTGCCGCGGCGATAGTTTATGGCGCTTTCCAGCTCGCTGCCCAGATACACCGAATTACCGGTGAAGAAGGTGGCGCCGAAGCGTTGGCGGGCTCCTTCCTGTACGGACACTTGCAGCGTAACGCTGGAGCGGTCTACGTTAAAACTGACGGAAGACACGGTTACCTTAAAATCAGGATAGCCGTTGTCTTTATAGAATGCTTCCAGCGCCTTGAAATCGGCTTCAAGTTCCTTCGGCGCATATATCTTCTTCGGTTTGTTCTTCATCTTCCCCCGAAGTTTCTTTTCTTTAAAGCCCGTCACACCGGTAAACGTCACAGCTGCTACCCGCGCTTTTGTCCCTTCAACTACGTTCACCGTAAGGAAACAGACGGAAGAGGCTGTATCGAAACGCACGTCGTAGTCGGCCTTGGCGTCAATGAAACCTTTTTCATGATATTTGTCCGTTATTTTTTGCAGATCCTCGTGCAACCGGAGCTCGTCGAAGAAGTCCTTTTCTTTCAGCGACATCTCGTCTTTGACGGAAGATTTTGAGAGACCCTTGGCGCCTTTCACTATTACCGCCTTTATGGCGGGCTTTTCCGTCACCAGGTAAGTTATGCGTACCGGCAGCGTGGAGGCGACCACCTGCGAGAGTTTAGCGGAAACGGCCTTCCCGTCCAGTTCTTCAATGTCCACCGAGACCTTATCAAGGCTAGCCAGCCCCATAAGCGCCTCAATATCCTGTGCGATGAAACTTTGCATATACACGCGGCCTTTCTTGGCCTTGGCGGTTTTTAAGATTACCTTGGGTTTAAGGTTCACGTTCCCTTTTACGGCGGTTTCCGCCACTTCCCACGGTCCCTGCCCTACGGGCTCTGCCGCCCGCGCGGGCAGGACTGAAAGAACGAAGAAGCACAATAGAAGTAAAGAGTTTCGCATATGGTTAGGAAAGAACAGACTGCACTGCTGCCCCGCGCCTGGCTACCGCGAATCTGCGCAGCGCTACGAACACCCTACCGCCTTCGCTTACCCTGGCCGCCAGCCGGTGCTCGCCCGCGGTCAGCCCGCCAAGTTTAACCCGCCAATAGCCTGCGACGTAGGTACATAACGACCAGGCACCGCCGTCCAAGGCTATTTCCACCGTGTCGCCGGGAGCGGCGCTTATAAGAGCGGAATAGTGGCCTTTGTTAATTACCGAGAAAGCTGCGGGTCGGTCTATGTTCACTCTTTTCCCTATTTTTTCTCGAACATTACTTTTGTGGCTTGTCTTTTTCATTGCACAACTCCTATACCGAAATATTCCGTAAAGTTATTCATAGCGCAAGGCCTCGATGGGCGACAGTTCCGAAGCCTTTTTTGCGGGCCAAAAGCCGAAAACTATTCCCACCGAAGCCGAGAACCCGACCGACATGATCACCGAACCGCTCGTTACTATCAAGGTCCACTTCGCAAATTTAGCCAGCAGCAGGGCGGAACCCGCGCCCATCGCTATCCCAAGAAGGCCGCCCGCTATGGAGAGAGCGGACGCCTCTATAAGGAACTGCGTCAATATAGCCGTGCGCGTGGCCCCGATAGCTTTGCGAAGCCCTATTTCCCGCGTCCGCTCGCTCACGCTCACGAGCATGATGTTCATGATGCCGATGCCGCCGACCAGCAGTGATATCCCCGCTATCACTCCGAGCAGCAGGGTCATCGTAGTGGTGGTGGAGGCCACCATCTCGCGGATATCGGACATGTCGGATAACTGAAAGTCGTTATCC